>Ga0123339_10000331_pt1 | contig 38260 bp, 39 predicted proteins | sample lystaG_FD_89956 | JGI IMG/M metagenome (GOLD analysis project Ga0123339, IMG submission 89956) | Glacier valley bacterial and archeal communities from Borup Fiord, Nunavut, Canada, to study Microbial Dark Matter (Phase II) -... | ecosystem: Environmental > Aquatic > Freshwater > Ice > Glacier ...
GTTTTCAACTTAGAAACATTAAAAGCAATAATATTAAAACCTTTTAACGTTGCTAACTTAATGGAAAAATATGATGTTGAAGCTACAGTTCATGGTGGAGGATTTGCAGGTCAAGCTGGAGCATTAGCTCATGGTATTGCTAAAGCACTTTCTACAACTGATTTAGATGTACGTACTCTTTTAAAGAGAAACGGTCTATTAACTAGAGATTCAAGAGTTAAAGAGAGAAGAAAATACGGTCTTAAAAAGGCTAGAAAAGCTCCTCAATTTTCTAAGAGATAAACAAAATACAAAAAAAATCCTCAACCGCAATGGTTTGGGGATTTTTTCTATGTGATACTTGTTTTATATAATTCGTTTTTATAGCAAAATACTTTAGCTGCCTTTTAATATTCCATGATGTCCTGTAGCTATTGTATTAATATTTTCAAATATTCTATCATTTTTTAATTTTTTGACGATTTCAATGTTTTCTTTATGGCTCATATTTTGCAAAAATCCAAAATTACTGATTTCACCTTTTCTAGATATTGATATTGTATCTCCGCTAATTATCATTTTATCATTTATTATATATATTGCACTACCTATTGTATGACCAGGCGTAGACATTATCTTAATGTTTGTATCACCTATTTTTATATTTTCTAAATTCTCCATTAAATTATATTTCTTTATTTTTTTATTATATATAAATAATCTTCTAGGAATTTGTTTAGTAATCATTGGTTCCTCTTTTTTTGATAAATATATATTTGATTTTTTAAATAATTTTAAACCACCTGTATGATCAAAATCCGAATGAGTTAGAAATACATGAGATACTTTATTATAATCGAGTCCTAATTTTTTAAATCCGAAACTCATAAATATTGAACTTAATCCAGTATCAAATACAATTAATGACTCTTTAGCATCATATATATAAGAGTTAACAAACAAACTTCTTATAGCATATAAATTATCATCTATTTTTTTAGTTCCTATAGGCATAAACATAATAACAACTCCTTTTACAATAATTATATATTTAGATATTATGAAAATATTAGATTGTCAAATTGATTTAGAACAGTAATTAATTTAGGTAAAATTTGCAGAAAACCTTTTGTAGCAAAAATTGTAATTTATTATATTTTTATTTTGTTAATATCATCTGTAATAATCCAATCATCCATATTGTTTTCTCTGTTATATTTAAAAGGAGTAATTTTTTCTAAATTAAATATTTCATAAACAGCAAGAAACTTTTTGCCTGCCCATCTATCATATTGATCTTTAGATAAATTTAACTCTTTTTCATATTTTTTTATGAAATCAACAGATTCCTCTGGAGTCATTTTTTCACTTTCTATCACATTTAAAATAATACCTTTATGAGTAACTGTCATATCTCCACCAGTTTGCACAAAATATATATTATCATTTACTTTAGCACGACCACCTAAAGGACATTTTTTTCCTGCTGCACCTCTAATAATCATTGTTTTTTCTTTACATTCTAATTTTTCTAATTCTCTTGCCTTACTATTTAGGTATACTAAATGTTCAGCCTTTCCTTCTTTTCCCTCATACCATTCTGTCTTTGCCATATTTCTATTGCCTCCTATACAAATTATTATTTATTTAATTATATCATAATATTAAATAAATCTCAAGTATACATTTTTATAAAAATATATACTCAACAATAAGTTGAATGCCCCAACTAAAATATTTGCATTACACTATTATATTTGTTCTCATATATTTTTTTGCTTTCTTGAGATAATTTATTGTAACTCCTTAATAGTTTATTTTTAACAAATTTTTCACCCTCGCTAATCGAATACTTTCTTACAACAAAGGCAAGATTAAACAATGATGGTACATTATCAAAATGTGATATCGAATCAGCATCAGCAATGCACCTTTCTTCTACTGTTTCTTTTTCACTTAATACGCTACCTCTATGATTTAATATACATTTTTTCACGTGTTCAATTTTTTCTTTGTCATATTCTAAATCTGATAATATTTTTTCTGCAATTTTAAGTCCGTGTATGTGATGCTCTTCATATAAACTATAGTTTGTAACTGAGGCTATATCATGAAGCCACGCAGCCAATATTACTATTTCTATATCTGCATTGTATATTTTTGCTAAAAATATAGCATTTTTAACGACTGATTTTATATGATAAAATGCTCCTATACCAAAAAAATTATCTTCACTAATACATCTTTTATATACTTCATTTTCAATTAAATCAATTTTATTATTATCCATTTATAATCTCCTTTTAATTTTATATTAATCTGAATATTATCTATTTACAATATTATAAGCAAGGTTAGAAAACCAATGAGGAATAATTGATCCATATATAGAATTGGTTTTAAGATAAATAAAATTAAATAAAATATGTGTAATAAATAAATTTAGTATCCAACCAGAGTTACCAATTGTCAAATCTTTTAAAGTAATTCCATATGCTATCATTCTATAAGGGAAATGCATTATTATAAATAGAAGCCCTACTAAAATTATTGCAATCCATTTTTTTTTAATAAGTCCATATATTCTAGTGCTAATATAACCTCTGAAAGCTATTTCTTCACAAATAGATACTAATAAAAAATAAACTACTAAATTAATAATTTTTTTAACATCTATTAAACTGCTACCCTGTATCAAATAAATGCCACAATTATTCATAAATATAATACAAGCAATTATAATTCCAATAATACAACTCTTTTTCCATTGCCCATTATAAAGTCCTATGGTATCTAATGTTTGTTTATTTAATTTAATAAATAATAATGTAATTACTATAATGATAATATTAAAAATACAACCTATAACCAGACTATTATTTTTTATAAACTCAAAATTAATACTTAATATAGCAAGAATAGAATAAGCCAATATAAATATTCCAAAGAGTACAATAGCTAGTATTCCATCCTTTTTTGTATACTTTCTTATATTCTTTTCATAATCTTCATTACATTTAAAAAATTTAATCATATTATCTCTCCTACAAATCATTATTTGTTTGACTAATTATATCATATATCAACTTTTTTTAATAGTTATTTTTGATTTATTTTCTATAAAAATTTGTGTATAATATACAAATACCAAAAATTATTAATAACACTATTTTTGTAACTATCTAAGAGATAACATTAAACAAAATAAAAGCCAGTAAACTCTGTTTACTGGCTTTTATTTTGTTGTTTTTTACTTTAACAGATTGAGTGAATCTTTTTTAGTTAAACTTTCCATTCCAGATATATTATAATATGTGGCTGGAGTATCTCCAATTATTACATTTTCAGCAACCGTGACTTCATTAACATATTCTTGTGTTGAAGTATAAAACGGTGCTATTAATCTTACTTTAGTCGATATTTCTATATATATTCTATGTCTAATTTGATTTATTCCAGCTTGTTCAAATTCTGATTTGTATTTTGATGTAACATTTCCTGTTGGTATAATATTTAGTGATAATCTAGGACCGTATCCACTAAATAAGCCCATATTAAATATACTTGTAAGAGGGATTTTTACATACCTAGCATCCATATTAGCCAATTTATTTGATATACTTGTTGATATATTTGTTGATAATTTATTGAGTTCAATAACATCTGAATTTAACGCTAGTATCTTTCCTGTTGAATCTTGTTTCAATGTTACTAAATCTTCATATTTAACATTATTTATGCATTCTGATACAGCTTTATTAGTAATTTCTAAGGCAATATATTTAGCATTTGATTCGCATAGTGTTGTAATTATCGGAACTGCTTTATTGTACATAGATATTAGTATAGTTAATATAATGACTAATGTTATTAAAATAAAGACAAATGGCCTACTTAAACGCATTTGTCTTAATGTTCTTGTATAATATTTTAATCTCATGCCATTACCTTATGATAAGAATTTTCTGTCCTACATTAATTATACTTTGATCTGTTATATCATTTGTTTGTACAATTTTATCAACAGTTGTATTATATTTTTTAGCTATAGACCATAGACTATCTTTAGGTTTAACAATATATATGTTCATACTATCTAAATTAGATATATTCAAATCTATCTCTTCAATTTTATCAGTAACATTAAGGTCTACTATATTTTCAGATTTAATATCTAAGTTCAGTTTTAATTTTATATCCATATCAGTTCCACTTTGTGAAATACTTGCTTTATCAGCTGTTATATTAAGACTTATATTAGCATCAGGTTTAATTTCATCTATTAAAAATTCTTCATTTACTAATATATCTACTACTTTACTTTCAATTTCTAAAGTATCTAAATTTTGAACTAAAATCCCTATCTTTACATTACCTTCTATATGAACATTATTTCCAACTTGTTTTAATACAATATAGCTGGTATCTACAGTATAATCTAGAAGCTTAGAATTATCTGGTAATACACTATTTAAAGTTTCTTTTACATCTATGCTTTTTACAATTACATTTTCATCTCTTACTGCTCTTTTAACCAAAAGTTCGCATTTTAAATCTTTTTCTTCACTATAGAAATCTTCAACATATGAAACTTCTTCTTGTTCAAACATATTTACATAAACACCTATTTGGAAATCTACACTCATTGTTTTTGTGGTTGACATCTCTGTATTTGGTCTAATATTAAAATCATTTATTACAAAGTCTAGAGTAAATTTTGACTTATCATTAATGTTATCCATTTCAATCATACCAGAGAATGGTATTTGTAATGTAACTTTTTTAATCTCAGTATTTTGATTATCAACTAAATACAATATATTAACTGATAAATCACCTTTTACCATTATTTTATTATAACTCTCTTTATATTCAGTATTTACAATAGATGGTTCAATCTTTAATATTTCATAAAAATCTTCATTCTCTTTTGGCAGCATAATATCTTCTCTTGATGCAATAATATTATATTTGCTTTTTATTAAATTATTGAATTCACATGTGTTTAATTTTGTTTCAACCTTATACTCAGGTAAAAATTTTTGAATTAGATCTATATGTGATGATTCCATAGCTTTAACTTTAAATATTACTTCTGTTTTAATTGAAATTTTTCTTTCATTTGGAAGCGAATATATAACGTTTTTTACCATAGGTTTTACTCTAACATCAATATCTTTTTTGATGCCTTTTACATTTAATATTTGAGTATATGGCAGTGACACAAATAGCCCTCTTGTGCCCATATTTGTCTCATTTGTCCTATATATCACATAATAGTTAACCTTACCTGTAACCTTAACCTTATTATCCATAATTTCTGTATCTGTTACATATGGATTTACTGTAACATTTATTATTTTAATAGCATCTGGTTTTGTATCAGGAACAAGTATATCTTGCTCAATCCATACACTTACACTTTCTCTTATTGGAATAGTATATAAATTCAAACCTTTATTTTCTGTATTTACTAACATAACATTTCCCCCTCATATATTTTTATATTACAATATATGAGTAGTATTTTAAAATATTACTGTCAATTATGTTTTTTTTACATATTATATATTAGTAAATTAAATTACATATTTTTTTAATTTACATTAGATATTTATCCGAAATTTATTTATAAGAGATATAACAGAATAGCTAATATTTTAGCTATTCTGTTATATTGTTACATGGTAAGGGTACCATTAGGTGTTTCTATAATCATTAATATGTTCTCTTCTTCTCCAGTTAATGCATTGATATACACTATACATTTTTTTTGCTCTATTGCACCTTTAAATTCGTATACAAGTAATTCTCTTTTAGATTCTGTTGGTATTAGAGCTAAGTTTTTACTTTCTATCTTAATACTTTTATTTACTTTTTTTTCTGCATCTTCAATAGATAATTTTGGAAGCAAATTATCTCTATTTACGTGATTATACGTATATCCCCCAGTTTCTACAGAACATATTTCGCCATTATCTAATGCGATTTTAACCTTTACTAAATCAGGATAAAGTATAACTGTATCTTGAATAGCTGCATAATTAATAGTAACTAGGTTATCAGTTATTATGTAATAAGTATCTGTTACATTATCAATTCCCATTCCTTTAAGAAAATTTTTACCCAACTCTTTTGCATTGTCAACAGTTATCTTTTGTTCAGTTACAGTTTTATCACTTATCATCAAATATAGTTTACCATCATTTTTAGTCATATATATCTCACGTATATTTGCTGAATCTTTTAATTTTAACTCAAATTCAAGTAACTGTAATTGATTAGTATTTTCACCTTTATAGTTAACATATTCCACACTTTCTTCACCAAATATAGTCATTATATTAGTTTTTGCTTGTTCCTCTGTAACAACAGTTTCACTTAAACTTTTTGGTTTAAGATCAGTAATATGATTAGAATATGCACCATCATATATAAGTCCTTCGTATTCTACAAATGTTTTAGCTATGCTTTGTATATCTGATATTGCAACATCCTCATCTAATTGTTCATTACCCAATTTTGCAACCTCATCCCACTTTAATCTTCCAGTGTTAAGATCATCAAATATATTATTACAAACTTTTAATAACTCAGTACTACTAGTATTGAGCATTTTAATTTCTTTATATTGTTCTTCAGTTATTGGTTTATCTCTACTAACGGATTTCATCAAAGAAAATGAAAAATCACTTACTTGAGTTAAATATTTCGAAGTCTTTCCCATATTATTTTGAATTATTGGTAAATTAGCTAGATTTTCCTTTGCTAAATTTGATTGCCTCCAGATATCTGCTAATGTCGTTATCTTTAGACTCTTATCTGTTATTATTTGAATCTTAGAAAGGTTTAAATCGACGTTTTTTATATATCCTGTCATTTCATACATGCTTCTATTATATTCATCTTGTACTAACTGTTTTTGTCTTTTAAAATTATTTGTCATCTCCATACTAAATATAGTAAAAAATCCAAATATACAGAAAAATATTATTCCTAAAACTTTAGGATTTGTTTTTCTCTTCCATCTTATTATACTACTTTCAATTTTTTCAATCATTTTTTACCTCCGGGACTAACAGCAAATGTGTGACTACCTACTACTTTTACAGTTTTGAGTGTAAATAACCATTTGCTTTTTGTAGTTTTTGCATTATAGAAGAATAATGCACCGTTAGTTGGATCTGAACCATTCATTGCTTCTTTAGCTGCTTTATATATTGTGGATTTAGTATCTATCGGTTTATTAAATTGACCATCAGTAACACAAGTAAATTGTCCTTTTTGATATATTACACCAGATAAAGTGTTAGGAAACTCAGCGCTTTTTACTCTGTTTAAAACTACAGCGGCAACGCAAACCTGCCCTTCATATGGTTCTCCCCTTGCTTCTCCATTAATTAATCTAGCTAATAGCATTGTAACATCAGAACCTGTTGATGGATTTTTTGTTGCTAGAGAACTAGCTTTTGTCTCTTTTGCAGCATATAGTCCTGGTATATTTATATTAATATTATTAACAGACATATAAAGAGAAAATATTAAAATCCCTAATACACATAAAAAAACTGTATATTTTTTGAAATTATATGCTTTCATATTACCTCCCATTTTAGTAATATTTTTAGCAATTTTTCAAAAAATATACAGTTTAACGTTTCTAATAATATTATTACATTAAGTATTGCAATATTATTAAAAGTATTACTCCTGGTATTCCAAGTATTCCTGATATAAGTGCTGTTATTGTATTAAATGGTATATGTAGTCCAAATCCAGCTCCAAAAGTATTCACGAGTATTATAAGTAGCGCTCCTAATATAATATTTATTATTAATTTAAATATTATTTTAAATGGCCATGAAAGTATCTTTGCTATTATAACAACAGCTATTATACATCCAAAAAAAATTAAATATTGCATAAGATTACCTCTTTTCTATTATTATTATACTATTTTTTTTAAAAACTATTACATTGAATGTGTTTTCACTCATTTCCATATCAATTTTTTCATATACTATATTATATAGTAATAAAAAAATATATTTACGATTGGAGGTATATGTCATGTGTAATGACGAAAGTATTAAAAATGAGTTTTATTTAAATGATAACATACGGATTGATGGACTTATATCAGATTTTAAGTTATATGTTGATAATAATTTAATCCTTGAACACTGTGCAAATTTTTCATTTATTGCAAATAAACTTTTTGCCACAAAAAGTGATTCAAATATCTATATTTTCAGAACAAGAGTTGTAATAATTGATGGGAAACCAAATCTAGAGAAACCTGCAGTGATTAGCATTAAATCACCCAAAGATACAAAAAAAATAAAAATCGATGGGAATATATACATTATTGACTACGACTCTCAAATAACTTTCTGTGATTACAAAAAATCATAATAAACAATTAATTCTATTTAAAATGACGTGATTATTATCCGTCATTTTTTAGTTATTAATAAAATAGCTTTTAAATATATTTTCTATTTCATCATTTTTTTCTGATATTGACATCAAAATATATTTACCTTTTGATATTATTAATGGAATTTTAGCAAGTTCATATTGATCTGGTAAATATTTTTCAAATATATTTTCGATTTTTATTAGTCTTTCTTTTAGTTTATCTTTAATATATTGAATATCATTAGAATCTTTAACTTTTATTATTGCTATTTCATCAGCTCTAATATTCATCATTGGAATCTTTATTATATAACTTTCTAATTTTAAAACATCTATATTATATTCATCTATAACTTGTTGCTCATCTAATTGCATCATAGGAGGTATATCACTTCCTAAACTAACCGATATATTATTCATTATATCTGCAGTATCTACATTAACATTTGTATAATCGTCTCTAGAAAATATAATTACAACTATTGCTGTTATACTCAAAAGTACTAATATAATTATTGTTATTATTAAAATTTTATTCTTCATAATATATTCTCCTTCTACAAATACAGTATATATTTAATCGCAAATATTGTCAAGTTAATCAACATTTTTCAACATTTTATTGCATTTTTTTGCTACTAAATTAAATTAAAAAATTCTATTGAATTCTTATATAGTATTTTAGATAATTCTTCCTCATCAGTATTTTTATATTCAGCAAGTTTTTTGCATACAAGGTTTAGATTGGATGAATTGTTAATTTTTCCTCTAAATGGTACCGGAGATAAATAAGGAGAATCTGTTTCCATAACAATTTGCTCTACTGGAATCATTTCTATATATTTTTTAAATGATATATTCCTTGGATATGTTATATTACCTCCAAATGCTACAAAATATTTTCTATCTAATACTAGCCTAACTAAATCATCAGTAGGTGCAAAGCAGTGAAACAGCAATTTAGTACCTAAGTTTACGTTTTCTTTTATTATATTATATGTATCTAAAGCAGCGTCTCTCGAATGTATAACTATAGGTAACTTTAGTTTTTCTGCTAACTTAATCTGTTTTTTAAATAACACTATTTGTTTTTCTTTATTATCTTTAGTATATGCATAATCTAAACCAATTTCACCCACAGCAACGATTTTTATACCCTTGTTATCATTATATAACTGTTCTAATTTATCTACATCATCATCTACATTTTCTGGATGTATACCTATTGTAGAATATATATAATCATATTTTTTAGAAAGTTCAATACATTCTTTAGAAGCTTCTACGCTGTAGGCAACGTTTACTATTTTATCTACATCTGCATATTTTATTAATTTTAACACATCATCTAAGTTATCTTTATATACCTCATCATTGTAATGTGCATGTGTGTCTATGTATCTCATTCTATCTCCTTTTATTTAACTGGTAATGTTATTATAATTTCTGTACCTTTATCAACTTCACTTTTAATGTCAATGGTTCCACCATTACCATCTATTATTTCTTTTACGATAGATAAACCAAGTCCTGTTCCACCCATCTGCCTTGATCTTGCTTTATCTACTCTATAAAATCTTTCAAATATTCTTTGTATATCTTTTTCTGGTATACCCATACCATTATCTACTATTTTGATATATGCACTATTATTTACAGTACCTACATATAACATTATATTTCCACCATCAGGTGTATATTTTATACTGTTACTTACAACATTCATTATTACCTGTTCGATTGAATCCTTATCTGCATATACTTTCGTCGGTACTATTACTTCACACTTTAAAGTATGCTCTTTTTGACTTGCACTATACTTCATTTTTTCAGCTACAGTATGAGCTAAATCAGATAATGAAAAAGTTGTTTTTTTCCATGACGCCTTACTATAATCAAATTTTGAGAGTTGAAGTAAATCTGCAACTAATCTATCCATTCTATTAGCTTCTTGATTTATAACCTTAACAAACTCTGCAGTTTCAGCACTAGTTAAATTTACTCTCATCATTGTTTCTGAGTAACCTTTAATAGATGTAAGTGGTGTTTTAAGCTCGTGAGAAACATTAGCAACAAACTCTTTTCTCATGTTGTCTAATCTAACACTCTCTGTTACATTTCTTACAACCATTATTATACCCATAGGTATAAGTTTATCACTAAAGAATGGTACAAATATTAAATTTAAAACGTTTTCATTTATTATTGTTTTGTATTCAATACTTTTATAATTTGGTAAATACATTATTTGATCAAATTCTAATTGAAGACTTATTTTTTTTATTATTTTATCAAAATTATCGTATTCTTTAGATATTCCTAAAAGGTTAATAGCAGATTTATTTATATGTACAACGTCTTTTGTAACAGAAAATGCTATTACTCCATCAGCCATTTGTTCTAAAATAATTTCAGTTTTACTCTTTTGACTATTTAAATCAAAATTATTTTTCTTTATAACTTCCATCATAGTAGAATATATATCAATTAATTCATCTATCTCCCTGAATTTATTATATCCTTTTAAATGTTTTGTTTCTAATGCTTTACCGTCTACAACACTTCTCATATTCTTCTCAATTTTTTTAAGTGGGAAAATTATCATTTTTGATATTACACTTGCTATTATTATAACAATAGCAGATATAGTTGATAAAATAATCATATTATTTATATGAAAAAAGTTATCAGTTAAAATAATTCCTAACTTTGTAAAATAAAAAACAGATAAATATGTAATTAAAATTGTAACAATAGATAGTAATAATATAGTCCTTTTTATTGTCTCTCTCAAGTTTCCCACCTCTTTTACCAAAAGAAATAGTGGTACATTATAAGTGTACCACTAACGGTTATTTTAGTGTTACATAGTAACCCATTCCTCTTTTTGTTAATAAATATTTTGGAGCAGCTGTATTAGTTTCTATTTTTTCTCTAAGTCTTCTTACGGTAACATCAACTGTTCTTGCATCACCATAATAATCATATCCCCAAATAGTTTTCAAAATTTGCTCTCTTGTAAACACTTCATTTGGAGCACTTGATAGTAATTTTAATAAATCAAACTCTTTAGTAGTTAAATCTATTATTTTACCATTAATTGTAGCCAAATAATTTTTCGAATCTATAAACATATCTTTTATCATAAATCCATTTTGTTTCTCATCTTCGGATTTATTTTCGACATTTTTAACATATTTTCTTAAATTTGCTTTTATTCTAGCCATAACTTCTCTAATACTGAAAGGTTTTGTCATATAATCATCTGCACCAAGTTCTAGGCCAATAATTTTATCAACAACATCTTCTCTTGCCGTAAGCATTATGATAGGACATGATAGCTTTTGTCTTATTTTTCTACATACTGTAAAGCCATCTGATTTAGGAAGCATAACGTCTAGTAATATCAAATCAGGATTTACTTCAAAAGCTTTTTCTATAGCTTCATCAGCGTCATACGCTTCATATGTTTTATATCCTTCTTTTTCTAAATTGAATTTCAAAATTTCAACTATTGATTTTTCATCATCTACTATTAGAATTTTTCTCTCATCCATATAAAAACACCCCACAAATTTCTATTTATATTATATCATAAAACTTTTTGTTTTCCATATTTTTTTGAAATATTTGTGTAATTTTACTTAATTTTTTTTAATATTTGTGTAATTTAAGTAAAACTTTAATATTTTTTGTAATAATAGTGTGTTTTTACGAGAATCTAGATATATTATTAAAAAATTGTTAAAATTATATGCTAATTTATTATGTATACTTAATTTGTTGACATTTGTAATAATTTGTGATATAATATACAAGTATTAAAAATTAATAGTAACTAACAAATTTGGAGGTTGGTATAATGGGTATTAAGCCAAAATATTTATTAAAAAATCAAAAGGAAAGAAAAGAAACACTTGGTGATCGGTTCGTCGATATTTTCTTTATAAAAGAAGAAATAAATCTAGTTGATTACTGCTTGTGTGATCCTCTCACAAAACTCATTGATTCAAATGTTTACTGGTATATGAACGGAGATCAAGCTATTGTTTGCGTATTAAAAGAATATGTAGACGAAGCTGTTACTGCTGGTAGTAAAATTATCATTCAAACCTTCGTTAGTATGTCTTCAGAATACCTTAATCATGATAATAGAGAGACACCAGTTTTAGATAAATATGCAGTTATTGCAACATTTGATACAGATAATCCTAATGGATTAAGCAGCTGGTGTAACAATATTGATCCTGAACTACTTGTAAAAACAAATTCAGAAGGATATCAATGCATATTAACAACAGAACCACTTGAATTTATTTCAAGAGTTAAAACAGAGAACGAAAGAAACCCTTTTAGAACTATTTTGAATTTTGATTTTTTTAAAATTTAAAACCGAAATTCAACTTCAAATAAACAAAGAAAGAACAATTACAATTTAATAAAACCTAAAAAGTAGGACACTCTGAAAAAGAGTGTTCTACTTTTTAGGTTTTATTTTCTAACTAATTCTTTAAAGACTTTTCCTCTTTCTTCAAAATTTTTATAATACCCATGACTTGCTGAAGCTGGAGATAACAAGCAAATTCCATTTTTCGAAGTATACAATTTGCATAATTCAACAGCATCTTCTAAATTTTCAGCATAAATATACTTATCATTTTTGTCACCCAATAAATCATAGATCTTTCGACCACTTGCAGCAATTAGTAAAACTTTATTAATATCATAATTATTTAAAAATTCAATTAGTTTTAAATAATTAATACCTCTATCTTTTCCTCCTATAATAACAGTATCAACGTTTCCAAGACTTTTAATTGCACATATAGTAGCTTCTGGAATAGTTGCAATAGAGTCGTTATAAAAATTTATATCATTATATTTTCCTACGTATTCCATCCTATGTTCTAATCCATAAAATGAAGATATAGCTTTAAAAGCATCTTTTATGGTTATACCTATTTCATTGACTGCAGCAACGGCCACAGCAATATTATATAAATTATGATCCCCTTTTAAATTTGTTTTTATATCTTTTTTATTAATTATTAATTCGCTTTTATCTAAATAAAATATAATTCTATCTTCTACTATATTTATATAATTTTCTTCTTTAATATCTAAATTATTAATATATATTGGTATTCTTCTCTGGCCTATTTTTAGTATATTATTAATGTTTATATTAGTATTTACAAATGACGAATTATATATTATTAGATCATTCTTGTTTTGAAATTTATATATGTTTTCTTTTGCTAATATATATTCATTAAAAGATTCATAATAATCTAAATGCTCTTCATAAATATTTAGTAATATTGAAATTTTAGGTGATTTGTTTACATACTGCAACTGATGTGATGACATTTCAAATACAATTATTGTATTGTCTTTTATATCATTAATTTCAGATAGAATAGGTGTACCTATATTTCCTACCAATTTACTATCTAAATTACAACTTTTAATTATATGATGTATTAATGATGAAGTTGTACTTTTACCCTTAGTTCCAGTTATACCAATTACTACATTTTTTGAATATTGTAGAAATAGACTTGTTTGAGATACAATTTTTTCACTATATTTATCGTATAACTGCCTTTTTATAGATACTCCTGGACTTTTAATTATAACATCAAATCTTTTAAAATACTTTTCATATTCATTATCACAATAAACTTCAACATTTTCATCATCTATTTTATCAATAATATTATAATCTAATATAGCAATTTCGACATCTTTTAATTGTTTACGTATAAAATCATATGTTGATTTACCTTCTCTGCTATATCCTAGTATTAATATTTTTTTTCCATCAATAAAATTATATATATTATTAATCATTTCATCTACCATCTATATCAGCTCCTTATATTCAAGTGGAATATTATTTTGTGAATCATAATATTCTTCTATATCCACTTTAATATTATTATTTGCTATATTATCATATATATCAGAATAATTATTAATATAATATGTTAATAACGATGGCATAGTTTCTTTATTTTTTTTAATATTATTAATTTTTATATATAAAGCATAATTTATTTCTTTTTTAGTTCCCACACATTCAAATGGTTTATCAAACTTATCACTAACTAATCCATCTAAAATATTTTTTAGAGTACTATTTTCAAACAAATTAGTTTCAAATATATCGTTCATTTTATCTAAAGATAAAAAAGCTGATAACATTATATATACATATAAACATTTAGGGCAATTTTTGCACCATATATCCTCTTTAGAACCGACATTACAGCTTTTAAAAATTTTAAAATACTTAGGATATTTACAAAATATTTTAATAATTCTAAACTCATTAAGAGGTCTTAAAAAACTAAAATATTGTATTTCATTAGATAAATAATTATTCACATATTCTCTAAAATCATTTTCAAACTCTATACTTTTAGAATACTGATGATTAATATTAGTTCCTTCAACATTAGATTCATTAGCACTAGATTCATTTGATAATACTATATATTTTTTATTACATAAATAGGCTGTTAAATATGATGAAAATGCTAAAATTGCAGAAAATGGTGTATGACCATTAAGAAATCCTTTTAAATTTAAATCAATCAAATTTTTATCTAAAGTTCTACTTACACAAATTGTATTATTAGAGTATCCTGCCATTTTAACAGTTTCAATAGTGGCTCCCCTTGGATTCACTATATAGCATAAATTATCATTTTTTTGCTCTGATTGACTTAAAGTTTCAAGTGTTACTATTGAATCTTTTCCACCACCAATAGGAATCAAACATCCATAATATTCATCTTCTAACGTAATTTTTTCTTCTAAATCTTGTTTTATACATTTTATATTAATAAAATTATCTTCATCAACGCAAATATTATTAGTATAAAAAAACTCACCCAATCCATTAAAATATAGTTTTTTCCACCATTTTTTCTGATTTTCATCTATACTCGAACATTTAATATTTAAAACAGGTGAACAAGTTGCTTTCCAATAACTTATTACTTCAACCAACCCCAAATTAAATACTATTTTATCTAAGAATTTTTTATTTTTTTTAAAATACACATTTTCATTTATTGGTATAATCCATTTAGGATTGAATTTAATTCCATCATACTGAGAAAATTCAAACGAAATTTCTAGCTTATTATTTGAAAAATTATATGAATAATTATCATAATTAAATTCTTTATATATTTTCCTTAAATCATTATACTTTGCATCATTATATTTCAAAAAATATCACCCTTCTTCATATATCTTATGTATAAGCTTAAACAAACATCACATAATATTATTATCTATATATATATAGTTAATATATAGTTATTGTTATACACGTCCTGATTGCTATAATATATTGTTCATTTATTTAATAAATATTTTAGACATGTTGGAATAGTATAACAACCCTTGGTTTCTGTAAAAGTACATTATTGTACAATACGAATAAGGTTACTAGCCATAAGATTTATGTTAAATTATCTTATGGCTAGTGTAATTTTGTTACATTTCTCTTCTTCCTTCTAAAGCTTTTATTAAAGTTATTTCATCAGTATATTCTATGTCACCGCCTACAGGAATACCATGTGCAATTCTAGTCACAGATATTCCAAGTGGTTTAATTAATCTAGAAATATACATTGCAGTCGTTTCTCCTTCAATAGTAGGATTAGTTGCAAGTATTATTTCTTTTACATCTACTTCTTTTAATCTCTCTAAAAGTTCTTTTACTTTTATATCACCAGCAGTTATATTATTCATTGGTGAAATACTTCCATGTAATACATGATATTTACCATTAAATTCACGTGTTTTTTCCATAGCAATAACATCTTTAACACTCTCTAAAACACATATTATTGTTTCATCCCTCTTTGGATTAGAACAGATTTCACATGGGTCTTTTTCAGTTATATTAAAACATGTTGAACAAAGTTTAACTTTTAGTTTAGCTTCAACTAATATTTTTGCCATTTCTTCTGCTGTTTCAATTGGAGATTCTAATATATAGAACGCAAGTCTTACAGCTGTTTTGTGGCCTATTCCAGGTAGTTTTTCAAATTGATTTATTAATTTGTTTATTATATCAGAATACATATTAATACCTACATAAGTCCAGGTATATTAAATTGTCCTAGATCAGATTGCATTGCTGATTCAGCTTTACCCATAGCTTCATTTGTAGCAGCTTTTATTAAATCTTGTAACATTTCAACATCTCCATCAGCCATAACTTCTGGTTTGATTATTACTTCTTTGATTAATTTATCCCCACTACATTTAATTATTACAGCTCCGCCACCTGCTGATGCTTCAAACTCTTTTATACTTACTTCTTCTTGCTTTTTTATCATATCAGCTTGCATTTTTTGTGCTTGTTTCATTAGGTTTTGCATGTTTCCCATGCCTCCACCACTAAATCCTCCAAATTTTGCCATTAAACCCACGTTCCTTTCTTAATCTAAATTTGTATATTCGGTACTGCTATCTTTTAACATTTTTTCTAGTTTATTTTCTTTTACTTGTTTTTTTAATTTTATTGTTATTGGTAAATCTATTTTATATTGCTCCTTTAAAATACTTGCCATAGTTTCTTTTTGTTCGTCTATAGTAAGCATTTTATATGCAAATTCATTACTTGTTACTACTATGACATTCTCATCACTTAAATACATATTTGATCCTGCTAAGGTAGAAAATAATTTAAGTTTTCCTTTAGAAACTATAATATTTTTAAAATCTTCATAGTTTTTGAAAGGTTTTAAGTTGTCTTTAGTCATATCTTTATTTACATCTTTTTCAATCTTTTCTGATTGTTTTGAAAACTCTTTTATTTCACAGATCTTTTCTTCATTTTTAATGTTGTTAATTATATCTGATAACTTGTTAACTTCTTTTTCTAATTTTTCTATTTTGTTATTAGTTATACTAACATCATTAGGATTAGTAGTTATACTGCTTTTTTGATTAGAATTACTTATTCTAATCAAAGCTGATTTTATTAGTATTGTTGGTTTTACACTTAACCTTATCTCGTTATCAAGTTTAGATAATTCATCAATAATATTACATATTTTTTTACTCTCATCTTTGTTTTCCAAATTAATTAATATCTCTAAAAATTCTTCTGTAAGTGAGTAAACTAATTGTCTTAAGTCTTTACCTCTTTTTACTACTAAATCAATAGTATTTAAAACTTCAATACTATCTTTATTTAATATAGCTTCAACTAGTTTTTCTAATATATCTTTGCTAGTTGCACCTATTATTTCTTCTACTTTTACTAGTTTTAATACTTCTTCTTTTTCAGATAAGCATCTATCTAATATACTAAGTGCATCTCTTAATGCTCCATCAGCAATTTTTGCAATATATTCTACTGCTTCGATTTCATATTTTACTTTTTCTTCGTTTAGAACATAAATTACTCTCTTTTGTATATTTTCTTCAGATATTTTAGAAAATTCAAATCTAAGACATCTAGAAAGTATAGTTACTGGTATTTTATGTTGTTCAGTTGTAGCAAGAATAAATACAACATTTTCTGGCGGTTCTTCTAATGTTTTAAGCAATGCATTAAACGCACTAGTTGTAAGCATATGAACCTCATCTATAATATATACTCTATACTTAACAGAAGTGGCTGCATATACAACTTCATTCCTAATTTGTCTTATATTATCAACACTATTATTTGATGCAGCATCCATTTCAACTACATCAGTTGTGTCACCTTCAAGTATGCTCCTACAAGCCTCACATTCATTACATGGTTCTCCATCTGCAGGATGTAAGCAGTTTATCGCCCTTGCAAATACTTTCGCCGCAGATGTCTTACCTGTTCCTCTGCTGCCACTAAATATATATGCATGAGATATTTTTAAATTTTTTATTTGATTCTTTAGTATTGATGTTATATTTTCTTGTCCAATTATATCATTAAATTTATCCGGTCTGTATTTTCTATACAACGCTATGTATCCCATATATTAATCACCCACATACTAAAATGTACCAAACACATAAAACTTGCACGCTGTTGCTGCTTCCTTCCGGATCTGACAAGGTTCACATGAAGCTTATTGTTTGGTACAAAGATATTATACACTATATTATATTAAATTTCAAGTATTATATTAAATTTTTATAAATTTTTATTTTATTCTAAATGGAAAATCTCCTGGCACTTCATTTATGATACTTATACCATTAGTAGCTAATAATTCATTTGGTAAATACAATTTTACTTTGCATATATTTGTTCTGCCATTTGAATCAGTTATATTTAAATTAAACTCTATATCGAAAATAACATCTGAAATTTTAGTATTTAAAACATTAAATATTGTTCCATCGTATATTATAGAAGTAGAAGCTTCTGGAATAACTGCACTTTTTATACAATTAAAATTATCTATATTAACCTTAATCAAATATTGTCCATCTTTATCTTCTTTATCTAAAGTTAACTTTATGCTTTCAGTCTTCAAATCAATTTTATTATCTTCTTTTTGATATATGAACATACTTTCAGTTAAAATAGGATAATTTATTTTGATACTATCAATATTAATAGCTGCTATTTCTGCATCACTTGTTTTTGCAATCAAAAATGAAATTACATTTTTTTGTGTAACATCTAATCTAAGATCAGATAAATTAAACTCTGTTTTTGGAGTAGCATCAGTAGTTTCTTTTTGAACTTCATTATCTACAACATCAACAGTAGAAGAAACAACTAGATCGTTTACTCTGAAACTCCCTTGATTTATTTTTCCTGTCGCGTCTAATAGAAACATGCATAGTATTACAACTATTGTTAATGAAAATATAACTATTAGAAGATTTATAAACTTATTTTTTTTGTTATTTATTTTCAATTTTATCACCTATATATATTATATAATAAAAACATATAAAATACAACTCAAAAATTACATAATTTAAAATAAAAAAATAGAAGTATATATTATACTTCTACTTATATATTTTAAAATTTTGAATGACATATTACTGAATAATCATATCCCGCAATACTTTCGCCGTTAGGCAAAGTAAGTTCCAGATTATTAGTCAGTAAATCAGTGTATGAATAATTTAAAGGGCAAGGAGAATTGACATCTATCACATTAAATGTGTTAGTATATGTTTTTTCTAATATTCCTTCTCTGTATTCACACTTATTCCTACCAACATTTGCCTTAACACAAATTCTTTGTCCAATGTAACCATCAACATCTTTTTTGATTTTTTGTAAAGATTCTTTTGAAACCATATTTGTAATCATCAATCATCACCTATAAAGCCTCTCTTGAGACCATATTATATCATTATTTTAGTAGCATGTCAACATACAAAATAAGACATTTTTAGCAATATTTCAATATTATGTATTCTATATATCTGATAATAGCATAAAATAAAAGATATGTATAAAAATATTTTTCATACATATCTTTTTTGTTTCGGTATTGTTTCTACTTAATTCCTTTTATTATTTCCAAAGCTTTTTGAAGCTGAAAATCCTTGTTTTCAGGAACATAATACTTATTTTTGTATTCTTCATCTAGACTAACTTCAACATTTGGAACTATACCATTCTTGTGTATTTCAATTCCACTTGCTGTATAATATTTTGAAGTAGTTATTGATAAAGCACCTTGAAATGTTACTTTTTCAATTGTTTGAACTATTCCTTTTCCATAAGTTTTATTACCAATAAGTGTTCCTTTACCTGAATCTTTAATTGCTCCTGCTAATATTTCAGATGCACTTGCACTATTACCATTTACTAAAACCATAAGTGGTATATCTATTTCGTTTTTTCCATCACAAGTATATACTTTATCATCTTTATTTTTATATACAAGTTTTACTATATCTCCTTTTGGAAGTATTGATCTTGCTATATTAACTGCTTCATTAAGTAATCCACCAGGATTATTTCTTAAATCTAGTACAATAGCAGATACATTTTCAGCTCTAAATTGATCGTACTGTATTTTAAATTGACTAGCAATATTGTTTTCAAAAGATAGTATTTTAATATATCCAATATTTCCCTCTATTTTTTTTGATTCAACATTATTTGCAGAGACTATTTTTCTTGTATATTCCTTCGTGAAATTTTCTGTTCCCCTTTGAATATTCAAGGCAACTTTAGTATTTTCTTCTCCTTTTATATTATCTACACAATCATAGTAATTATCTGAATCTACTGCTATACCAGCAACTTCTTTAATTACATCACCGGCAAATATTCCTTCTTCTAATGCTGGCGAACCAGGCATAACACTTAAAATCATTATTCCATTTGTTGCTTCATCGTAAGTTATATGAATTCCAAGTCCTCCATATTTTTCTGTACCTGATGTAACCATACTATCATATTCTTCTTGAGATACATATCTAGTATATGGATCTTCTGTAGATTTAGCAATTCCACTAATTGCGCCTTCAACTAGAGTTTCCATATCAACATCGTCAACATAATTAGAATATATTCTAACAAGAGCTTCCTCAATTCTGTTCATATATTCAGAATTAGCTCCTGATGATTCTCCATTTTCTATATATGGTTTTACAACCATTACAAATGATACAATAATTATTACTGAAATAAGTATTGTTAGTACTCCAGTTATCGTATTAGACATAATTTTAACTTTATCTAATTTTATTTTTTCTTTATCTTCCATAATTCACTCCTATATTCATATCATATATGTTACACCATTTATAAAAATAAGTCAAGATAAAAACTTATTTGTTTTATTTTTTTACTAATTATTTGTTGATATTTATATATTATATGATATAATACATAATCAAGGAGTGAATTATATGGCAGCAAAAATGTATGTAAATTTACAAAATATTAAATATAACTTAGAAAGAATAAAAGAAAAAATAGATACATCTGTAACAGTTATTGCAATGGTGAAAGCTGATGCTTATGGTTTAGGTGATGTTGAGGTATGTAAATTTTTAAAAACATTAGGGATTTCGTTTTTAGGTGTGGCTATAGTTGACGAGGGTGTGCATTTAAGGAAGAATTCGATAGATAGTAATATATTGGTTACCGGACAGTTTTTATACGAGGATATTCAAAATATTCTAGATAGTAACTTAACTGTTTGTATATCAAATATGGATTTACTAAGATCCTTAAACAAGCAAGCAATTAAAGAAAACAAAAAAGTAAATATTCATATAAAAGTTGATACTGGAATGACAAGACTTGGTTTTAATATTGATGATGTTCTACATAACGTAAAATATATTAAGGATAACTTTGTTAATATTATAATAGATGGAATATATACGCACTTATCTTCGGCTGATACAGATGATGAATATACTTTAAATCAACTTAATGAGTTTGATAAATGTATTAAATTATTAATTTCAAATGGATACCAATTTAACTATATTCATGCTTTAAATAGTAGTGGATTATTAAAATATTCTAACTATTCTTACAATGCTGTACGAATTGGAGATATACTATATGGATATTATCCAGATGAATCTTTAAGAAGTAGTATATCACTTAAACCAGCTGTAAAATTAACTGCGCCAATAATAAATTTAAGAGATATTAATTCTGGTTGTAGTATTAGTTATTCAAGAACATTTAAATCTAATGAGAATATGAGAATTGCAACTATTCAAATGGGTTATGCTGATGGCCTAGACAGAAAATTATCAAATAAATTAGATGTTTACATTAATAATATACCTTGTAGGATTATAGGAAACATATGTATGGATATGTGTATGATTGATGTAACTAATATAGAAAATGTACAAGTTGGTGATTACTGCACAATTTTAGATTACGATGACAGTATATATACACTAGCCAATATAATTGGAACAATAAATTACGAAATAATTTCTAGAATTTCAAAAAGAGTAAAAAGAATATATATATAACAAAAAAGTAGTAAACAATTAATTATTGTTTACTACTTTTTACTTTATCTTTTATATAATTCCTTCTTTTAGTCTTTCAGCTCTATCATAAGAATTTAAAGCTTCTAACATATCATCAAGATTGCCATTCATAAAGCTTTCTATTTGAAACATTGTATATCCAATTCTGTGATCTGTAACTCTTCCTTGCGAATAATTATATGTTCTTATTTTTTCACTTCTATCGCCAGTTCCAACTTGTAGTTTCCTTGTAGAAGCAAGTTTTTTGTTTTTTTCTTCTTCCATATATTCATATATTTTAGAACGTAACATTTTCATAGCAGTTACCTTGTTTTGAGTTTGTGATCTTTCAGATTGACATGTAACAACAAATCCAGTTGGTGCATGTGTTATTCTAATAGCAGAATCTGTTTTGTTTACATGTTGACCACCAGCTCCACTAGCTCTATATGTATCTATTCTTAAATCTTCATTTTTAATTTCTACTTCAACATCATCAACTTCAGGTAGTACAGCAACAGTTACTGTAGATGTATGTGTTCTACCACTAGTTTCTGTTTCTGGTACTCTTTGAACTCTATGAACGCCACTTTCAAATTTTAATTTGCTATATGCGCCTTTACCTTTAATCATAAACGAAACTTCTTTTATTCCACCTATACCAGTTTCATTCAAATCTATAGGTTCTATTTGCCAATGTTTTAAATCAGCATACATAGTGTACATTCTATATAAAGTATATGCAAAAAGTGCAGCCTCATCTCCGCCTGCTCCTCCACGTATTTCTATAATTACGTTATTATCATCATTTGAATCTTTTGGTAATAATAACACTTTAAGTTCATTATCAATTTGAACTAATTTATCTTTACATTCTAAATATTCAGCTTCAGCCATTTCTTTCATATCTAATTCAGACATAAGTTCCCTAGCCTCATTCATAGCTTTTTCATTATTTTTATATTCTATGTATTTCTCAACTACATCTTTCATTTGAGAATGCTCTTTCATTAATTTTTTCCACTCTTCTTGATTAGATATAACATTAGCATCAGATATTTTAGCTGTAAGCTCATTATATTTTATTTCAAGTTCTGCCAACTTGTCAAACATACTATTCCTCATTTCTATATAACATATATTATACAATAATTATTGCAATAAGTCAATTATTTAACTTTCATTATTATTATAATAGACTAAAATATATGATTTTATACATAATATTCTATATAAATATACCCTTTTATTTATATACCTGTACATTCAAAAGTGATAGTCATATACTAATATAACTATCACTTTTACTTATAATGATTTTATTCTTCTTCTTTTATAATTTTAAGTTGTGCTTCTAGCATAGAACTCACTTTAATTTTATATATTTGCATTTGCTGTTTTAATTGTTCAAGTTCAATTTGCTTAGCTCTAATTTCTAATTTAACTTCTTCTAGCGTAAAACTAGACTCACATCTAGCATTTTTTCTTATCTCTTCTGCTTCAGCTGATGCTTTTTCTTTTATCTCGTCTGCAGCTTTTTGAGAATTTTCAATTGTCTGTGTTACACCTTGTTCTAAAGAATTAAAATACTTAACAGACTCTTCTGCTCTTATCAATTTTTCTTTTATTTCAGCATTTTCCTTATATAAATTTTCATAGTCTACGATTAATAATTCTAAGAAACCTTCAACATCTTTAATTTCATATCCGCCTAGTTTTGATTTCTTAAAAACTTTATTTTCAATATCTATTGGCATAATCATATCTAACACCTCTTTTTACATTATATATCATATTATTCAAAAGTTCAACAAAATATTAGTATTTTATTGTTATTTCACAATATTTTAGAAAACTTAAGTTAAAAAAAGCCATACACAATTAATATGTATGGCAATATTTCTATTTCATCCATGAGAAAGATAACTTTTGTTTATATTGGCTTCTTTCAACATCGTTTTGTATTTCAACATTTCTTGGTGTTATTAAATAGATTAGATTAGATACTTTTTGTATAGTTCCTTCTACAACAAATGTAGCTCCACTCATAAAATCAAGTATTCTTCTAGCATCTTCTTTACTAACACTTTCTAAATTAACAATAACTGATTTTTTGTTCTTTAAATAGTCGCCTATTTCTTGAACATCTTCATAGCAATTTGGTTGTGTTATAACCATTTTAGACGAAGATACAGCTGTATTCATAGGAATAACTTTAGATTGAATGTTTCTAGCTGAATATGGGCTTTCTTGCTCAATCTCACTAAAATTTCTTCTTGATTTATATGTAGATGTTGTTTCTTGAACTTCTTGATCATCTTCGTAATCATCAACGTTTTCCTCATCATTAGATCCAATATTCAACATATTCATAAACTTGTTAATAGCACCCATATAATTTCCCCCTTAGAACCTTATAGTTTAATTATGCAACAAAAATAAAAATAAGTCAATAGTTTTTTGCTTTTTTTTAACTTTTTCATATTTTATTTTTAATTTTTATATAAATTGTATTATTTTGAAATAATCATGTAATATTGTCTTTTATTTTATATATGTAATTGGATTAACAACTTTACCATTTTTTAAAACTTCAAAATGAAGATGTGGTCCTGTAGATGTTGGTTGTCCGTTTGCATTGACTCCTGTACTTCCAACAAAAGCGATTGTTTGACCTTTAATAACTTTTTGTCCATTAGAAACATTCAAACCGCTAGCATGTCCATATCTAGTTCTATAATTAGCTCCATCTAATAAGTTTGTACCATGATCTATTACTACCGAATTTCCATATGCTCCATCAAACTTAGCTAAAATAACTGTACCGTTTTCGGCAGCAACCATTGGTTTCCCATATATATTACTACCTGCAATATCTAATCCAGTATGGTTAGTCATTCTTCCTGTATCCCATGGATCATAAGGTCCAAAACCAGCTGATATATATGTAAATCCAGGAACAGGCCAAGCGAAAACGCCATTAAAACTTCCTTTAGAGTATGCAATTTTAGCTAATTCTTCATTTCTCTTTTTAAAAGCATCTTCCTCATCTTTAGCTAAAATATTCAATTTTGCTTTTAAATTTGCTTTTGAAGATTGTAATTCTTTAGTTTTGTTTTGTTTGACAATCTTGGCATCATCTAATGCAGTAGTTGACTTTTCAGTATCATATCTTAACTGGTCTAATTGTACTTTTTGAATTTCTATATTATTTTTTATATAATCTATGTACTCTTTTTGACTTTTCATATTATTTACTAATGATTTATCATATTGAAGTATACTAGAAAGTACATTCATTTTAGAAAAGAAATCCGAAATATTTTCAGAAGCTAAAAATATATCCAACATACTAGGTATACCATTTTCATATATTACTCGAAGTCTTGTTATATATATTTCTTCAGCGTTATTATATGACTGTGCTGAGTTTTGAAGGGCTTTTTCTTGTTCACTAAGTTTCGTATTAACACCGTCTACCGCCTTTTGCAAATCACTTAATTTAATACTAAACATAGATATCTTATCATCTAAATTCATAATATCATACAGATAACTTGATAATTCTTGATCTACACCAGATATTTTATCCGCTGTGGCTTTTTTCTCAGCACTTATATCATTTAATTGTTTATTAATATCACTTATCACATCAGCATATACCGTTTTATTCATTGCTATTAATAGAATTAATATTAATAACACACTTAATATTTTTTTCATATTATCACCTATATATTTAAATATTATCTATATGTAAGTTTCATACCACCGAAGTAAGATAACGGATCTAATCTTTTGTTGTTTTTATATAATTCCAAATGTAAATGTGCTCCTGTAGAATTTCCAGTAGACCCAACAAATGCTATTGTTTGACCTTTAGCTACCTTTTGTCCAACATATACATTTAATCTTTCTGCATGTCCATATAACGATTTATACTTATTTCCATCAATTGCGCTAGTACCATGATCTACTATTACACAGTTTCCATATCCACCATAATATTGAGCTAAAACAATTGTTCCAGATTCCATAGCTATTATTTTAGATCCGGATATATTTGCACCAGCTATATCACAACCAGTATGTATTGAATAAGTACCTGCATTCCAAGGATCGTACGATGTATTATATCTAGTTGTTATTATACTAAATCCTGGTGTAGGCCAAGCAAATTGTCCACTAAAAGAACCACCAATATCAATCATCTTTTCTATTTCAGCTTGTATTTTTTTAGAAGCTTCTGTTTCTTGTTTTGCAAGTGCAACAGCTTTAGCTTTTAACGTTGCTTGCGAAGATTTCATTTCGTTCATTTTTCTTTCTTTAGCATCTTTAGCATCTTCTAATGACTTAGAAGATTTTTCAGTATCATATTTTAATTGTTCTAATTGAATTTTTTGTACTTCTATATTGTTTTTTATATAATCTATATACTCTTTTTGACTTTGCATATTATTTACCAATGACTTATCGTATTGAAGTATACTAGAAAGTACATTCATTTTAGAAAAGAAATCTGAAATACTCTCTGATGCTAGAAATATATCTAACATACTAGGTATACCATTTTCATATATTACTCTAAGTCTTGTTATGTATATTTCTTCTGCACTATTAAATGACTGTGCTGAATTTTGAAGAGCTTGCTCTTGTTCACCAAGTTTGATATTTACTTCATCCACTCTTGCTTGCAAATCACCTAGTTTGGTACTAAAAGTTAATATTTTACTATCAAGATCCATCATATCATACAAATCCTGAGCTATTTCTTGATCGATTCCTGTAAGTTTTTGAGCATTTGCTTTTTGTTCTGCTTTTATAGTTTCTAGTTGCTTTTGATAATCAGATAATGAATTTGCATATACTGTTTTATTCATTGCAATTAATATAATTAAAATCAATAGTATACTTGATATTTTTTTCATATTACCACCTATACCTTTAAATATTTTCTTATTGAAATTGCACTACCTACTACACCAATAAATAGACCTATTATAATAAATATTCCTAATATTTGGTACCATAATTGTGAATATGGCATAAAACCAAATATACCTAAGCTTGTACCAACTTTTGGAAGTCTTGCATATACAACTACGTATGTCACAGATATCAGTACAAAAGAAAGTAATGCACTAAGTAATCCCATTATTGCACCTTCAACTATGAAAGGTTTACGTATAAACGTATTTGTAGCTCCAATATATTTCATTATATATATTTCTCTTTTATTAGAATATACAGCAAGTTTAATAGTATTAGAAATAATAAACATTGAAATTATCAGCATGATACTTCCTAAACCAAGTAAAAATATATTTGCTATTTTTGAAATTGTTATAACAGCCTGTATTGTTGTTTCGTTATATTTTACTTTAGTAATACCATCAACTTTTTCCACTGCTGCTTTAATTATAGATGCCTCATTTATATCATTAAAAGTTATTATAAAAGATGCTGGAAATGGTTTAACTTTTTGAAGTCCATCTAATAAATACTCTTGATCTTTGAATACACTTTTTGCATCTTCAAATGCCATATCTTTATCTATATACTTAATTCCTTTTATTCCTGCTATTAATTTAATACGATCTTTAATATATTCTATTTCTGTTTCTGTTGATGCATCGTCAATAAATGCTTGAAACCCTTGTTCGTTCTTAACAGTTTCTACATTTTTATTTACATTTTGAAGTAATATAATAAATATTCCAAGTACAATCATTGTTGCACAAATTATAAGCATAGTCGAAAGAGTTTTCGATCCATGTTTCTTTAAATTATCATACCCTTCCTTAATTAAGTAAGTATTGGTTGTCATTTCAAATAACCCCCTCTTGCATCATCTCTTACAATTTTACCATGATCTAAAGCTATTACTCTCTTATTTAATCCATCCACTATATCTTTAGCATGTGTTACAACTAATATTGTTGTTCCCCTTGCATTTATATCAAGAAGAGTTTTAAATATTTCATTTGCGGTTTTTGGATCTAGATTTCCTGTAGGCTCGTCCGCTATTATAATTGGAGGTTTTGTAGCTAATGCTCTAGCTAGAGATATTCTTTGTTGTTCTCCACCAGATAACTGATTAGGATAAAAATTCTCTTTACCTGAAAGTCCAACAAGTTCTAAAACAGCTTTTACTTGAAATTTTATATCTTTTTCTGAAGCTTCTACAACTCTCAAAGCAAATATAATATTTTCTGCAACTGTTCTATCATAAAGCAATCTAAAATCTTGGAAAACAAATCCTATTTTTCTTCTTAAAAAAGGTATATCTTTTTCTTTCAATTTATTTATATTTGTATTATTAACAATTACTGTACCAGTAGTAACTTCATCTTCTTTAACCATTAGTTTCAAGAACGTAGATTTTCCACTACCAGATGGTCCTACTAAAAATACGAATTCACCTTTTTCTATTTTTACATTTATATCTTCTAACGCCGCAACGTCATGATTATATTTTTTGCTTACATTTATAAATTCTATCATACTTTTTCCTTTCGTATATTACTTATATATTACCATAAAAAAGTTTTCTTGTCTAGTAAAATATTTCAAAAAGTAGTAAAAGGTATATATTTCCCTTACTTTTGCAAGTATTTTAGGCACATACGTATTATGTCTTGTACTGATTTATTTTCTAAATCCATATCATTAACACAACTTGATAATTCACGTTCAGAGTAACCTAAAACCTTAAGCGCTGTTATAGCTTCATCAACTGCTATATTATTTTTAATTGAACTTTTCTTTAAAATTTCTACATTAGATATTTTATCCTTAAGCTCAAATATAATTTTTCCAGCAAGTTTAGGTCCTATTCCAGGAACACTTTTAAGTGTAAGTATATTATCTGTAACTATAGCACTGCACATATCTTCTATTGATATATTAGATATAATTCCAAGTGCTACTTTACTACCAACACCACTAACACTAATTAATTTTTTAAAAAACTGTAAGCGATTTTTAGTTAAAAATCCAAACAATCTCATGTCATCTTCTCTATGTTGAAAATATGTATATATTAAAACTTTATCATCTAACTTCAACTTTTTCAAATCATCTTCAGCCATATGTATATTGTAACCTATATCATTTACATCTATAGTTACCATATCATTTAATATATCCTTAATTAAACCGTTAAAATATGCATACATAAAATCACCCATATATATTCTACATCAAAACTTATTTTTTGTCAAATGTTTTATATATATTTATATAATCTGCAATATCATTTAAGCATTTGCTATTTTTAATCTCCTTAGTCATTTTATCTGATTCTATATCAGACATATTATTTAAATATATATCAATTGTTACTGTCTTATCATTAGGTATCTCACTTTTTTTAAAATCAAATATTTTATTAGATACTTTTTTGAAATAATCCAAATATGGCCTGTTAAAAATTTCGAAAAACGACCCTACAATGGCTACAATTCCAACTACTGCTACTAAATTAATTATTGTTTCAACTAAAAGATCCATTTATATCACCTACATTATTATATTTTAAAAGTTTTATTATTGTTACACTTGAATTTGTAATTCAAAAAGTGTATAATATATAAAATGTAGTAAAATCAGGAGAATTTTGTTTTATGAATACAGTAAAAAAAATAAGAAACGTATATTTATACGTAAAAAAAGATAAGCTAATAGATTGTATTAAATATGGAATGAAACTATCTGAATACACTAACGTCTCATTTTATAAAGGTACTTCATTAAAAAAAGGTATAATTGCGTATATATCACCAAAAGACACTAATGATTATTTGAATGAAAATTATGACATATTAAGAATCAAAACAGATGAATTAAATATATATGTTAATAATAGCAGTATTGTTGAATCTTACGAAAATATAAGGTTTAACTTTTCTGAAATGTGTAGTTTAGATAATTATGTATTAGGTGACTTTATGAACCCAAAACTTATTATTTGTTCGACAATATTGCCAGAATATATATATAAATATAACAGAATAATTGATGTACCTTTACTTGTAGATAATTCAAAAGAGCTCTATTTAAATAGAGAATTAGAAGAAATAAACGAGAGAAAATCTGATGATTTGACATATGATACATTAAAAAGTCTAAGCTAGATGCTTAGACTTTTTTTGTTCTATTATATGTTTTTAATATATTATTCCTTGTTTTCTACAACTCTATCATATACCTCTAAATTTCGCATTTCAGTTAAATTTAATTCACTCTTTTCACTTTGTGTATAATTTCTAATTAATGATATTTTATCTAATTTAAGTAAGTTTTTAACAGGTATATCAATATATTTATTTAAACTAAGAATAGTCACATACTCAATATTATTTAAAGTTTTAATAGAAGTATTGTCTACAACAAGTCCTGTTAATTCTTTCCATATTACCTTTACATCTGTTTTTCTTAAATCAACTATTTGTTCTATATTATTACTTATTTTAAATATACAATAGTTGTAGTTGTCAGTTGATATTTTCTTTATTAGAAGCGCATTTACTTTACAATTTTTATCTAGTAATTCAATTGTGTATATTTTATTTTGTGTAATATATTTATCATTTAATTTATCTTCCTTGATGATTAAGAATGATTCATAATTATCAATTATTTTAATTCCAAATGTCTCTTCTTGAATTTTATTATATTCAGTAATTAATTGTTCAATTCCATCTGTTGTAAATTTATCAATATTTGTTGGTTCAAATTTATTTTCAAGTCCATCATTTTTGTATATTATTATACCAGATATTGGCGCTTTAACGTTATTTGAAGATTTATTCATATTCTCTTTATACTCATCTCTCTTTAGTATAAGAGTTTTAACATCGTTTCCACTAGGTGTAAGCGAACTAATCGTCAATGCTTTTTCATATGCCAAATTATCTAGTTTTGTTTTATAATCACCCATTTGAATATATGAATATATATTTTTCATTTGTTTTGTTATGGTATCTATTTGATTATCAATCGATATAACCTCATTAGAATATATATCAGGCAAAAGTTTTAATTTTTCGTTTATTTCCTTATCCATTATAGATAATTGTGTTAATCCTTTTTCATATTCGGCATTTTTATATATTCCAATAACACTATTTATTGTAATTCTTTTTTCGGATTCAGCTATAGGTATTAAAGTTTCGTTGTTGTTATATTTAACAAGTGTTTCTTTATTTATCACATAGCCTTTAGTTTCAGTATATATTTCATATTTACCGTTATTAGTCTCTGATACTTTAACATCCTTCTCTTTTTTATACCATATAATTAAAAACGAAATAAGTATAAACAGTATTATACTTATAACAATATAAATATTGTCTTTAAATTGTTTTGAATTTTCATTGTTATTTTTCATATAAATTCACCATAATTTCTTCTATATTTTTATCTTTTGTATTAGTAGCATCAAGATATATTATATTTGGCATTTTTTTAAACCAAGTCATCTGTCTTTTTGCATATTGTCTTGTTTTTAATTTAATATCTTCTATAACTTTATTCAAATCAGTTTTTTCTTCAAAATATTCAAAAAACTCTTTATAGCCAACTGCTTGTTTTGCTGTACACTTTGGCAAATCATATACTATTTTAGCTTCATCTTCTAGCCCATCATCCATCATTTGATCAACCCTTATATTAATTCTTTCATGCAAAATTTCCTTATCTAATTTAAGGCAAAACAGTTTGAAATTATATTTAGTTTGTTTGCTATTAATTCTCTCTTTTTCATCTTCAATATGCTCACTCTTAGTTTTATTTAATTTATACATTTCTAATGCTCGTATCACCCTTTTTAGGTTGTTAGGATGTATCTCGTTTGCAGATTGTTCATCTACTTTCACTAACATGTCATGAACATATTTATTAGAAAAATCTGCAGATAATTTATATAACATACTTCTATATTCTTCATCAATTATTTGCTCTTCAAAATTCATATCTAATATTACCGAAGAAACATATAAACCTGTACCACCTACAATTACAGGAATTTTTCCTCTTTTTATTATATCCTCGATTTTTTCATAACATATTTTCTTGAAATCTGCCACAGAAAAATCCTGATCTGGGGATATAATGTCTATCATATGATGATTTATACCTTGCATCTCTTGAAGAGTCACTTTGGCTGTTCCTATATTTAAGTTTTTATATATTTGCATAGAATCCGCGGATATTATTTCACCATTTATTCTTTTAGCAAGTTCTATACTCAAACCAGTTTTTCCAGAAGCTGTAGGGCCAACTATACATATAACATTATTCACTATATCACCTATTTTCTACCGAATTTTCTTTCAATTTCATATTTACTAATTTCATATGCAGTAGGTCGTCCGTGTGGACACGTAAATGGATTTTCCAATTTTAACATTTCATCAATAAGTTTTGTATTTTCTTCTTTTGTTAATTTCATATTACCTTTTACTGCAGCTTTGCACGCCAAAGTCGCTAAAAACCTAAATTCTTTGTTTTTATATTCTGTTTTATTACTACCCATAAGTTCATCAACTATATCTAAAAACATAGATCTATAATCTATATCTAAATCTGATATATTTGGTACACCTGATATTTTATATGAGTTGTTTGAAAAAATTTCTAGTATAAAACCACAATTTTCAAAATACTCTATGTTATTAGAAACAAATTCACATTCATTATTTTTTAGTTCAACTAATATTGGTATCATCAACATTTGAGTTTCTTTAGTTTTTGAATAAAAGTTTTCCTTAAATTTTTCATAAAGTAATCTCTCATGAGCAGCGTGTTGATCTATTATATACATTTTATCTTTTATTTGAATTATTATATATGTATCAAATATTTGACCAACATAACTATATACTATTTCATCACTTTTATACATTTGAATCTCATCTTTAATATATATTTCTTTAGGTTGCACATTAGTTTCAATAATATATTCATTAATTATATTTTCATTAGATTGATTAGCGTTTTCATTAACATTTGAAAAATAATTTTCCTCTGCTTTTTGTATTTCACTCATATCGCTAGTCGTTTTAATTATTTCCTCATTAGAACCTATATTTATAGGATTATATTGAAATGGTTGACTATATTCTTTTTTAATTTCAACTTCTTCGTTAGGAGAAACTGTAAATGGACTATGCTCTCTATTATTATTTTCCAATACATTTTTAACAGCAAAATATACAGCTTCAAAAACATCTTTTTCATTTTCAAATTTTACTTCGAGTTTTGCTGGATGAACGTTTACATCAATAGTCTCAGTATTTATTGTAACATTTATTATAGCAAAAGGAAATTTGTTAATACCTAATTTTTCTGTATATGCCTTTTCTATACTACTTTTTAAAATAGCATCTTTTACAAATCTAGTATTTATAAATGTAAATTCATTATTTCTTGTTGATCTAGAAATTTGTGGAAGTCCTACTACGCCGGTAACTATTATATCTTTATATGAATAGTTAACATTCAATATATTAGAATATATTTCTTTTCCAAATATAGTGTATATTACTGATTCTAATTTATTATCCCCAGATGTACTAATTACAGTTTTTCCATTGTTAATATACTTAAATGAAATTTGTGGATTAGAAAGTGCAACTCTTACAATAACATCTTCGATATATCCAGCTTCAGTATAATCTTTTTTCAAAAATTTATATCTTGCAGGTGTATTAAAGAAAACATCTTTTATATATATAGTTGTACCCTTATTAGAAGCAGTTCTCTCGTTTGTAATTATGTTACCTGATTCTACAACTATTTTTGTACCAACATCTTCATCTTTGTGTCTAGTTGATAGTGATACTTTTGAAATAGCCGCTACAGAAGCTAAGGCCTCACCTCTGAATCCCATAGATGTTATTTTTAATATATCTGATTCTTGTCTTATTTTACTTGTTGCATGTCTTTCAAAAGCAATTTCTACATCATCAGATCTAAAACCATCCCCATCATCGATTATTTTTATATAACTAATACCACCATTTTTTATTTCAACAGTTATGTTTTTTGCATTAGCATCTATTGAATTTTCAACTAATTCCTTAACTATCGAAGATGGTCTATCTACAACTTCACCAGCTGCTATTTTATTTATAGTATTTTCGTCTAATAAAATAATATTTCCCATAACTTATTCTCCTAATATTCTAATTAATTCTTTTTTAACTTTTTCTACAGATTCATCAATATAGCTATTTAGGCAACTAGATGATATAAAATTATTTTTCAATTCTACAAATTTAGAAGGTGTAACTAAGTTCTCATCCATCACTTTATCTATTTTATATACATTTAGTTCTTTTTTTAAATCTAATCTAACTTTATCAATATCAATGTTATTTTTTTCTATTATATAACTATCAACATTTATATAATCTGAGTATATATCTTTCCTAAATTCTTCAGTATTATGAATTGTATTATCAGATGTATATAGAATATTATCTTTATTAATACATTTAGCAAACGATCCTATATATGCATCAAACCAAATTCTATCCTCTATTAAATGTGCATAATATCCTAAAGTTATTTCATCTTGTAATTTATCTTTATTCTCAGATAAAAATCTCTCTAAATCTGGTAATCTTACTAATTTACCTTCACACTTATACTCTTTAATATAATGTGTCTCATCTCTATTTTTTGTCATTATTTTAATCATATCAGGTAATATAGATCCAGCTAAAAATTTATTAGACAAATTAAGCTCTTTCTGAACTATTTGTGATATATATAAATGCATAATTATTGAACTCATTTCACACCTTCTTAATTCTTAATTATTTTGTTTTTTCTTTTAACTTATATAACAATTGTAAACCTTCTCTAGGCGATAGTTCGTCTAAATCAGTGTTTTTTAATATTTTAGATATTTCATTCAATTGAAAATTAAACATATCTACAGCAATATTTTCAGCATTTATATTTTTGCTAACTTTAATGCTTTTTTTAGCAATATCCGAAAGTTCTAGTTCTTTTAGTATGTTCTTTGCTCTTGATATAGTCTTTTTAGGTAATCCAGCAAGTTTTGCAACATATATTCCATAAGAATTATCTGCACCACCACGAAGTATCTTATGAAGAAATATAACATCATCTCCACATTCTTCTGTTTGCACTGAATAGTTTTTTACACATTCTAAATTATCTTCCAACTCGGTAAGTTCGTGATAATGTGTAGCAAATAAGGTTTTACATTTTACTTCGCCAACTATATATTCTACAGTTGCCCAAGCAATAGCTAAACCATCATATGTTGAAGTTCCTCTACCTATTTCATCTAATATAACCAAGCTTTTATTCGTAGCATTTTTTAAAATATTAGATAGTTCAGACATTTCAACCATAAAAGTTGATTCTCCCATTGATAAATCATCAGACGCTCCTACTCTTGTAAATATTCTATCTACAATACAGATGTTTACCTCTTTAGCTGGTACGTAGCTACCTATTTGTGCCATATATGATATTAGTGCTACCTGTCTCATATATGTTGATTTACCAGCCATGTTAGGTCCAGTTATAATAGTAAACATGTCCTTCTCATTATCTAAAAATGTATCATTTGCTATAAATGCTACATCCTTTAAAGCTTTTTCAACAACGGGATGTCTTCCATCTATAATTTGTATAATATTATCAGTGTTAATCGTAGGTTTATTATAGTTATTTTCAATAGCTACTATTGCTAGTGATATCAGACCATCCAAAGTTGCAACTAAGTTTGCAGAAATTTGAACTCTTTTAACTTCATTTCCAACTTTTTCTCTTATCATACAAAACACTTTGTATTCTAAATCTTTAAGTTTATCTTCCGCATTTAATATTTTTTCTTCAATTTCTTTTAATTTAGGAGTTATATATCTTTCACATCCTGCTAATGTTTGTTTAGTTATATATCTATCTTTAGGCACTAATTCTTTATATGAATTAGTAACTTCTATATAGTAACCAAAAACTCTATTATAATTTACCTTTAAACTTTTAATATTTGTTAAAGACTTTTCTTCAGCCTCTAACTCCATAAGCCATTTATTACCTTCAGATTTTGCTAATCTATATTCATCAATTTCTTGATTAAATCCACTTTTAATAATGTCACCATCTTTTAAATTAATTGGTGGATCATCAACTATAGAAACATTAATTAAATTGTATAAATCACCAAGAGTATCTAACTTAGAATATATTTCGCAAATATATTTATCGTTTGAAATACTAGCTAGTGAGCCCAGTAATTCTTTCAATTTAGGTAATCCCTCTATAGAATTTTTTAGTACAACTACATCTTTTGGGCCTGCAGTAGAACCAACAATTTTAGATATTATTCTTTCTATATCATATACTTGTTTAAGAGCAGATATAATTTCATCTCTTAAAATAAATTCGTTTGTGAAAGTTTCCACAGAATTTTGCCTTTTTTCTATCATAGCTTTCTCAAGTAATGGATTTTGAACCCAATCTCTTAAAAGTCTGCCACCCATTGCTGTAACTGTTTTATCTAAAACCCATAACAAACTACCTTTTTTTATCTTTTCTCTGCTAGATTCTAAAATTTCTAGATTTCTTCTTGTTTGTATATCAAGTTGCATATATTTTTCGATTTCATATTTTTTTATATTACTTATTTGATTTACATTGTTCTTTTGTGTGTCAAAAATATAGTTAAGAAGTGTAATCAAACATAACTTCTGTACTTCGTGTATAGCTAAATTTTGAGTAAGCTCAGATATTTTATCATTTAGTTCATAATTTTCGTATTTAGATATATATATATTAAATCTCTTTTTGATATTGAAAGTAAGGTCACTATCATATTCTTTTTTAGATATCAAAATTTCAGATGGAGATATTCTAGCTATCTCATCAATTATTTTAGAATCTATATTTTCATTAAATATACTAGAGATATAAATCTCACCAGTTGATATGTCAGCATAAGCAAATGCAGCTTCTTTTTTAACAATTGTGAATGCAGATATATAATTATTTTTTTTATCATCTAATAATGTTTGTTCAGTAATTGTTCCAGGAGTTACTATTTTTACAACATCTCTTTTAACTAAACCCTCTGCAAATTTTGGATCTTCTATTTGTTCGCATATAGCTATTTTATATCCTTTTTCAATAAGTTTCGGTACGTATGTATTAACACTGTGATAAGGTATTCCGCACATAGGTGCTCTCTCTTCCAGCCCACAATCTTTACCTGTTAATGTAAGTTCCAGTTCTCTGCTACAAGTTATTGCATCTTCAAAAAACATTTCATAAAAATCTCCAAGTCTAAAAAATATTATAGAATCACTATATCTACTTTTAATCTCTAAATACTGTTGCATCATTGGTGTGGGTGTCATATCTTCATCTCCTCATCGTATATACATATTATATCAAAAATATACATCTATTGCAATAGATGTATATATAAAACAAAATTAATATTTAATTATAATCATAAAAATACAGTTGTTTTTGATATATATTATAAATAGATACTTTATTGTAATAATATTTATAATATAGTATAATATAAGTATACATAGGAGATGATTATAACGAAGAGATATATACTTATATTATTAGTTTTAATAATTATCATAGTATTAGGAAATATTCTATTCTTTCAAAAACATATTTTAAATAACACAATTGATAATACAAAGAGTTCAATAAACACTTCAGAGACATCCAAAATACAATTGATAATTTCATCAATGACTACTGAGGAAAAAGTTGGACAATTATTTATATGCGGATATAGAAAAGATATTTCAGAAAAAAATATATATTTATTAAGTGATTATTTGATAAATGAAATTAACAAATATCATTTAAGTGGATTAATATTGTTTTCTGAAAATATGCAAAA
>Ga0123339_10000333_pt1 | contig 38171 bp, 38 predicted proteins | sample lystaG_FD_89956 | JGI IMG/M metagenome (GOLD analysis project Ga0123339, IMG submission 89956) | Glacier valley bacterial and archeal communities from Borup Fiord, Nunavut, Canada, to study Microbial Dark Matter (Phase II) -... | ecosystem: Environmental > Aquatic > Freshwater > Ice > Glacier ...
ATGACACCGCGCGAAGCGATTTTGAACTCGAGGTGGACCTGGTCGTCGCGTTGCACCATGTCCGACATCTCGCCGCCCTTCGCACCGAAGATCTCGATGACCTTACCGGCCAGTTCGCTGGGTACATCGACGACAGCGAGCTCGATCGGTTCGATCTTCTTGCCGTGCTCATCCTCTTTGATGATGACGCGAGGACGTCCGACTTGGAATTCATAACCTTCGCGACGCATGGTCTCCATCAAAACGGTGATATGCAGAACACCACGTCCGGCGACTTCCATGCCGGATTTGTCTTCGGTCTCCGTGATACGCATGGAGATGTTGGACTCGGCCTCATGCATGAGACGCTCTTTTATCTGACGGCCTCCGACGATCGGTCCTTCTTGTCCGACAAGGGGGCTTGTCGAGGGCTCGAAGACGACCGACATCGTCGGCTCTTCGACATGGATCGGATCGAGTTGGATCGGGTTCTCGCTTGATGTGAACATATCGCCGATATCGATTCCCTCGACTCCGACGACAGCGACGATATCGCCGGCGTGAGCCTCCTCCGCCTCGACGCGACCGAGCGCTTCGAAGGTGTAGAGTTTTTTCACATTTCCGCTGTAGCGGGTGCCGTCGTTTTTAATGACCAGCACTTTTTCGCCGTCGTGGATCGTCCCTGAGAACAGACGTCCGATTCCGATACGTCCGACATAGCTCGAATAGTCGATTTTGCACACCTGAAGAGCGAGCGGACCGTTTATATCGACGTCCGGCGCCGGGATAAACTCGAGAATCGCATCAAGCAAAGGAACCATGTCCATATTGCCGTCGTCGGGCTCGACACGCGAATACCCGTTGACCGCGCTTGCATAGATCACGGGGAAGTCGAGTTGCGCATCGTTGGCGCCGAGTTCGAGCATGAGTTCGAACACTTCGTCGAGGACCTCGTGGGGGCGAGCGCCCGGTCGGTCGATTTTATTGATGACGACCATCGGCTTGAGGTCGTTCTCAAGAGCCTTCTTCAACACGAAACGTGTCTGCGGCATCGGCCCGTCGAATGCGTCCACGATGAGGAGGCAACCGTCTGCCATCTTCAATACGCGCTCGACTTCTCCGCCGAAGTCCGCATGGCCCGGGGTGTCGATGACGTTTATCTTCACGTCTTTATAGCGAATCGAGAAGTTCTTTGCGAGAATGGTGATACCGCGCTCGCGTTCTTGGTCGTTGGAATCGAGCACACGCTCGGCCACTTCTTGGTTCTCGCGAAACACATGGGTGGCCTGCAACAGACGGTCGACCAGCGTTGTTTTTCCGTGGTCGACGTGCGCGATGATTGCAATGTTTCTGATATCGTTTTGCTTCATAAAAAAACCAGTACCTTCTCACCTTTGTTCGTTTATATTCGCCTGCCATATGTCGCAGGAATTCTACTTCTTAAACGTGAGCACATTTCCGGACGCGCTCGTTACTGTACCCAGCGCCCTCGATTTGCTCCGTATCACTTTCATAATCCGTTTGCCCGCACTCGACTGCGCCGACTTTACGCGTGGCTCACCGCGTTGAATCGACACCGGCACGGCGCTAGCTTTCTCGATACCTGAATTTCCCAATTTCACCTTGAGAATGTAGGTATCGGTGGAGCCCGCAGTCGCCGGGGAGAACACAAAGTTAGCCAGCGAGTACGCTATGACGCCTTTCTTATAGTATTCGATTCCCTGAATACGGTGGGGATGGTGCCCGAGGACAACATCGGCGCCCGCTCTCACGAGAGCATGGGCATCCCGCCTTTGTCGCAATGTCGGGTCATAACTCTTCTCGACACCCCAATGAACGGACACGACAACATAATCCGCCGTTTTCGCGGCAGCCTTAACCGCATTCGTCATCACCGTAATCGATTGCGTGTAAGCCGTACCCGACCTGGTTTTCGTTGCCGCAAATCCAGCCGGGTTAATCTCTGAAAATGCGAGGAATGCGATACGCGCACCCTTGCGCTTGATGATTCGCGGAGCACGTGCAGAGTTCACAGTCGTTCCGCCACCAGTATAAAGTATACCAGCGTTTGCCAAAGCTTTGCGCGTATCGGCAAAACCACTCCTCCGGTAGTCGAGAGAATGGTTGTTTGCAACCGAAACGACATCGAAGCCGGCCGACCTCAACCCTCGCGTCGCTGAAAAGGGAGCACGGAAGTTGTACGTCTTTCCCGGCCACTTGGCGCTCCGTCGCGTAATCGCAGTTTCGAGGTTTCCGAAGGTGATGTCCGCATCTTTCAAAAGGGGGGCTACACCGCTCAAGAGCTCGGTCGGATTCCCGAGAGATTGTCCTCTTCCTCCGGTAAACGCAATATCTCCGACGGCGGCCAGCGTTAGCGACCCATTTTGTGCACATGCTGCGCCAGGCGAAAAAAAGAGCGTCAAAAGCACTACGGCTAGAACTACCGTACCGCGTCCGGCTTTGCGGCCACCCTGGAATATCATAAAAACCATCCCCGTCTCTTACGACGCACCATTGTAGCCTTAAAGTGTTCGGTACGCTAGACTTGAGGGACGCAAGACGCGTAATACTTTAAGTAGAGGATCTTCATGCACCCACTCGAATACTACCTATCCGCCATAGTTCTCAACCTGTTCGGGGCCCTCTTTTTCTTCATTCCGGTGAATACGGAAAAAATCGTCTACATCTCCGCCCGAGAGAACAAGCCGAGCGGGAATCTGCTTTCGATACTGCGCGAATACACCGCGTTGCACCCCGAATACACACACGTTTCGCTTTTCAGGACATACTCCTATAGCCTCATCGGCAAACTGAGTTACCTGCTCTATCTCGTGCGTGCGGTCTACCATCTCCAGACAGCACGCGTCGTTTTCCTCGACAACGCGTTCTTTCCGGTCCATGTCGTCGCCCATAAAAAGAAGACGACCGTCATCCAAGTCTGGCACGCGACGGGAGTCTTTAAAAAATTCGGAAACGATGTCTCTCCCGATGAGCGCAAAGTCGAGAATCGCTTCCTCCATAAACGCTATGATTACGTCGTCGCGGATTCCGAGGCGACACGCAGAGTCTATGCCGGTGCCTTCGGTATCCCCTATGCGCGGACACTCCCCTTTGGAAGCCCTCGCACCGATTTCTTTTTCGATTCCCCCGCGATGGCTTCGTCGAGGAACGCGCTTCACGGACGCTTCCCCGAACTCAAAGGCAAGAAGGTGGTGCTTTACGCTCCGACATTTCGCGGCTTCGGGAAGATGAAGACTTCGGCGACGAATTTCGATGCGGCTGCTCTGGGCAAAGCCCTCGGACCTGGATTCGCAATCGTATACAAACCCCACTCGGTCTCCCATGAAAACTCGAAAACCGGGGGCTATGATATCGTTTTAGAACCGGAAGAAAATCTCAACGAGTTCTTCACCGTCACCGATGCGCTGGTCACGGATTATTCATCCGCGCTCTTTGAATTCGCTTTTCTGCAAAAGCCCATTTTCAAGCTCTGTGATGATTTCGAGGAATACTCTGCCTATAACGGTCTCTACATCGACTACCACCGGGATATCGTGGGCAGAGAGGTTCTAAGTGTCGATGGTATCGCAAAAAGCATACTGTCGCCCGAGGAAGGATTGACGCTTTCGCCACACGAACGTCTCGACTTTGCGGATTTCACGAAAAAATACTGCGGCTACTCCGATGGGCACTCGACGAAACGCCTGGTCGAATTCGCGGAGTCGCAACGGTAGTCTTTCTCACGCCTTTCGGGCGAGCTGACTTTTCCAGAGATCGATCGCCTCATAATCCATTCTTACATCGGTCACCTGCTCCGAATCGATCCAGTTGCGAATCCCATCGATCCCGGTACGCGGCAGATAGGGGATGTTGAACTCCGTCGCGAAATGCGACGCGCGGTGATCGACTCCGAGGATCACGCTGCGACGTCTGTGCTGCATGGCGAACACACCCGCGTGCAGACGGGGTCCGATATAGTCAAGGACGTTCTCGGAAAGGACCTTTCGATACGCTTCGACACTCGGTGGGATAATCGTTAATTTATCGCTATTTTTTAAGGTCCCGAGATACTTGATATCTTTGTGGCCCTGGAGCCACAGGAAGACCTTGTCATACTTCTCAAGCAAAAGATCGATGAGTGCTTGGTCGGAAGCTCGATTTTTTTTGTCGGAAAGTGCAGTAACAGCCGCATCAGCTTTTTTTACGGGTATACTCGCACAAAATTCGGGAGTCAGCATCCACATGGTCGGGCATCCGGTGTTGACCGCACGTAGGCCCATGTCTTCGAGCGCATTCTTTGTTTTTTCATCGCGTACGCTGTGCACAAGATCTTCTGACAAGATCTTTTTCCACAAGATGCGCGAATACCACGTCATTTTTTCTGATTGCCCCGGCTTAGATGTCATGCCCACTCCGCAAAAGACCGACCCGGCGAACGGTTTATAATTCCACAAGCTGATGTTCCAAAGCGTATTGGGGCGCGCTAACATGTTCGGCCAAAACAAATCCGTACCACAAACGATTTTTATATCTGATCTTTTTGCAATGCGCGCACGCCCCCATCTAAACGATTTAAGCCGAGGGAATGCCACTAGATGCGTAGGAAAGTTTATGACAAAATCATCTTTTACTAAATCATGGATTTCTCTTTCGATTGAATCCATAATAATTCCATCGCCTTTGTTCATCGAGGCGATGGACGTATCAAGCAAACTGACAATACGCAAGTTACTTCCTCCTACTTATATGCATCAAGCGCTTGTCCAAAAACAGCCTCGATGATTCTTTGTGTAGCGTTGCCATCACACCCGTCCATGAAACGCTTCTTGAATTCCTGTATACACTTTATATCATCTTGAGTTTCATTACCTAAATACATGATTATCTCATCAGTGGTTTTGCATATCGGGCCACATGCGAAATCCGCAAAATCATAGTAGAATCCTCGAACATCATAATACTCATCTAAATCGGGAACAAAAAAGAGTATCTGCCGACCGGTTAAAGAGAATTCGAACACGAGTGAAGAATAGTCTGATATGCATATATCACTCGCTATAATTAATTGCTCGATTGCAATCTCATCTGAAATATCAAATGCAAAATCTTCGCACCCTAGCGGGATAGCAACTTCTTTCTTCGCATATGGATGCCGTTTTATCAAAAGAACGTACTCATCAGAAAACTTCTCGCAAAGCACCGCTATACTGAGATCGTTCGGCGTCTTAGCGTGTGTAACGTTGTTGCGATAGGTGGGTGCATAGAGAATTATTTTCTTCCCAACGGAAGCTGGCACCTTTTCCTGGACCTCTTGCATAGCAGAGTCGATGAACTCTTTATTCCAAAATACATCGGTTCGGCTCACACCCGTCGGTATAATTTTTTCAATCTCATTCTCCATGCCGAATGCTTCGGCATATGCAGCAACAGCTTCCGGTCCACTTACGAAAACGTGAGTGTAATGAGCATGAATTAAGTTGCTTTTTTCCGAATCGCTGCCAGTTTCAAGAAGACTGTAGCCGAAACGTTTGAATGCACCGCAGGCATGCCATGTTTGGACGATTGATGTCTCGGGACGAATTGGGCATGCGGTAATCACCGGGAATGTGTTAGCAATAAACACATATCGAGCCGTGGCAATAGATTTGATGATCGAGAAATTCAAGAAAGCTTTTTTGCGATATCGCATCTTATGCTGATTAAGCAAGAGGACTTCAAGGTCAAAATGATAATTCTCTTCAAGCATTTCATAAATCAAACGGAAATTGTCAGTGAGCACGGAAGTCATTAACTCCGCAAAAACCACCTTATCATCTTTCACCGGCTGCTTAGCGCAATGACGATAATATGCTGGATATAAAAAATTAAAAAAAAGCCTTTTCGAAAGTCGTTTCATCGAACGCAAAACCTTCTTTTTGACCCGCCGCACTTTTTTTATCAATTGTCGCAAACCCAACTCGAACCCTACTTTCAAATGATTGCTTCTCTGAGAGAGCGAATAGCTTCATGTCTGTCCATATCACCGAACACGCTCGATGTGCCGGCGACGAAAATATCGGCACCGCGTTCACGCAGTAACCTTGCGTTTTCGAAACTGATGTTTCCGTCGACCTCGATCTCGATATCCGGATGTCCCCGATCGATCAAGTACTTCTTGAGTCGAGCGACTTTGTCTATGCTCCCCGGCACGATCTGCTGTCCGGCGAATCCCGGATTGACCGTCATCGCGGCGACGATATCGATGAAGTCGAGTATTTCGTCCAACACGAACACGGGGGTACCGGGGTTGAGCGCGATGCCCGGCTTCGCACCAGTCGCCTTAATCGCTTCGAGTGCCTTGATGATATGACGCGTACTTTCGTAGTGGACGATGACGCAATCGCCCGGTCCGAAGTTGAACCAACCGATCTTTTCCTCAGGATCGGTGATCATAAGATGAAAATCCATGGGAACGTTCGAGATCTCCCGAATTTTCTTTATGTGGTCCATGCCGAGGGCGAAATTCGGAACGAAATGTCCATCCATGACATCCATGTGGAGATATTCGACACTCTCACTCTCGAGTATGTCGAGGGTCTCGACGAGGTTGCTGATATCGGCGCACATAATCGATGCGGAGATTTCTCCCGGCCTTTTCGAAGATTCACTCATTGATAAACATCACCTTTACCGTGAACTCGTCTCTGTCGGTTATCGCATCGAAGGCCGCCGCCTGTTGCTCGAGCTTGAACTTATGGGTAATGAGCTTCGACATGTCGACATCGTCTCGCGCAATGAACTCCAAGGCGTCTTTCCAGTCGTTGGCCTGTGAATTATAGCTTGAGTTCCACACACCGGTGAGCGTGAGCTCGTTGCGAAGGATCTTCCAATACACATTGCGCTCGATACTCATATCTCCATGGGGATTTCCCACAACGATGATATGCCCCATCTTCTTTGCAACCGACAGCGAAGTCTCGAGAGAAGAATCGCTCCCGACGCATTCGAACACGATATCGGCCCCGCGTTGCGAGGTGATCTCACGGACGCGGTCGGTGACATCCTCCGTTTTGGAGTTCACCATTTCTGAAATGCCGAGAGAATGGACAAACTCCATCTTGCGGTCGCTTGTACCGACGACGACGACATCCTTCGCTCCGAGCTGCTTGGCTCGAAGCGCGATGATGATACCGATCGTCCCGCTTCCGATGACTACGACCGTGCTGTCCGGATCGATCGACGCCTTTCCGACCGCGTGCAACGCGACGGCTGTCGGTTCGCACAGCGCCGCTTCTGCAAACGAGAGGCTATCAGGGAAAATCACCGTATTCCAAAGCGGAACGGCGAGGTACTCGGCGAATGCGCCGTCGCACCGTGAACCGAAATAGCTGTAGTCGGAACAATGCACATAGCGCTCGTCTCGACAGGAAGGGCACTTTTTGCAAGGGAGCAACGGGAACACGGCGGCGCGTTTCCCGACATACCCACTGTCGACGCCTGCCCCCACCGCGACGATCTCTCCGGCGAACTCATGACCCGGAATCGTCGGGAAATGATACGTCCCCGTTTTCAATACGCGGTCGATGTCACTGCTGCAGATGCCGCAGGCTCTGATTTTGAGGAGAACCTCGCCTTCGCCGGCAACGGGAGTCTCGACCTCTTTATAAACGAGTTTGCCGATATCTTCCAAGACACACGCCTTCATAAGCAAGCCTCCTCGAACAATAGGCCCCTGGCGACGATTAAATCTTCGGGGGTGGTCAATTTGATGTTGTTCCGGTCGCCGGGAATGATATGGACGGGGATGCCCTTCAGCATGCATATCTGAGCAGTTCCGGTGATAATCGCGCACTCCTCGTCAGTGAGGCTCTCGAGCGATTCCTTAAGTACGTGCAACTTGAAGCTATCGGGCGCTTGCCCGTGATAAAGTTTGCTGCGGTCCGGCATCGACTCGACGACCTCTCCGTCGTCAATCCAAAGCATCGTATCGGTGGCGGGCACGGCGGCCACAACCGCAGAATGTTCTTTCGCTCCGTCGATGCTGGCCTCGAGCACCTCCTTGGTGATGAAAGGACGGACAGCGTCATGCAAAACGATGATGTCGTCGTCGCTGAGAGGATGACTCTCGACGGCGGCATATACGGAGTTCGATATGGAGTCGAGACGTTCGCTGCCACCCTCGATGACGGTGATGCGGTCACGCCCGGGAATATAGGCATCTATCATATCTTCGAGGAAGGAAACCCAACTGGGATGGACGGCGATGAAGAGCTTGTCGAACCTTTCGACCTCGAGCATCTTATTAATCGTGAGAATGATAGTCGGCGTCCCATTGAGCTTGATGAATTGCTTCGGCAGGTCATGGCTACGCATACGCTTGCCTGTCCCGCCGGCTAATACGACACCATATATCACGCGAAATTCCTCCGAATACTTTTGTAGTTCAACAATGGCTGATTATACTATAAAGACCGGTCGCCCGTTTAGGGGCGACCGGCACGCAAGGGGTTGCCTCATCGGTTCCACACAGATGATCAGACCGTCACCGAATTCATGACCATGTACATCATATTCGCGCGCGCTTCATCGACACTTCGGGTGGAATCGAAAATGATGTGGTTGAGCACGGTGGTCGCGACGATTCCGAAAATCGCCGCACCCGTATAGCCGATGGGCAGATCTTTTTTGAAGACACCTTGGTCTTTCCCATTCTTTAAAACCTCACCGAATACTTTCACCAATTGATCGCGTAGTGCGAAGATCGTATACTTCCATCCCCGGTCTTCACGCCAAAGTTCCGTCAGCAGCAATCGCGCGAAGCTGTGTTGTTTCATCAAGAAGTCGAACTCGATATCGACGATGTCTTGAAGCGCGACGCGCGCATCCTCATCGGCGGATTTCACGGCATCGCCGAGATCACGTATCACCGGCGTAAGACGATCGAGCATGAGTGCCTCCATCATCTCGGCTTTGCCTTTGTAGTGATAGTAGATCGTTCCTTTAGCGATACCGGTCTCGGCGGCGATCTCATCGACCGATACTCCTTGATAGCCGCGCTTGCCCATCAAGTCGACCATCGTATCGAAAATCCGTTGTTTTGTCGGCCCCGATCTGTCGACCATCATAGTCCGACCCTTTCGCTGAGTTTCGCCGCAGTATCGGACAGCTTGGTGCCGGCCGCAATGATGGTAAGTATAAACGCTGCAAGACCGAAACACACCAGCGGGATCAAGTTATGGATGATATTGACGACCGGGCCGCCGGCGATCGCATTCCGAAGTGCGCCGACGATATATGACATCGGCATCAAAGGATGCAATACCTGGAAGAACCTGCTTTGCAACTCGATGGGGAACGTTCCTCCCGCCGAAGTAAGCTGAAGCATCAATAAGATGATAGCGAAGAATTTCCCGATCGGGCCGAAGGAAGCGTTGAGCCATTGCAAGATCGCCACATACACGAGCGCGGCGATGATAACCGTCGCATAGAACCAAAAGGTACGGACCGGTGCAAGGCCGAGTCCTCTTTCGACGACGAAACAGAGGATGAAGCTTTGGAGCAACGCCAGCAGTGCCATGGGCGTGTATCCGACCACCGTTCGCGCAGCCGAGACGCGCAAGGATTTATTACGCCTCCTGGTTTTCGGGAGAGGATCGAGGAACAGATATCCTATCAACGAACCGACCCACAGGGCGAGCGGCAGGAAATACGGTGCAAACCCGGTTCCGTAGTTCTTGGTCTTTCCGACATCTTGCGTCGTAAGATGGACCGGATTCGACATCATCTCGGCATTCGCCGCCTGTTGTGCTTCGTTGAAATTCGGCAGGTCCTTGATGCCGTCGTGCAAACCGTCGGCAAGGTCGAGCGAGCCCGTCACCGCGGGCACGAGCCCTGAAGCAAGTGAAGAGGCACCTTCATGCAGAGCAATGGATCCGGCGGCAAGCTTGCCTGTCCCCGTAGCGACATCGACTGCGCCGGCCGTTGCGGTACTGAGATTCACAGAGATCTTCGACGCACCGTTGCTGATGGTTTTCGCACCGGATACCAAGGACCCGGTTCCGCTCGACAACGCCGCCGTTCCGTCAGCCAGTTCCGCTGCTCCGTTCTTCAACGTCTTTGCTCCCGAGAGCAACGATGATGTTCCTTCTTTCAGGGTCTTGACCTGCGGAGACGCGGCGCTCAAAGCGCTGCTTAATCCGGAGGCCCCCGCATCGACCTGTCCGGCAACACTTTTCGCGGCGGAGGCGGTACCGCTCATCTGAGCTTTTTGAGCATCGCTCAATGCCGATCCGTCGGTGGCGAGCAGCGTATCGATGATGCCCGCCATGGCAGAGACGTACTGCTTGTTTCCCGCAGCACCGGCGCTGAGCGCACCGGCTCCGCTCGCAGCCTCGGACATTTTCCCTTGCAAGGTCGCAACGCCGAGGTCGACTCGATCGGCCCCGCTCACCAGACTCGAGAGGCCGGAATCGATGCTCTCGACACCGGAGTCTATCTTTTTCGCGCCGGAATCCAAGGACTTCGATTTCACGGCGAGTTCGCTCGTGCCGCCCGCCAGAGTCTTACTGCCGGAATCCAGTTTCGCCAGACCGTCCGCGAGAGAGTTCGTTCCTGATCTCAAAGCCGCAGTCCCTTGAGCCGCGGTGTCGAGACCGTCAGCCAACTTCGTGGCGCCCGATTTCGCGGTTTTCAAACCGTCGTGCAACTTCGAGGCACCTTTTTGTGCATCACCGAGAGACTCACGCGATGTCTCGAATCCTTCGAACACGTTCTTGTAATACGTTTCTGAAACGCTTTGGGCGGTCTCGGACCGGATCTCAGAAAAAATTCGGGACGAGATGGAGGTCGCGATGAAGTTGTTGGCAAAGTCTTGTTTCGCATAGATCATCGCCGGCACGGGATCGTCCGAATTAGCCGTGCCGATCTTTTCCGAGAAATCCGCGGGAATGGTCATGGAAAGATAATATTTCCCTTTGTTGAGTCCCTTGTTCGCCCGTGCGGACGTGACGACGTCCCATTTGAACACTTGGTCTTTGCCGGTAAGCTTTTCGACGATATCTTTGCCGCCGGTGATCGAGGTTCCGTCGGAGCTCGTGTACGGGCGATCATTGTTCACCAAAGCGACCGGCAGTTTATCGATTGCTCCATAGGGATCCCAGAACGCCCATAAATACAGCGCCCCGTACAGAATCGGTACGATGAGAAGGGCGATGAGAACCACTTTGCCCAACGGACCTTTGAATATTCTTTTGATTTCAATTTCCAAATTCTTCGATACTGCCATGATCACTCCACTGTCCTTTAGTTATACTGACTAGTCAGTATAACTAATTTCACAACAATATACAAAAGTCTTCGAACTTATAGGTATTGCTCTATGGATGGTTATTTCTCGGTGATGTCTGCGAGTTTGACGCTCTCAAGATATTTCATGGTCATCGAATCGAGCTCGCGCCAAATATCGTGAACGGAACAGGCCCCCATGCGGGAGCACCAATCGGCATCGCGCGTGCAAGGCGAGCATTCGGGCTTCCCTTGAGTGGATTTCACGATGTCCAAGAGAGTGATTTCATTCGTAGGTTTTGCGAGGATCGCTCCGCCGCGTGCGCCTCTGATTACTTTGATCAGACCGGCATCGGCCAAATCGCGCTGTATCGCACGTGCGAACTGATAAGGAACATCGTCGGCATCCGACATCGTTCTGACACTCATGGGACTGCCGAGATCGGTGGCCAGACGAGTCATCATCCTGATTGCGTAATCCGTACGCCTTTTAACTTCCATGATGCTCCATCCCCTCTCCCGCGCAGAGTTTCTCCATCGGTTTTCCGACAATACCGGCAAGTGGCTAGTATAGCGCTAAATAGGGCGTTCACACTACCCTTGGGCACGACGCATCGTTGAATGACAACTCGAAAATACACCCGCGGTGGTATTACGCAATGACACGGGGCGTGCTTTAATGAAGACACTCACTAGGGGGTGTTATTTTGAACGATACTACCGGAAAACTGAAAACATGGTGGGGAACGCTCTCGCCCTTTGCACAAGACCTCATAATAGCCTCGGGTATCTTTCTCTTTTTGTTCGTGCAGGCGGCGACAAACGGCCTGTCGCGCCCCCACGAAATCATAGAACGCCCCGACCCGGATTCAATCGCGCGCTCGGTGGAATTCGGCCGTAATGCGATTGTCCCTTGGGCACGCAACATGCTCTCGATGGTATTGCTCCTCTTCACGTGCATACCTTTGGTGTTCCGTCGAAAATTCCCCTGGCCCGTGTTGCTCCTGACCGTCCTCGGGGCCACCGCCTACACGATATTCCCCCTCAACCCGATTCTCATAGTCGCCGCGCCGATGCTTGCGATTTACACCGTTGCGGCAAACGATGAGAAAAACACCTGGTGGCTTGCCGCCTTCATCGGCGTGTCGCTTGTCGGATGCGTCCTGGCCATAACCTATGCGACCCAACGTTGGGCCATCGAACTCGTCGGTTTCCTTGCGCTTTTCACCGCAGCTTCGTTGTTCGGAAGCGTCCGCCGTTCCACACAGGCCTACGTCCAAGCTGTCGAGTTGCGCGCGCTGGAAGCCGAACGTACTCGTGAGGAGGAGGCCCTTCGTCGCGTCGAATCGGAGCGAGTCGGCATCGCACGCGATGTCCACGACATCGTCGCCCACAGCCTCTCCATCATCGCGATACAGGCGGCGGCGGCCGATGCCCTCATCGACAAGAGGCCGGAAGATGCGCATAAATCGCTTGCCACGATTCGCGATACGAGCAAATCGGCGCTTTCCGAGTTACGCTCCATGATCGACGTATTGCGTGGACGAGACGAAAACGCGCCCCTCGAGCCCACACATGACTTGGCTTCTTTATCGAAAGTCATCGAACGCGTCGAGTCTGCGGGGATCGAAGTGTATCTCACGCAGGATATCACACAGCCCATCAACGCGTCCGTATCGGTTTCAGCCTATAGAATCATTCAGGAAGCGCTCACCAACACCATGCGCCACTCGAATGCGACGCAGGCGGAGATATCCCTCGTCGAGAGAGACGGAAGCCTCCATATCCGAGTATGCGACAACGGGGTTTTCGACCCCGAGACCGTCGGCACATCGGGACACGGACTCGAAGGAATGCGGGAACGTTGCGAAGCACTTAACGGTACGTTCTCCTCATATCCGCTGGTCGTCAAGGATGAGCACTCCGCGGCGAACTTCTGTATCGAAGCGACGTTGCCGATTTCAAACCATTCGAAAGAATAAGGTGGCACAATGATCAAAGTACTCATCGCCGATGACCAGATGCTCATACGCGGAGGTTTTCGCGTACTGCTCGAGATGGCTGACGACATAACCGTCGTCGGAGAAGCCGAGGACGGGGCACAGGCTATCGCTCTTGCCAAAAGGCTCGATCCCGATGTAATACTCATGGATATCCGTATGCCGAACATGGATGGGATCGAAGCCACGCGTTCCATAGCGAAGCTGCAACGCGCCGATGGTGGGACCGATGCACGCGTGCTTATACTCACTACCTTCGACCTCGATGAATACGTGTATGAAGCGTTGCGTGCCGGCGCGAGCGGATTCATGCTCAAGGACATCGAGCCGACCACGCTCATCGAGTCGGTCCGTGTCATCGCCCAAGGTGATGCATTGCTCGCACCGACCGTCACCAGACGTTTGATCGATAAATTCGCTCGTCAGCAGACCTATAGGAACGAGAAAGGCGCTCGAGAACTCGAGCGCCTGACCGATCGCGAAACAGAAGTGCTCGCCCTTGTAGGTGGCGGACTTTCCAATACCGAGATCGCCGAGAAGCTTTTCATCTCGCCGGCTACGGCCAAAACACATGTGTCTCGCATAATGAGCAAGCTGAGCGCCCGCGATCGCGCCCAGCTCGTCATCTTCGCCTATGAGGGCGGTCTTATTGGAACCTGAGCGCCTCGATCGGGTTGAGCCTGGCAGCCTGCCGTGCGGGATAGTACCCGAACACAAGACCGATGCCTATGCATACACCGGCCGCAAGTGCTATCGAGGACATGGTCAACGTCGCGGTAATCGACATGAACGATCCGGCGACCGCCGCTAAAATCCAACCTACGAGTACCCCGATCACTCCCCCGATCATCGTCAGCACGATCGACTCGGAGAGGAACTGCAACGTTATCGAGCCTTCTTCGGCACCCAAAGCCTTCCGCAAACCGATCTCACGTTTCCGTTCGGAAACATTCGTGAGCATCATGTTCATGATGCCGATACCGCCGACCACCAGTGAGATCCCCGCGATGGCGGCAAGAAGTGAGATAAAGGTTCCCGTCACACTGCTGATCGTGCTGATGAGATCGGCCATCGAAGATACTTTGAAGTCGGCATCATCGGCGTCGGAGATGCCGTGCGCCGTAAGCAACAATCCCGTGATGTCCGCCTTGGCCGCATCCGAATCGTCGGTACTCTTCGTGATCGCGGTGATCGAGGATACATCCCCGGCACCGGTCATATAGCGTTGCGCCGTCTTGATCGGAACGTAGGCACTCGAATCGGAACTCGATGTCGTCGAGTCCTTCGTTTGGAGTACACCTGCAACAGTGAAGATCATCGTCCCGACGCGGACCTTGCGTCCGACACCGTTTACTCCCGTGCCGAAGAGATCTTCCGACGTCGTGGCACCGAGTACGATCACTTTTGCCGCACTCTCGTTATCCTGGTCGCTAAACAACCCGCCTGAGCCGATCTCAAGACTTTCCGAATCGAAGTAATCGGGGGTCGTGCCGGTAATGGAAGCGCTCGAAGAGTTGTCTTGGTACGCCAACGTCATCGATGAGCTGCTCACCGAGGGAATCACCTGCTTGACATAGCTGCTCTTAGCAACCGTGGTCACATCGGCATCGGTAAGGGAGGTTTTGCCCGTCCATACGATATTCCCGCTGTCATCGGTCTTCATCTGATAAGAGATCGTCATTTGGTTCGCGCCGGCAGACGATATCGAATCCGTGATCGAGCTTTGCGCACCGGCACCGATGGCCAGCATCGCGATCACCGAGGCGATACCGACGACGATTCCCAGTACCGTCAGAGCACTTCGCGCCTTATTCGCTGCCAGCGAGGCGAGCGTTTCTTGGATTAAATCTTTGATTCCCATTTATTTCACCTCGTGGGCAAGTCCATCTTGAATGCGGATTATCCGCTTGGCATGCTCTGCGATTTCGGGCTCATGCGTGATCAACACGATCGTACGGCCCTCATCGTTCAACTTCTGGAACAGCGCGAGAATGTGCTCGCTGGTCTCGGTATCCAGGTTACCGGTGGGCTCATCCGCCAAAATCAGTCCGGGCTCGTTTACCAACGCACGCGCGATGGCGACTCTTTGCATCTGCCCGCCTGAGAGCTCGTTGGACTTGTGCGTCCAAAGGCTTTCCGGCATGCTGGTTTCGGCCAGCGCCTTCTCCGCCGTCGGTTTACGCTTCGAAGCGGCGACCTTCGTGTAAAGCATCGGAAGCATGACGTTGCGCAACACCGAAGCGCGTGGCAGCAGGTTGAAGGATTGGAACACGAACCCGATCTGTTCCCGGCGTAGTTTCGCAAGTTCCTTCGAATCGAGCGTGCTCACATCCACACCGGCGATTTTACATACGCCCGATGAGGGGACGTCGAGACAGCCGAGAATGTTCATCAGTGTAGACTTTCCCGAACCGGAAGGGCCGATGATCGCGACGAAATCGCCGTCATAGACCTTCAGGGACACTCCCTTGAGCGCATGTGTCCTCGCTCCGATCGATTCGTACACTTTATGTAGGTCGACAGCTTCGATCACAGGAATCTTGCTGGGTTGGAATTTGGCCGCCGGGCGCACCTTCTCAGGTACGCCTGGCGAAAGATTTTGGGAGATGGCCATCAGTTACCTCCCTGCATACCGCTCGGCGGGGTTCCTCCTCCGCCGCCTCCCATGCCACCGGAGGTCGATCTTGAAGAAGCGCCCGCCATACTACCGAGTATGCTCGAAGTCGTGCCCGTGGAGCTCGTGGTGATCGCCTGCGAGACGATTCTTTCACCGGCGGTCACGCCCGACTTGATGACGGTCTGAGAGTCACCTCGCGTGCCAGTTGTGACCTTGACCTGCGATGGAGTCGTCGCACCGGTCTTCATGACGAGCACATACTGATGCGAACCGGATCCTTTGACGGCCGCGTTGGAGACCAGCAGCACATCCGACTCCTTCGAGACGGTGACTTCGGCTGCGGCGGTCATACCGCTTTTGAGCCGGGAGTCGGACTTATCGAGAACGACCCACACGTCATAGCTGACGACGTTAGAGGAAGTCGATCCCTCATGGGCGACCGCGTCGACTTTGCCGGTGAATGTCTCATTATCGATGGCGTCGAACGTCACCGATGCCGTTTGGCCGTCTTTGATCGAAGTGACGTCCGTCTCGTTGATGGCGAGTTTCACGCCGAGAACGCTGTTCTTCGCAATCGTCATCGATGCCGACGAAGTCGAAGATGTAGAGGAGGTTGTAGATGAGGATGTACCGCCGGTCGAGGTACCGCCGGTCGAACTCGACGATCCGGAATTACCGCTCGAGGACGAGCCGGCGCTGAGCGTATCGCCCTTGGAGACCGATACCGTCCAGATGGTTCCGGCACAAGGTGCCTTGACCTTTAGATCGTCGCGAGCATCGACGGCGTCGCTGTAGTTGCTTTGTGCACTCGACAACTGGGCGGAGGCGGCACTCAGACCGAGCTGCGCCGCTGTGATCGCTTGTTTCGCCGCTATGATGTCGTTTGTGGTCACCGTCGTCGCACTCGCGCCGGTGCCCGAAGAAGACTTCTGGGACCTGAGCGTGGAAAGCTTCGCTTTAGCCGAGGTGAGACTCGAACGAGCATTGGCGACCTGTTGCTCGGCTGAGATCACCGAAGCCGACGCGGACTTGATGGCCGCCTCGACGTCGGTATCATCGAGAGTGAATAGGGTCTGGCCCTTGTCAACCTCGTCTCCGACGCTCACCTTGACACTTTTGACCGTACCCGAGGTCGATGCGTTTACGTCGATTTCGTGGCGGACCGCGATGTTACCGGTCCCCGAGATCGTGTTGGTAAGGGCGCCCTGCTTGACCGTCTCATACTGATATGTGACTTTCGAAGCGGTATCTTTCTTGAAAAACTTCTGATATCCGAAGAAACCTCCGAGCGCAAGCAGTATGACGACGACCGGTATCAGCCATATGCGATTCTTCTTGAAGAATCCTCTCTTGACCGATTTTTTCGCCGGCTCATCATCTAAGGCGAACTCTGCATCGCCTAGATAATCTTGGACTTCCAACTCGTTCCCTGAATCCATGTAAACACTCCTCCTTTAGTAAGTGCCTCCACTATCCCCTTGCGCGGAAGTGAATACGTCATACCTGGGGAGTATTTTTCACGCTTCGTCTACCACCGGCGTATAACGGAGCATGCAAAAAGAGGATGCCCGAAACGGACATCCTCTTTGTCAACCGGCCGAGCCGGCCATTCTAATCTATCGGGAGATCGAACTCCCCCACAAACGTGGGAACGATCCTCACTCGTTCGCGTACCCATCGTCGAAGCGGACGCGATAATGGGAGCCGTCGCAGAACGTCATATCGCGGGATGCGCCGCATCGACAGAGCGTCACACGGTTGCGCACCTCGTACAGGTCGCCGTTCTCGTCGAAGACCGGGATTCCTCCCCGAACCCAAAGCGCCGAGCTGGCATTGTTCGCGGGGTCCTCCAGCAACACGATCGAAGGCTCCAAGTCGGGCTCGATCGGCTGCCCGGTGCCGGTATCGATCATGACGAGCCGTCCGCTCGGACAGAGCTTCGCCTCATGGATCGCCATCTGCTTGGCATCTTTGTTGTCCGAGTGCTCGGTAAGTGCCCACGCGCCGCCTGCGCGGTCGCAAAAACGCGCGCCGATGCACAACCGAGTCGCATCGAGCAGACGTATCCCGTCTCCCTCGATCGCTTGCGCCTCATCCATGTAAAACTCGTTGGGAGCGATCATCCGGCTGGTGAAGCCGACGCGCACGTGACTCCCGTCGCAGTACGGCTTGTTTTCGGAGGCTCCGCACCGACACAACGCGTATTTTTCCTGAAGAGGATACCGATGCGTTTCTTCATAGGAAACCGAATCGCCCTCCGCATCCACCACGATCTTCGCACGTAATAGCGGTACGTTTCCACTGACGATATAGGGGCCGTCTTTGACGACGTCTATGCGCATGTCTTCGTGTTGATCTGCCATGCATTCCTTCTTCCAACCGAGATATCAATCGTTGCCGATATCGATAATCGTCATCGTGAATATAGTACTCCAAAAAGAATCCGGAAGGGCTTGGACAGACTATCGAAGTGCGGCAAACGCGTTGTCGATGGCCTCGATCAAATCGTCCACGTGCTCGAGACCGATTGAAAGCCTGATGGTGCTCGGGGTAATCCCCTGCTCTGCAAGTTCTTCGGGGGTACCCTGCGAGTGGGTCGTCGAATACGGATGGATCACGAGAGATTTCGCATCGGCCACGTTGGCGAGGAGCGAGAAGATATCCAGATTGTCGATGAATTTCTTGGCCGCTTCCTCTCCACCTTTGATTTCAAAAGTGAATATCGAGGCCGCACCGTTGGGGAAATAGCGGTCATACAGTGCCTTGTGGGGATTTCCCTCGAGGCTGGGGTGGTTGACCTTCTCGACAAGCGGATGGCCGACGAGATGGTCGAGAATGGCGATCGTGTTCTGCACATGGCGCTCGACACGGATCGAGAGCGTCTCGAGACCCTGCAGGAAGAGGAACGCGTGGAGCGGGGCGATGGTCGCGCCGGTATCGCGCAACAGCGTCGCTCGGATTTTTGTGACGAATGCCGCCGGGCCAACGGCCTCATAGAAGGAAATGCCGTGATAGCTCGGGTCGGGCTCGGTCAACGACGGGAACTTGCCGCTGGCGGACCAGTCGAACTTGCCACTCTCGACGATGACTCCGCCGATCGCCGTGCCGTGTCCGCCGATGAACTTGGTCGCCGAGTGCACGACGATGTCGGCTCCATGCTCGAACGGACGAATCAGGTAAGGAGTTCCGAACGTGTTGTCGACGACGAGCGGAATGCCGTGGGCATGGGCGACCGCGGCGACCGCTTCGATGTCGACGAGCGTCGCGTTGGGATTGCCGATGGTCTCGACGAAGAGTGCCTTCGTCTTGTCGTCGATGGCGTCTTCGAAAGCCGAGATGTCGTCGGAGTCGACGAATTTAGTGATGATACCGTAATCGGGTAGCGTGTGCTCGAACAAGTTGAACGTGCCGCCATAGATGGTTTTAGCCGAGACGATGTTGTCTCCGGCATGAGCCAGATTCAAAATCGCATAGGTGACGGCCGCGGCGCCTGAAGCTACGGCCAAAGCAGCCGAGCCTCCCTCGAGTGCCGCCATTCTACGTTCGAAGACATCCTGCGTCGGGTTGGTGAGGCGACCGTAGATGTTTCCTGCGTCGGCCAGACCGAACCGCGCCTGCGCCTGAGCGGAATCCTTGAATACATACGCTGCGGTCTGATAGATCGGAACCGCGCGGGATCCGGTCGCTGAGTCCGGTTCCTCCTGCCCCACATGGAGCTGGAGTGTTTCGAAATGATACTTTTTGTCAGTCATAATATTCCTATCCTATGAATTGAGGAGAAGAGAGGTATCTGTCTCCTGTATCCGGGAATACGACCACGATCGTCTTGCCGAAGTTCTCGGGACGCTTCGACAGTTCGATTGCCGCATGAACGGCCGCACCTGCCGATATTCCCACGAGAATGCCCTCATTATGAGCGACCAGTTGAGCGCCGGCGAAAGCGTCGTCGTTTTCCACACTTATAATCTCGTCGTAAATCTTCGTATCCAAAACCGATGGCACGAAACCTGCGCCGATTCCCTGGATCTTATGAGGGCCCGAATGCCCCTCGGAAAGTACCGGGGAGGACGCCGGCTCGACTGCCACGACTTTTGCGTCCGGATTCTTGCTCTTCAAATACTGTCCGACACCGGTAAGCGTTCCGCCTGTTCCGACACCGGCTACGAATATATCCACTTTGCCGTCTGCATCTTCCCAGATTTCAGGACCGGTGGTCGCGAAGTGGGCTTTGGGGTTGGACGGGTTGTCGAACTGCGCAGGTGTATAGCTGTTGGGGGTTGCCTCTTGGAGTTCTTTCGCCTTGGCGATCGCACCCTTCATTCCGGCAGCTCCGTCGGTTAGCACGATTTCTGCACCGTACGCTTTCAGCAAGTTCCTGCGCTCGACGGTCATCGTCTCGGGCATGGTCAAAATCGCGCGATAGCCTTTTGAAGCCGCCACAGCTGCAAGGCCGATACCGGTGTTTCCACTGGTGGGCTCGATGATGACTGCGCCCGGTTTAAGGACGCCTTGGGCTTCGGCGTCCTCGATCATCGACTTTGCAATACGATCCTTCACACTACCGGCGGGATTGAAATATTCTAGTTTCGCCAAGATGGTGGCTTTGAGATCGAGTTTCTTCTCGACATTGGTAAGCTCGAAAAGCGGAGTCTTGCCAACCAGCTCTGTAAAACTCTTGTAAACGGTCATTGCTTCCTCCTAAAAATTATTAACATATATCTCCTATATGTTTACTATGAAATAAAGATAATGAAAGCTGCCCCCCCTGTCAAGCACTATTTTTCACTAGCTTATGAGAAAATCACACACCGTTTCCACGTGACTATATGGAGAAATCCCACGAATCGTCGGGCTTCGCCTGATCGGCGAGTTGCTGCAACGAGACGGAATCCACATATTCGGACACCACTTTGTCGAGGCCTTCCCAAAACTTGATCGTTTGGCAAACCGAGTAGCGTTCGCACTGGTTATCGGGGGTGTCGAGGCAGGCTACGGGCGCCAAACTCCCCTCGATGGCTCGCAAGATATCGCCAGCGCTGTATTCCTCGGGTGTCTTCGCCAACTTATACCCACCGTGAGGACCGCGAGCACTGAGCAGATAACCCGTCTTGCTCAAAGGGTTCACGATCTGCTCGAGGTACTTCACGGAGATCCCCTGTCGCTTCGAGATGTCTTTGAGGGCGATCCAGTCGCCGCTGTCATGGTTGGCGAGGTCGATCATCAAGCGCAACGCATAACGGCCTTTAGTCGATACTTTCATTTCCTACCTCTTCTGTATGATAATTTTATTTATTTCATAATAGCACGGCGGGGAATTATGCGTAGCTTATGTTCAATCGGTCGTGTCGACCTCGAGATCGTCGGCTTCGGAAAGCAACTCGACCACTTCGAGCGTTTCTTCTTCGGGGAAATATCGCTTCCTGAACGCGAGTGCGACGTTCACCAGACCGATCAGGACGGGAACCTCCACAAGCGGGCCGATGACGGCGGCGAAAGCCGCACCCGAATCGATACCGAAGACGGCGACGCAGACGGCGATGGCCAGTTCGAAGTTGTTCGATGATGCCGTGAATGAGAGCGTCGTCACTTTTTCATACGGGAGCCCTGCTTTTCTGGCCAAGAAGAACACGCCGAAGAACATGATGGCGAAATAGAGCAGGAGCGGTATCGCTATCCTCACGACATCGAGAGGGATCTGGAGGATCAGCTTCCCCTTCAAAGAAAACATCACGAAGATGGTGAAGAGCAGCGCTACGAGCGTGACGGGGCTGACTTTCGGCACGAACACCGTCTCAAACCAGTGGCCTCCCTTGAGCTTGATCAAAGCGAACCGCGAGACAACGCCCAGTGCAAAAGGAATGCCGAGGTATATTGCGACCGTCGTGGCGATACGTCCGATTGAAACGTGGACGATCGTTCCTTGGAGTCCGAAAAGTGGCGGCAGGACCGTCACGAATAGATAAGCATAGGCGCTGAAGAACAACACCTGCATGATGCTGTTCACGGCCACGAGACCCGCCGCGAACTCCGTATCCCCTTTCGCGAGTCCGTTCCAGATGATCACCATAGCGATGCAGGGAGAGAGTCCGATGATGATGAGACCCGTCATATAGTGCGGATTCGAGCGCATGGTCGTTATGGCGAGGAGGAACATGACACACGGCGCGACGATCCAGTTCATGACCATAGCGAGTCCGAGGGCCTTTTTATCGCCCATCACTTTGGGGAGGTCCTCGTAATGGACCTTCACAAGTGCCGGGTACATCATCGCGATCAGTCCGATGGCGAGGGGTATGTTGGTGGTACCGACCGAAAATCTCCCTATAAAGTCGGGAATCGCCTTGAAATACGCCCCCACGCCGACGCCGACGCCCATGGCGAGGAAGATCCAGAGCGTCAAATATCGATCGAGAAACGACAGTCTTTTCATTACGTGATTCGCCATCACAGCCCGCCTTTCGAAATACGTGTCTTCAAATCGAGTACTTTCTCGTGGATCGACTCGGCCACGGCGGTAAAGACCTCTTCGCCTTTTCCGGTGGGATCGTCGAGGTTCCAGTCCTCGCGATGCGAACAGGGCAATGACGGGCAGCGCACCCCGCACCCCATCGTCACCACGATATCGACCGGGGGTATCTCCGCAAGTGTTTTCGGACGCTGCGACTCGTCGATGTCGATTCCGTAGAGACGCTTCACCGCCCCTTTCGCATCCCCATCGATCGAGTCCTTTATCTCGGTGCCCGCCGAGAAACTTTCGAAAACGTCGCCCGCCAGATGCACGGCGATCGCCTCGGCCATCTGACTTCTACAGGCGTTGTGCGTACAGATGAATGCGACCCTTGGTAATTTCCCCATTACAACTCCAGCAGTTTCTCGCCCTTTATTTCATCAGGGCTCCATGCGATCACGGCGAAATTGCCGTCCGTGTGCCGCGCGACCTCATCGATCCACTCGATCTCATGCTGTGCTTTCGCCGAAAGAAGCGCATTCGTCGAATTCGCAAGATAGAGCGAAGAGTTTACGACCCACCATTTCGTCGTGATGTCGGCACGACGCAAATCCTCCTCGAGTCTGAGCGCCTCGAAGACCGGCGTAGCTTCAGGTAAAGTGACGATGATGACTTCGGTTTCCTCGGAGCGCAAACGCGGCAGTAATCTTGCGACGGATTTGGGAACCTCACCTTGTGTACGTTCGACTTCACGGCTGTAATTCTGTGTCGAGTCCAGAAGCAAGAGGGTGTGTCCCGTCGGAGCGGTATCGATCACAACGATCCGATCGTTTGCTCTTTCGACTATTTCGGCAAATGCACGGAATACCGCGATCTCTTGTGTGCACGGAGAACGGAGGTCTTCTTCTATATAAGCCAAATCATCTTCCGACATCGTCTCACGAGCTTTGTCCAAAACCTCTTCCCTGTACCGCGCAAGCTCGGCCTGCTCGTCGATTCGGCTCATGGTCAAAGAAGCGCCTTCCTCCACCACGAATTTGAGGTGGGCGGCAGGGTCGGTCGTTGCAAGGTGCACCTTTTTGCCGCGCGCAACGAGATCGAGTGCGATCGCCGCGGCAACCGTAGTCTTCCCGACACCGCCCTTGCCCATGGTGAATATGACTTTCCTCCCCTGGCGAACCAAATCGTCCACCACGGCGGAGAGGCGTGAGATCTCGCCTGCCTCAAGCGTGGATTTTCTCGAATCGATTGTATCAGTGGTAAGCAACGCCCGTATATTCGCGAGTCCCATCACATTGTAGGCGCGCAACGGGACATAATAGGTCGCCAAGGTCGAGAGGACCTTCGGCGCATCGGCAAGCGCGCGCTGTTGCTTGAGCGAAAAAGCTTCCGACACGGAGTCGTCATAATCGGAAAGCAAACCGTTTATGATAAGAACCTGGTTTTTCGCACCGAGTTCCGACAACTCGGCCGAAGCCTTTGCCGCCTCTTTAAGCGGTGTCTGTTCGGCGCGAGAAACCAACACAAGAGTGGTGAGCACGGCGTCGGAGAGCGTTGCGACGGCGTGTCCGTAAACTTCCCTTTTCTCCTCGAGTCCGGCAAGCTGCCCGAGACAAGAGGCCCCGTGGGTGCTTTCATCGATGAATCCGCTCCATGCCGACGGCAACTGGAGCATTCTCAACGTATGCCCGGTCGGAGCGGTATCGAAGATGATATGGTCGTATGCTTGCGCGACAGCCTCATCGGTAAGGTATTTGGAAAACTCGTTGAAGGCGGCGATTTCGACGGTGCAGGATCCCGATAGTTGCTCTTCCATATTGGTGATGACGGATTCAGGGAGTCTGCCTCGGTAGGGACCGACGACACTCTCACGATACTCCGCCGCCGCTTGTATCGGATCGAGATTCGACACCACGAGATTCGGCACTTCTTCGAGCGCGATTCCCTTATTGGAAATGGCTGTATGGAATACATCTTGGAGGTTCGAGGCGGGATCCGTGCTGACGAGGAGCACGTTCTTACCCGCGTCGGCAAGACCGACGGCCACGGCACAAGCGACCGAAGTTTTCCCGACGCCGCCTTTTCCGGTGAAGAACAGATACTTCGTAAAGACAATCGAGTCCAAGCCTAGAGGCAACATGGCATGTCCTCCGAAATCAACAGCATTTCGATGAAGGTGAGCAGCAACCGCTTGTCTTTTCATTTTCTTTCACCGGCTCGACGTCCTTGGATACCTCGGCTACGGAAGCGGAGAGGAAATCCGCCTCGAGGCCGAAAAAACCGGCGAGCTCCTCATTGTTCGGATAACGTCCCTTAATAACGATGACACCGTCGAGCACGGTAATCGGCAATGCGTCGGCGCCCTCGGCGTTCACGAACCCGTTGACGATGGCGTTATCGATGAACTCTTGAGGCGCGCTTGAAAGATTGAAGCGATCGACCTCGACTCCGCGCTTTTCCAAGGCATCGAGCGTCGTCGAGATTCTCAACAGTTCAGGATCGATGCCCACACCGCATAGGCCGGTGGAACAGCACATGGCCGGCTCGAAGATTTGCAGTTTTTTCATACAGTCCACTCCTTCGTCGTTCGTTCGTTCGATTGTCCGTCGGTCCGCATGTTCCGACCGGTTTACGGTTCACATGCTCTGCGCTTTTCCCCAACGGGGGGCGTGACGATTTCAGAGAGCAATGCAGTTATCCGCTCGCCGCCGGATTTGCTCAAAGCGAAATAAGACCACTTGCCCTCTTTCCTGATCTCGACCACTCCGGAGGCACACAGCAGTCCCATATGGTAGGAAAGCGTCGGTTGACTGATTTGCAGTCCTTCAAGCAAATCGCAGGAGCACTGCTCACCTTCATGCAGGCGATCGAGTATCCTGAGGCGGTTTTCATCACAAAAGGCCTTGAATATCAGTGCGTTCTTTGAAAAATCCTGCGTCACGGTCCACCTCATATTGATAGAATTCGATATGAGGTGAGTATCGTCCATATATCGATGCTTGTCAATATGAAATATCGGTCTCTCTGTCGGAATCGAGCGGTCTTACGTAGGTGTACCGATCGGTCTCCCAACCCGGCTGCGTCTGCGCGAAGGCATAGATGCTGTCGAGAAACGCGCCGATGAGCTCTTCGGGGTTCTCAGATGTCCTCACCGATTCATACGGCATCATCCACTCCCCCATCTCTTGTACCCAACCTGCCGATTCCGGGTACACGGGAGCGGTTGCGCAATCGGGGTATTGCGGGACCAGGTAAGCATAGAATGCTGCCGGCGCGGTATCGTCTCCCGGCCAGAAGCCGGCATTCAAATGCTGCGCATCGAGATCGTAGCGCATGATATAACCTTTATCCTGAGGTGCAATTTCATGGTGCCCGTTGAACAACAAGACGGTAAGATCGAATGAACCCCACCAGAATTGGATGCCGCTCCGTCCGAAGAACTGCGAGCGGAATGCTTCGAACACCGCATTCACCGAAGTCAGAATGCGATGGAAATCCTGCGCTTGCTGTGCGATAAAGGTGCAGTCATGCCGATTTTGCGAAAACGGCGTTTCATCGGACACCTCTTGGGGCTTCTCCCAGATATCGATCGGGATGCCGAGATCTTCCAGCGCGGCGGAATAATCTTTCCAGACATCTGCGACGCACCGTCCGTTCTCTATGCTCACGGTTCGACGGCGTCCGTCGCTCGTCTCGATATATATGCAGGAATCGAACACATCGAGTCTGATTGTCGCCACGCGGGAATCGACGGGCATCGGCCCGGTCGCAAAACCTCGGCTATCGAGGAAGAGCCGGGCATGAAGCCACTCGGGCTGCGCCGGAACGAGCGCGAGGCGGGTCTTGCCGAGAATCTGCACATACATATGAAGTGTGTTTTTGGTGGGCGCCCATTGTGCGAATTCGAGCGTCGGCCAAGATGCGTCATGTCCCATAAGGGTCTCCTTCTTTATCTATATATTTGCATTGTATGTCGGAAACAGACATTTCATCCAAATATTACCCGATGATGTTCATCGGCCTGCCGTTAACGTATCTGTAACTTTATGCACTCTATACTTTTTTAAAGTAAGCGGTATCGACAGCTAAGAAGCGAACGACAGGGAGTTGCACATGAACCACGGAGATATCGCCTGGATGCTGACCTCGTCGGCTCTGGTTTTCATCATGACACCGGGATTGGCTTTTTTCTACGGCGGTCTGGTCAAACGGAAGAACATCATCAACACCATCATGATGTCGGCCGTCATGATGGGCCTCGGCTCCGTCATGTGGATATTGATCGGATTCACGCTGTCCTTCAGCGGAGATATCGGAGGCGTGATCGGGAACCTGCACTGGTTCGGCATGAACTTCAACGGTCTTAAGGATATGACGCTGCCTTATCCCAATACGCTGACTTTCGCAATTTTCCAGATGATGTTTGCGATGATCGCGCCTGCAATCATCACGGGAGCCGTCGCAGAACGCATGAAGTTTTCCTCCCTCGTGGTATTTTCGACCGTATGGTCGCTTATCGTCTATTACCCGTTAGCGCACATGGTCTGGGGCGGCGGTCTGCTGGCACAGATGGGCTCGATCGACTTCGCCGGCGGAAACGTCGTGCACATCTCATCGGGTGTCAGCGCGCTTGTTTTGGCTATCCTCGTGGGAAGAAGAAGAGACCACGGGAAAACGAGCTACAATCCACACAACGTCCCATTCGTTTTTCTCGGTGCGGCGTTGTTGTGGTTCGGTTGGCTCGGCTTCAACGCGGGCAGCGCGTTGGGGGCGAACGCCTTGGCCGCACACGCCTTCATGACGACCAACGCATCGGCTGCTGCGGCAATGCTCTCATGGCTCTTGTTCGAACAGCTGACACACGGTAAGCCGACGCTTGTCGGCGCATCGACGGGCTTGGTCGTGGGGCTTGTGGCCATCACGCCGGGCGCTGGGTTCGTACCTCTCTGGGCCGCCTTGCTTATCGGTGCGCTCGCCTCGCCCATCAGCCTTTTCTTCATCAGCGTCGTCAAGAAGAAATTCAACTACGACGATGCCCTCGACGTATTCGGCTGTCACGGTATCGGAGGGATTTGGGGAGGAATCGCCGTCGGGCTGTTCACCCTAAAATCGGTCAACGCGGCAGCTCCCGGAAACGGACTCGTGTTCGGTGAGACCAAACTGTTCGTGGCGCAACTCGGTGCCATAGTGGTCTCGGTCGCTATAGCCGTCGTCGGTACTCTCATCGCCGCCGGTGTAGCGCATATCATCACGGGAGGAATCAAGGTCGGGCCCCGCGACGAGGCGTTGGGACTCGATGCCTCCGAGCACAACGAATCGGCCTATCCCGCTTTCAACGGCATGGACTGATCGCAGCCGATGCAACCACCGACCGAACAAAAGGAGCACCTATCATGAAAAAAATAGAAGCCTTCATCCGACCCGAGAAACTCGAGGACATCAAAGACATCTTGGGTGAACTTCATCTCAACGGTCTCACCGTCTCCCAGGTCATGGGGTGCGGGAATCAGAAGGGGTGGAGGGAATTCGTCCGCGGGCAAGAAGTCGATTACAATTTCCTACCGAAAATCAAACTCGAGTTGTTCGTGCATGATGAACAGGTCGACGATGTCATGAGCAAGATCATCCAAACCGGACGCACCGGCGAGGTCGGAGACGGAAAAATATTCGTCCTTCCCGTCGAGGAGGGCGTCAGGATCCGTACCGGCGAAACAGGAGAAGAAAGCATCGGCTAGAACGATTCCATATTGAATACCACCTCCCACATGGGTAGACTGATGGCATCACGATACTGCAGACGACAAGGGAGGAGTCATCGATGCTGAAGGAATTCAAAGAATTCGCCATGAAGGGCAACGTCGTCGACTTGGCGGTAGGCGTCGTAATCGGCGCTGCGTTCGGAAAAATCGTCACATCTTTGGTAAACGATATCATCATGCCCTTCGTCGGTTGGATTACCGGCGGCGTCAACTTCACGCATCTCAACCTTCTGATAAAGCCGGCCCAAGGAACGATTCCGGCCGTGACGCTCAACTATGGCAACTTCATCCAAAGTTTGATCGACTTCCTTATCATCGCTTTCGCCATTTTCCTGCTCATCCGGCTCATCAATAAGATGCGCGCGCAGGCGGAAGAACCGGCGGCTGTCGGCCCTTCGGATGAAGTCGTCCTCCTCACCGAAATTCGAGATTCCCTCAAAAAATAATTCGATATACCGCCACCGGAGATAACGCCCATGAACATCGTCGAAATGAAGAACCTCACGAAGCACTACGGCAAAGAACGCGGCATAATCGATGTCGACCTCGCCATCGAACAAGGGGAAGTGTTCGGATTCATCGGGCCGAACGGGGCCGGAAAATCGACGGCGATCCGTACTCTGCTCGGACTTATCCGTCCCAGTAGCGGCACCGCGACGATTTTCGGAAAAAGTTGCATCGAATTCCCGCAGATCAAGCAGGATCTCGGCTATCTCCCCTCGGAGGTTTTCTACTATGACGACATGCGCGTCATCGATTTGCTGAAATACTCGGCCGGCTTTTACAACAAAGATTGTTCCCGGCGAATCGCCGAACTTGCAGATATCCTCGATCTCGATTTGAAGAAGAAGATCGACAGCCTCTCTTATGGGAATAAAAAGAAAGTCGGCATCGTGCAAGGGCTCCTCCACGAGCCGAAGCTCATCATACTCGACGAGCCCACCGGCGGTCTCGACCCGCTCATGCAGCAGAAATTCTTTGAAATCATCATGGATGAAAACAAAAAAGGTGCCACCGTTTTCTTCTCATCCCACATTCTTTCCGAAGTACAGAAAATGTGCGATCGGGTCGCTTTCATCAAAGAAGGCAGAATCATCAAGTCGGAGAAAATAAGCGACATGCAAGACAACAGTTATAAAAAGATCGCCATCGAGGCGAAAACGACGCTTTCCGATGATTCGTTCACGCTCGCGGGAATCGAAGGGCTGTCCGTGCGTGGAAACTCCGCCGAATTCATCTTCCGAGGCAACATAAACGACATACTGAGGAAAATCGCGCCCATCGATCTGACCAACCTGACCATCGAGGAGCCCGACCTCGAGGAGATATTCCTCCACTATTATGAGCACGGGGAGGAACCCGCAAACGGACCGGTCGACCACGAAGAGAAATCGACGCTGGCTCGATGAACATCTTCTTCTACGAGCTCAAAGCCGCGCGTAAGTCGATCGCCGTGTGGACGGGTTCCCTTATCGGTATCGCACTCCTCTACCTCTCGTTCTTTAGAGGGATTACTCGGGATGCAACTGCATGGAAAGCCGTCATGAGCAGTTATCCGCCCGCTTTGCGCGCATTGTTGGGAGTGTCGGTCGATCTGCTGACATCTCCCTCGGGATATTATGCGATGGTGGTCTCCTTCGTCGTCTTGTGCGGGGCGATCCAAGCCATGAATTCAGGACTTTCGATTTTGTACAAGGAAACGCAGAACGGGACGGTCGACTTCCTCTATGTGAAACCTATCTCACGCATGAAGATAATATCGTCCAAACTGGGCGCCGCACTTGCCGCGCTCATAATTACCGACCTCATATATTTCTGCGCCGCGCTGGGGATGATGTCGATCGTCACAAACAACGGGTTCGATGCAAAGATATTCATATTGCTCAACGTGCCATTGTTCTTCGTCCAACTGATATTCTTCAGCTTGGGCATGGGTATCTCGGCTTTTCTCAATCGGCCCCGGTCCATTCTGCCGATATCCTTAAGCACGGTGTTCGGCTTTTACTTTCTGGGAACATTCGTCGCCACGGATAGTGGCAGATACGGTCGGTTGATATCTCCGTTCAAGTATTTCGATAGCAATTACGTTATCTCCCACGGTCATTATGAAACGCTTTATCTCGTGGCTACCGCAATCCTCGTTGCAATCGGACTGGGAGTCGCCTACTTCATGTATGAGAACAAAGATCTGCAGGGGCGTGCTTGATATGGGTATTTTCTTACGAGAACTGAAGACGAATTCGAAACCGCTCATCCTCTGGAGCGTCGGTATGATTCTCCTCGTCTTATCCGGCATGGCGAAATACAGTGCTTTTTCTTCGACCGCCCTCACCGGATCGCTCATAAAAGACATCCCCGCCTCGATTCGCGCCCTCTTCGGTTTCGGCTCGTTCGATGTCACGAAAATGAGCGGGTACTTCGCCTTCCTGTTCCTGTACATCGAGATAACAACGGCGTTTCACGGAGCGACTTTGGGGGCCGGTATCATCGCCAAAGAGGAGCGTCGGAGAACCGCGGAATTTCTCGTCACCAAACCTATCTCTCGAAACGGTATCCTCACGGCCAAGTTGTGCGCCGCTCTGATCGATATCGCCGTTCTCAATCTCGTGACGCTCGCCTCGTCGCTTGTAATCGTTCCCCTCTACAACAAGGATGCCCCCATTACCGCAGAGATCTTCAGACTCATGGGCTCGATGTTTTTCATTCAGCTGTTGTTTCTCGCAATCGGTGCGGTATTCGCCACCGTAAGGAAAAACAACGGTCGCGCAGGTGCCGTCGCCTCCTGGTTCGTAGTATTCGCCTATGTGATATATGCGGCTACAAACCTTAATGACGGCATACGTTTCTTGAATATCCTTTCGCCGTTCAAATACTTCGACACGGCGAACATCGCGAGTGGAAAAGGCCTCGATCCTTTAGCGATGGCGTTTTCTTTGTTCCTTGTCATGATCTGCTCGTGCATCGCCTATTATGCATACGGAAGACGTGACATCCACAGCTGAGAAAATAAAGGTTGCCAACTCGCTCGAGTAACCATAGAATGGCTGCTTGATGAATTCGCCTTAAGTGAAAGCGCTGGTAACGATGTCAAACCCCGGTAATTGGAAAAAACGTCTGAAAAACGGACTTCTCGGTCGTCCTCTGAGCAACGATGAGTCGATTCATCAAAGGCTATCCAACCCGATAGCCCTGGCGGTATTCGCCAGTGACGCCATGTCGTCCGTCGCCTACGCCGGGCAAGAAATCATCCTCGTATTGGCTGTCGCCGGCACCATGGCACTCAAGCTCGCATGGCCGATTTCCTTAGCTATCGCTTCATTGCTGATTCTCGTTGTATTATCCTACCGACAAACCATCAAGTCGTACCCACACGGCGGAGGCTCCTACACCGTTGCGAAAGAGAATCTCGGTGTCATGCCGAGTCTTCTCACCGGTAGTTCGTTGCTTGTAGACTATGTACTGACGGTCGCCGTTTCCATTTCGGCGGGAACCGCCGCAATCACCTCGGCGTTTCCCGTGCTCTATCCTCACCGTGTCCTGCTCGCGCTCTTCTTCCTTATGCTGTTGGCTTTCGCCAACCTGCGGGGGACGAAAGAATCAGGCGCGATTTTCACGTTTCCGACCTACGCTTTCATCATTTTACTTGCGATTACCGTAGGGTTCGGTATATTTCGCTATCTGACCATCGGACCAGCCGCCATCAGAGTGCCGGCGGCTGGGGAAATCCATGCGATTACGAGCAACATCACGCTCTTCTTGATTGCGCGGGCGTTCTCCTCGGGGTGTACCGCGATGACCGGTGTCGAAGCCATTGCCGGCGGCGTCCAGGCGTTTAAAGAACCTGAGTGGAAAAACGCCCGCAAGACATTGACCGTCATGGCGGGAATCTTGGTGACGTTGTTCCTCGGGCTTTCGTGGCTGACGGTACATGCGGGAGTCCATCCCAGCGAGACCGATACCGTCATCAGCCAGATATCTCGACAGCTTTACGGAGACGGCATACTCTACTATCTCCTATCGTTTGCAACGATGGGCATCTTAGTGCTCGCCGCGAACACAGCCTACGCCGACTTTCCGAGGCAGGCCTCGTTCATGGCTGTCGATGGCTTTCTACCCCACCGGTTCAGAGACCTCGGGCATCGCTTGGTGTTCAGCACAGGATTGATCGTTCTCACCGTATCGGCAGCAGCGCTCATCGTCCTGTTCCATGCCCAAACAAGTGCGCTCATCCCGCTGTATGCAGTCGGTGTGTTCACCTCGTTTACCATCTCCCAAATCGGGATGATCGTACACCATCTCCGTGAGCGCGAAGATGGATGGCGTACAGGAACCGTGTTCAATGCCGTCGGAGCGGTCGCAACATTCGCCGTCCTTTTGGTAATCGCCGTCACGAAGTTTACCAGTGGTGCCTGGATGGTCCTCATCATCATTCCCATCATCATCGGAATCTTCCTCTACGTGAAGCATCATTACAATAAAGCCGAGGCAGCGGCCACCATTCCCCCCGAGGACGTCGAAGACGAGTTCAGGGATCTTATCAGCAAACGAAAGAATCATGTCGTGGTGCTTGCAAAAGATTTCGACAAGCGTCTCCTGGTGGTATTGCGCTATGCCAAAGCCAATATCGCGGGCGATATCCGCGCGTTGCATATCTCGGTCGACAGCTCCGCCAGCACGTTCCGCAAACAATGGGAGGAGTATGAGATAGACATGCCGCTTGATATCGTCGATTCCCCCTACCGCCAGGTCATCGATCCGCTCCTCGAATATATCCGGGAGATGCGCACCTGCGGAGACACCGTGACCGTCGTGCTCGGAGAATTCGCACCCGACGATTCGATCGACGCAGTGCTGCATGATCAGACTTCGACCTACATCAAATGGGCCCTGTTCAAGGAGCCGAAGACGATCGTCGTCAGTGTTCCCTTCGTGTTCAAGGACTGACTCGTTCGATATCGTAGAGGGTGCGCCTGAACCGCAAAGTATGGAATTACGCCCCTTTTTTACCCGGCAACTGTATACGCTTTCGCAAAAACGGGTACGTAGTGTTCGTCCAATCCTCGTAGTGTAACAGCAGGATCGGACGAACACATGGACGGTGATGGATTATGAAAAATGCAAGCACACAGGAAGTCTGTTGCCCACGTTTCGATTCGACGGGCTGGGACGATGAGCTGTTCGAGTGGGATGGAAAACGTTTCATCAAAGAGTCGGCGAAGACCTTCATGTTCGCGCCAGTCAACTTCGGCAGCGTGATGAGGCGGCTCAATAAAGAGGCTGACGCGGCAGGGGCGGCCAACCCCGACCACTTGTGCCTTTCGGAGCACACGTCTCAGTCGAACATGGATGTCTATCTCGCCGTCGACCGGGAGGTGCCCGGAGCGGAAAACGTGACCATAGGCGGTACATTCTTCAGTACGGTCTACGAAGGAGACTTCAAGAACATGGGGACTTGGATCGAAGATTTCGAGCACCGGGCCGAAGAGCGGGGACTCAAAATCAAGAAGATGTACATGTGGTACACGACCTGCCCCAAATGTGCGAAAAAGTATGGCGAGAATTACACCGTCGTCATCGGACAGGTCTGAGGTTATGGCATACTTCCAAGTTCGAACTGGAGAAGCCTCTCCCGAGGTCAATCGTCTGCCAGCATCCTACATCAAGAAGTGCGCGAACGCGTGTCCGGATGAAGATGAAACCGCTTAAGCTATCCAGACAAGATAAAACGCCGCAATAATCAGGCTGACCCCTCCGAATTTCGTAATCATAGCGGCATAGCGTGAAAATGACTTCATGAGCGACAGAGACCCTGATGCCAGCCCGATAATCAATAACGGGATCCCTTTGCCGAGTCCGAATACGAACAACAGAGCAGCGCCCTTGCCCACACTTCCCATGGTCACCGCTATAGTTGCGATTGCAGCGAGAATCGGCGTCGAGCAGGGTGATGCGACCAGTCCGAACAGTGCGCCGAAGAAAAACGCCCCGATGAAGCCTTTCTTTTCGGGTCGTCGTGTCGGCAGAAATGTATTTATTCGGTCTACCGGAATACTTATGATCCCCAGCATTTGAAGTCCGATAACGGCACAGATTCCGGCAACCGCATAGGTCGCCCATGCACCCAGGAACAAAGCATGCCCGACGAATCCGGCAGCCGCGCCCAACAGCGCGAACGTCGTGCTCATTCCTAAAACAAATATCGCAGAAAGCAAGATATTCTTTTTGAAGAGGCCCCCGGATATCGTTTGCCCCTCAATGCCATTTTGTGCGGTCCCCGTCACGTATCCGAATACCGCCGGGAGCATCGGGAGGACACACGGTCCGAATCCGGCAAGTATCCCTCCGAAAAAAGCGATGCCGAAGGCAACGAGGCCTCCCGCCGAGCCCGAGGTGAGATTGTTCGCGAGCGCCTGCAGGTTCATTTGCTCTTGACCAAGGTATCGAGTTGTGACCTCATCCGGGACTCCGACAAAACACCAGTATATGAATCAACGACTTGCCCGTCAGGGTCGACGAAAAAAGATGTCGGTATGTATTGGAAAGCAAATTCCGTCGCAAGTGCCTGCCCGGAAGCGTCATCCGTAATCGCATTGACGAACACGATTTGATTCCGGTAATCCGGCATGACCTTTTCAGCGATGGCAGATATCTCAACACAGGGATCGCATGTGAGGGAATGGAACAGGACGTAGATCGGTTTTCCGGCTTTAAGCGCCGCCGCATAATCCGCCGTTGCATCGTTATGGGTAGAAGTAAGAGAGCCTGACGCTATCTTGTCCCCCGATTCCGCTTGGCTTATGTTCGCCGATGATTCCGGCTGAACGACAGTGCCCAAAAATGTGCGATTCTTCGCCAAAACGACGATCACAGCGAATAGCAGCACGATAACGATGCCTAAAACGGAGACGACTCTCTTTGGATTTGCGGACTTTTTATCATTACATGCCTCATCGCCATCAGTGATATTGCCGTCATCGTTCTTTTCGTCCGTCATAGCAATGTATCTCTCTCTTCTTTTGGGGCATTGTTACATCAGAAAGTGCGCGAATGCGTTGAATCCGTAACCGATGATTATGATTCCAGTGACCACTATACCGAAAAAGGTGGCGAGCAAGCGCGGCTTCACCACTCGCTTCAGCATGATGAGCGACGGCAATGAAAGCGCCGTGACGCCCATCATAAACGAGAGCACCGTCCCGAGTCCGACGCCTTTACCGACCAAGGCCTCGGCAATCGGCAACGTCCCGAAAATATCAGCATACATCGGAACACCGACGAGCGTGGCGATTATCACCGAGAAGGGATTGCCCTTTCCGAGCACCGCCGTGATGAATCTTTGCGGGATCCAACCGTGTATCGCCGCCCCGATCCCCACTCCGATAAGGATATAAGGCCAAACCTTTTTCACGATTTCTATAACTTGATCGCATGCATAGGAAACCCGTTCTTTTCGCGTCAGCTCCTCCGCTGCGACTAGAGCAGTCTGCGCACCGTACACGAACGGCTCGACATAACGTTCGAGCTTGAGGCTTTCTATCATCGTGCCGCCCAAAACTGCGAGCACCAGCCCCACGACCACATAGGCGATAGCGATCTGCCAGTTGAATATGCTGGCCAGTAGGATAACCGACGCGAGATCGACGAGCGGTGAAGAGATCAGAAACGAAAACGACACGCCGAGGGGTAAGCCCGCCGAAGTAAAGCCTATGAATATGGGGATCGATGAGCATGAGCAGAACGGAGTGACGGTTCCGAGCAACGCCGCGACGATATTGGCGCCGATCCCGTCGAACCGTCCCAGAATCGCGCGCGTCCGCTCCGGAGGGAAGTGACTTTGGATATAGGAGATGATGAAGATGAGCACGGAGAGAAGTACGAATATCTTAACCGTGTCATATAAAAAGAACTGCACGCTCGAACCGACCCTCCCGTCGAGGCGCAAGCCGAACACGCCCGACACGAGCTTGCCGACAAGATCGTTGAGCCATGTCATTTTCAATACTTGATCGTTTAAGAAGGAAAAGATACTCCCGATTATTCCAAGCATCAGTTGGCGGCTCCCTCTATCAAAGCAGCGACATCATTTACAGAGAGCACTCGACCGGAGGATTTGACGGAGCCGTCGATTACCAGCGCCGGAGTCGACATGACCCCGAAGCTCATGATCTCTTGGATGTCGGTGACTTTCGTCACTTGAGCGGCCACGCCCGTCTTTGCAACAGCCTCCTGCACGGCTGCTTCCAGCTTCTTGCATTTCGAACACCCGGTACCCAATACTTTGATTTCCATCTGTTTCCTCCTATTTCGAACTATTTAAAACTTTTATCACAGAAGAGTGCGGCTTCCGTTCAAGTTCTCAACTACAGTTTGTCGAGAAAATCAGTGACGCTCTTCAGCGTAGCGTGATTTAACGAATAGTATGACCACAATCCGTCTTTGCGCTCGAATATGAGATCCGCGTCGCGCAGAACCGAAATGTGGTGTGAGATCGTCGAGGCCGACAGCCCGATTTGCTCGGACACTTTACAGGCGCATATCTCCTCGGGCGCGCAACAGGTCTTTTCACCCGCACGGGCCGCGTCACTTAACATCCGGAGGATATCTCGACGATGCTTCGAGGCGAGCGCCTTGAAAACAGCGTCACACATATCGATCTCAGGCATCATTTCGCCACCTACTCGCATTCCGTTTCGTTTGCCTGCACTGACATTGAATACACGTTCAATCTATTAGTTCGAATGTTTTCGAACTAATAGAAAGTTACCACCGAAATCTTGTCGAGTCAAGTAGGCGACGACCACTCCAGCGACCCGAGCTACGTCACAAACTGTTCATCTCCCCTTAACTTCCTCGTAACCACTGCCGAAAGGATTCCTTGTATTCTGTGTTTACAGCAACGGCGCTGTGAATCGAAATATCGGTTCACAGCGCCGTTTGTTTTGTATCGGGACATACAAGGAGGAGGCAAACGGCATGGGTAGATTGAAGGAAGCCCTGCCACGGGGCGGAAAAGAGTGGCGCAATTTCTTGACGCGAGCAGGAGTGCGAACGCTCCTGCTCTCGATAACGGCACTTGCGATCACGGCAAGCGTGGCTTTTGCAGCAGGAGATCCGACCGGTTCCGCAACAGGGACCATTGCCGATGTCGCGGCGAAAACGCCCGGATCGCCGACGCTTCAAGAGGTCGGCGCGGCCGTAGGACATTTGTCGATAGCAACGAACATATTTTTCGTTATTGTCGGCGTGGCACTCATCTTCTTCATGCAGGCAGGATTCATGCTTGTCGAAGTCGGCTTTACCCGTAGCAAGAACGCAGTGCATGTTGCAATGACGAACTTCATTATCTTTGCAATCGGCGGACTCATCTATTGGGCTGTCGGCTTTGCGTTACAGTTCGGTTCGTTCGGCCCCATCGGTTTGCTCGGCGGAGCGCAAGGAGTACTCGACGGTTCGGCGCTGCATATCTTAGGACAAGGCGTAGCCGGAACCAAAGGATTCTTCTTGGGATCGTTCCATGATGGCACACTCGATGTCGGCACCTTCGCGTTCTTCTTGTTCCAAATGGTCTTCATGGATACCGCGGGGACGATCGTTACGGGCGCCATGGCTGAGCGATGGAAGTTTTCCTCGTTCGTTCCCTTCGGCGTGTTCATGGCGGCATTCACCTACCCCATTTATGGTATGTGGGTTTGGGGCGGCGGATGGCTCTCACAGCTCGGTGCAAACTTCGGACTCGGAAACGGAGCCGTCGACTTCGCCGGTTCGAGCGTCGTTCACATGGTCGGTGGTTTCTCGGCACTTGCCGGAGCAATAGTAATCGGTCCGAGAATCGGAAAGTTCAAGAAAGACGGAACCGCGGTTGCGATTCCGGGTCACCACATCCCCATGGCGATTCTTGGTACAATCATCCTCGTCTTCGGATGGATGGGCTTCAATGGAATGAGTACCCTCTCTGTAGGCGACCTCAGATTCCCCATTATCATCGCAAATACCCTGCTTGCAGGATCAGCAGGATGCATGACCGCGATGTATTACGTTTGGAAAAAGTGGGGACACCCCGATGCGTCCATGGCGGCTAACGGCATGCTTGCAGGCCTCGTGGCAAT
>Ga0123339_10000338_pt1 | contig 37959 bp, 34 predicted proteins | sample lystaG_FD_89956 | JGI IMG/M metagenome (GOLD analysis project Ga0123339, IMG submission 89956) | Glacier valley bacterial and archeal communities from Borup Fiord, Nunavut, Canada, to study Microbial Dark Matter (Phase II) -... | ecosystem: Environmental > Aquatic > Freshwater > Ice > Glacier ...
CTAAAAGCAGGTGAAGATTTCCTTGCTGCCAACAAAAGCAAATCAGGTGTTGTTACTTTGCCAAGTGGCCTGGAATATGAAATTATTACCTCAGGAACAGGCCCAAAGCCAACTCTTGAGGATCAGGTAAAATGTCATTACAATGGAACGATGCTCAATGGAACCGTATTTGACAGTTCTACGGAACGAGGCATAGCAGCTATTTTCCCGGTAAATGGAGTGATCCAGGGATGGTCAGAAGCACTTCAAATGATGGGCGTAGGCGCTAAATGGCGGCTGTTTATACCCTCCGATTTAGCTTACGGCCAAGATGGGGCCGGTGGATTGATTGGCTCAAATGCTACCCTGATATTTGATGTTGAACTATTGGAAATTGTTTAATTATAAAATCATAAAAAAAAGAACATGAGATTAAGATCATTTATTTATGCTTCAGCACTTGTATTGACTGTAGGAGCTGCAGGTTGTCAGAATTCGGGGTCAAAAGGTGATACTAAACTGGGAAACAAAAACGATTCAGTGAGTTATGCCTTAGGGGTATTGATTGGCGAGAACAATAAACAACAGATGAAGGGTGCACCAGGCGTTGATCAACTTAATAAAGAAATTTTGGTTGCAGCATTTCAAAAAGCTTTTAAGGGCGATTCGGTTCAGATCAAACCTGACAAGGCCAACGGAATTATTCAGGCCTTCTTTGCTGAAGTTTCAAAGGCAGAGGGTTCTGTAAATCTAAAAGCAGGTGAAGATTTCCTTGCTGCCAACAAAAGCAAATCAGGTGTTGTTACTTTGCCAAGTGGCCTGGAATATGAAATTATTACCGCAGGAACAGGCCCAAAGCCAACTCTTGAGGATCAGGTAAAATGTCATTACCATGGAACAACCATTGATGGTAAAGTATTTGATAGTTCAGTTGATCGTGGCGAACCGGCTACTTTCACTGTAAGCCAGGTTATTCCGGGATGGACCGAAGCCTTGTTGTTAATGCCCGTAGGATCAAAATGGAAACTCGTTATACCCGCTGCGTTGGCATACGGAGAAAAAGGTGCTGGAGCTAATATCAAACCAAATTCAACACTTGTTTTTGAAGTTGAATTGCTCGAGATTGTTAAAAAATAACAATATGTGCATCTTGAAAAACACTCTTGCCTGAGATTTGCAAGGGTGTTTTTTAACATTGATAAGCTAATTTTAAAGAAAAAACAATGAGCATACAAGTAAAAGGAACAGTGATTCAGATTTTAAAATCTGAAACTGGAGTCAGCAAAGCTGGCAAAGAATGGAAGAAGCAGGAATTTGTAATTGAAACAAATGAGCAATATCCTAAAAAAGTTTGTTTTACACTCTTTGGAGATAAATCATCTTTACTGGACGGTATAACCGAAGGAAAAGAAGTTGAAGTGTTTTTCTCGGTCGAATCACGTGATTTTAATGGAAAATGGTTTCATAATATCAATGCCTGGAAAATTGAACTTGCCGGTGCAGTTACTGCAGCCAAAAGTTATCCTCCAGAGTTTTCTGCCGGGGATATCCCTGCTGAAGCAGCGGATGATAATGGCAACGATCTACCATTCTAAACTTTAAACTTTAAGGTTTAAAGTTACGTGCCGACCGGGGAGCGGCTGCAAAGTTTAAAGTTTAAAGTTAGATCGGCACGCAACTTTAAACTTTAAACTTTTACATAAAATTAGACTTTTCTAAGTAGGCTCAAATTTTAATCAATCCATTTTTAAGTGAGATAACAATTACTTCTACTATATTTTTTGCTCTTGTCTTCTCCATCAATTTAGTCCTGTATTTTTCAACTGTACGAGATGATATTGAAAGCCGATCGGCAATAATTTTAATAGGTAATCCCTCCATGGATAAACAAAGTACCTGATGTTCCCTCTTTGTAAAAAATGAATTATTTTGATTATTATAAGTTAATGTCCTATGTTTGATTATATTGGTAATTTTCTCTCCTAAATTATTGGCAAAGATTATTTTTTCCTTTTCAAGCAAATTACATACCTCATTTGCTAATTGATGATTTATCCAATAACTATCCAAAGGAGAAACAGGGGTGAAAAATCCAATAAACTGAATTGAATCTGAATAGGTGGTAAATTCAGAAATAACCATATTCATTTCTATTGCCTCTCCCAACCTATCATTAATGGTTATCTTCTCATTAAAAACGCTCTTAACCCCTTTAAAGGATTGTTGAATCCAGTTTCTGATCCTAAGTAGAGATGAGTTTGAAAAAACATCTTCAATTTTAATATTTATGGGTCCTTGATGATCTATTTTTAAAAGCGTTGTAATAGATAGATTGGCCCTTATTATCATATTTTCATTAAAGACAATTGTTCCGTTTGGTGAAAGTTGGAACAATGAATTAAACTCTTGGACTAATTCATTGCTGTTGCTTTTAAATTTATGAAGTTGAATTTCAATTGATAAAAGCAAATCATGTATGTTAATTGGCTTAGAAAAGAAATCATCAACGCCCAGGTTCATCCCATGCCTTATATCTTCAATACTTGCATTTTGTTTTAAAAAGACAAATGGGATACTTCTCACTATCAAACTTTCACTCAAAACTTTATATACATGATAGCCATCTATCTGATCCATATTGACTTCGCAAAGAATTAAATCAGGATTGTATTCAAAAGCTTTTTTGATACCGGAAGCGCCATTATTTACATAACATACATTGTATTTATGAAGGGTAAGAGATCTTTTGATTTTATCACCAAAATTCTGATCACCATCAATAATCAAAATTTTCTTTTGAAAATTCATATAGACTATTTTAATTGTCTGATTTTTTATGTTGAAAAGGTGTCATATCAATATCAAATACCCTAAATCAAGATCACCCTGAGTGATAACGAACTTGTTTTAGAATATCTCATAATAACGATGTAGCGTTATTAGATTGAAATGACAATAGTTGGTTGCCAAAGTATAAAAAAACAATGGATTATCTGTGTTACGTTTAAAAATACCCCATATTTTAAGTACTTGTATCATGTCAAGCTTGCATTGACGCATCTGGCATCAGTATTCTTCCAATTAAGTATAATTAATCCTAAGAGCGTCATTTAAAAGCTCACACGACAGTCGTAAATTCTATTTTACTAATCCATGATCCTATGGTTTTATTCAAAAGTATTCTCTTTATATTTGAATGTTACATTCGCAATACCAAGTCAATACCAAGTCAATACTAATTCCAGTGTTAATAGGTTGACAATAGGTTGACAATAGGTTAATAGCAGGTACATAATTGGTTATTTAAACCTATTATCAACCTATCGTAAACCTATTGTTTACCTGTTAATACTTGAATTAGTATTGACTTGGTATTGAGTTGATATTGAGCTAACAATGAGTTAGTATGTACTTTTGTATAATAAAAGCGGTCCCTAATATTAGGAGAAGTTGAGCGATACAGTTTAAGGGAATAAGTTATCAATAATTATATCCAATCACCAGGGCATCAAAGGAAAGCATTTTCATTCAACGCAATTGCTTCCATCAGCGCTTCATTGCAAGGAACGAAGCAATCTGTAAATTTTGTAGGTATTGATGTGGGATTGCTTCTTTCCTCGCAATGATACGCTGAGTATGGTTCGTGGTAACGTTATGTAACTTTGCGATATTTATCATTGACATGATACTAAAAACAACAATTAATTATCGCGCCAAGAGCTTTGTTTTGAAATTTTCAAGTCACGCAATATGGCAGAGCTTGCAGACAGGTTAAAGCTGTAACTTTTACGATCGCCGAAAGGCACAAATCCAAATGACATGCTCCAGCAATGCATAGTCCGGCTGACATTGATGGTTGTAAAAGAGAATTTCATTGCCTGAATATCAAAATTTGTATTCATGTCCATATTCCATTTTTCAGTCAAGTTTAAACGTCCGCCAAAATTTAAGCTTTGATTTATTTTTTTAGGCTTTGGGTCTTTTGGATTGAAGGAATTGGTATAATAAAACGAATAATCGAACCGAAAGCTCCATGGAATATTAAAATCTACATATTGTGAATATGATCCGGGAAGTTCTTTGTCTTCATCAACTATTTTTTTATTTTCTTCGGCCTCTTTTTTGCCTTTTTTCGATTCAAAATTCATCCCGAATGACAGGTTTGCATTGGTCAACCTACCCAGTTTATTAAGACCTTTTGTATTCGGATCGTTCCAAACATATTTATCGTAGGTCCTACCATTATTATCGACCATGTAAGGATTCAAGTTAGCCCCCAAATTAACACTCACACCTTTTACGGTTGTCCGGAGTGAAATGGGAATCGACTGGCTAAGTTTCATGGAGTCTGCAATCAAATTATAGGAAGCACTGATGCCCAGATTATCGATAATTTTCACTTTTTTAAACACAGGTTTATCATCTTTTGTTTGCGTGGAATCATTGGTTTCCAATACTTTTGCTTCCAGATTTTGGCTTAAGCTGAAACTTATCGCCCCAGATTCACCCCTACCCGCAGAGCCTAAAATACCCCTCTCAAAATGGTTATAATAATTTTCTTTTCCATTTTCATCAGTATAGTAATCCCAAAACCTGAATTTCTTTTGTCCAAAATCAGGAGTATAACTAAAGCTGGCTGAAGGTGTTATTTTATGTCGTATGGCTTTAATTTTAGAATTGGGATTGCGCATTGTGTACATCCCGTATATATTTGTAGATGAACTTAGACTATATGAATAATCATAATTTCTCCGAAATCCATACACCGTATCAATACGAACTTTATCCGCTGCGCCGGGAATAGGGTTTATGTAAGTTGGATCGTAAGTTTTGTTGATAGTGCTGGTGTACCAACGTTCTGAATAATTAAAACTTGGACTTAGATTAATGTATTTCAGCAAGTTGAACGATGGCAATGAAATTGGGATAGAATGTCGTATTCCATTTTGCCAGTCGCGCACCAAGGATTTTTTAAGAATTTCTTTTTCTGGAGCATTATTAATGGAATTTTTCAAATTACCCGAATAGCTGAAACTAATTTTTTCATACCATTTAATAGCTCCTACCCTGTTTTTTATCTTAAAAGGATTGATTTTCGACATATTGAAAGTCAATTCAGGTATGCTTAACGATATAGTTGTATCGAGTGAATTCTGCGAATGGCGAAGATTTAACGACAGATTGAAAGGTGAATTTTCAAATTTTTTCGAGTACGAGATGCTGGATGATTTTTGAGTCTGTAGGTATGATCTAACAGTTAATGAATTTTCCTTGTCAAAGGAACTGGACGATAAATTAACATTGGCCGAAAATGTTCGGTTTGGATTTGCTTTTGAATCTTGCGAATGCGACCAGGCCAAGCTAAAACCTTTGGTTGTTTTTGCATCAGGCAAGGGTTCTTCAGAGTATTTATTTAAATTATAACTAAAATCAAAATTTCCGTTGAACCGGTACCTCACTCTGTAATTGGAATTCAATTTTGTGGCCCAAGATCCTTTTGAATAAATATCACCACGCACAGCCAGATCAAAAAATTCATTGGCAGCCCAGTAGTAACCTCCTTCGCGAAGAAAGAAACCACGAGTTTGCTCTTCACCGTAGGTAGGTATCAGTATTCCAGAAGTATAGGTCGAGGAATTCGGGAAATATCCGAATGGAATCAGGGGAAAGTAAATCGGGAAATCTTCCAGGACCATGTATGCCGGACCAGTAATAATCTTGTTATTGGAAATCACTTTTGCCTTGGTCATTCTTAGGTAAAAATGTGGAGGATCAGCATCACAGGTGGTATATTTACCTTTTCTAAGAATAAACTCATTGGGGCTTATTTTTTTTGTCAGTTCACTATGGACAAAGCCATCTCCCTCTTTTGTCTTTACATCGCTAATAATCCCTTTTTTGGTTTCGAAGTTATACCTGAGGATTTTAGATTCAAATTCCTCTGCCCCATCTTTAAATACCGGGGTACCAACTTTTGTTCCTGTAGAGTCGGGCAGCCCTTCAGCATATACTTCCTTATTGGCAAGATCAAGAACAATGTAATTAGCCTTAAGCTCAATGGTTTGATAATTAACCACACCGCCTTTGTACATGTATACTTTCTGGTTCTCAAAGTCTGGAATAATTGAATCTATTGCAGAATAGGTAATAGTTGCTTCCAGTACAGGCTTTGGAATTGAATCATTGATCACAGTGATTGAATCATTGTCTATTGGGATTGAATCATTAACTATTGGGATTGGCGAAATAGTTGTTGTATCCATCAGAACAGGCATAGGATTAACAATAACCGAATCGGATTTATGATTTAACTGGCCAAAAGTAGAAATGGCAGCTAAAAATAATATATTTGCAAGAAGATATTTAATCAAAACTATATTTTATAAGATAAGCACATAAGTGCTTGTTTGGATTGCAAAAATATAAATAAAGCCCTATACCTAAACGTGAACAAACGTAAAATAATTTTAAATTTGTATTTTTGTGCCGAATAAATCAATATTATGAATAAAATAACTTATTCGATTACATTTTTGATATTAATTCTGTGCATTTTAATGGCAGATAATACATTTTCCATTACCTCAGTTACTGATGGTTCCAGGCAATTTATTGTAGTAATCGATCCGGGGCATGGCGGAAAAGATCCGGGAGCTGTTAATAAATCAATTCGCGAGAAAGATATCGTATTGGGTATTGGACTAAAATTAGGAAAATTAATCAACGAAAATCATTCGGATGTTAAGGTTGTTTATACCCGCAATACCGATGTTTTCATTCCTTTGATCGAACGGTCAAGGATTGCCAACAAAATAAAAGCCGATTTATTTATTTCGCTTCATGCCAATTTTTGCGCCACTCCATCAATCAGGGGTACTGAAACTTTCACTTTAGGCCTTCACCGTTCGGAGGATAACCTTGAAATAGCAAAAAAAGAGAACTCAGTAATACTTCTTGAAGAAGATTATAATACTACTTATGAGGGATTTGATCCGAATTTATCTGAATCATACATCATGTTTGAATTGATGCAGAGTTCCTATTTAAAACAAAGTGTCTCATTTGCAACTGAAATTCAGCAACAATTCAAATCGCATCTTTCATCTACCGACCGAAGCGTCAAGCAAGCCGGATTTCTTGTTTTAAGGCAGTCGTCCATGCCAAGTGTGTTGATTGAAACCGGGTTTTTAAGCAACCAAGCCGAAGCTAATTACTTAAACAGTGAAGACGGTCAACGAAATATTGCACTTTCAATTTTTGAAGCATTTAGTAAATTTAAGAGTAAGAGCTCAGGATCGGTTAATAGCAAGGCTACAGAAGTTATGACCAGTCATCAAAAACCTCAGGATACGCTTGTAAAACAAGAAGTTCAAACCGTAAATCAAAAGACTGAAGAAAAAACAAAGGAGGAAATTGTTATATCAACAATTGATTCTGAAAAGATGGAACCTGAAAAGGCGGATACAGCAAGCTTAAGTAATGTAACCGAAATAGTAAAATCGGAAAATAACAACTATTACAGTGTTCAGATTGGGGCAAATATAACTCCGGTTGAACCGGTTGCAAGTAACTTTAAAGGAATAAAGGAAGTCAGAAGAGAAAAAACTGATCAATATTACCGGTACTTTGTAGGCAACGAAAGCAATATTGAAAATGTACAATCAATTTTAAAGCAAATTAAATTAAAATTTCCAGAAGCCTTCATCGTTTCATTTGTCGATGGTAAAAAGGTTCTGTTAAAGTAGGGTTACAATTGAAGGTTAAAAAATCCTTATAGAAATCAACTTACTCATTTTCCATACAAAAATGCTGATTAGTTTTTGTAGTGGGAAAATAGAAACCATGAAAATACAATGATTAAAATATCAAAGTACACCAAACTGGGCCTTTTAGTTATTGCCTGTTTATCAATTCTAATTTGGGGAATTAATTTCTTAAAAGGAATTGATATTTTAAAAAAAAATACCAAGTACTATGTAGTTTATGAAAAAATAGATGGGTTGCTTGAATCCAGCTCAGTAAATATCAATGGATATCAGGTTGGTCAAGTTTCAGAAATTAAATTCCTGAGCGATTATTCAGGAAGACTCATTGCGACCCTCTCTCTCCAGGGAGATTTTAAAATTGCCAAAGGCTCTACAGCCAAAATAGTTTCGAGCGACATTATGGGAACCAAGTCGATAAAATTGGAGATTGTTCATACAGCCGAATATTATCTGGAAAACGATACTATTCCCGGAGATACTGAAAGCGATTTGAAAGAACAGGTAAGCATGCAAGTACTGCCATTAAAGAAAAAGGCGGAAGAATTAATCGCTTCCCTGGATTCTACACTTTCAATAGTGACCGATATTTTTAACCAACGAACACGTAAAAATTTAACGGAAAGCTTTGAAAACCTCAACCTCACCATTGCCAATATTGAATCAGTATCGGCTGAATTGAATAAAACGGTTGGCAGTGGCAAAATTAATTCAATCGTTGAAAATATTGACAGCATAACAAGTACCTTCAAAGAAAATTCGGGTGCTATCACGAATGTGATCAAAAATCTGTCTGCACTCTCAGATTCGCTCTCTCATTTAAATATTAGTATATTATTTGAAGAAATAAAATCTTCGGTGGCTGGAATAAATACGATTATTCAAAAACTTACTACCAATGAAAGTTCGGCAGGACTATTAATCAACGATCCTGCTTTGTATCAAAATCTCAATAGCCTGGCTGGAAGTCTTGATTTATTGTTAAAAGACGTACGCAGCAATCCCAAGCGATATGTTCATTTTTCTGCCTTCAACACGGGGAAAGATGTTTATATTACAGCAAAACCTGGCCCAACGGATACAAAAAATGCAGTGGTCTATAAAATACATTTAATTTCAAGTCTGGCACGATTATCGACTGAGTCCACATTTTTTAAAGGCTTAGGCCCAATAGAAGAATTAAAAGTTGGTGGAACATTTAATTACATGGCAGGAAAATCGACCGATTTTGATCAAATAATCAAACTTTTGGAAACTGCAAAACTAAATTTCCCAGATGCAAGCTTAGTTGCATTTAAAAACGGAAGAAAGATAAAATTAGAAAAAGTGATCAAGAATCCGTAAAATTAAATACAAATCAATAAAATTATTATTACAAATCATACTATAGTCCTTTATTGGTGGGTATTACATTTATGGATTATTTAACTTATTGAATATCAATTATTTAATAATATTACAAAAATATTAAATTATTTTCATTTTTTAAATGCCTGAGACATAAAGTACTTATCTCTTTTTGATAAAAGTCAATAGCAAAACCATTTTTTTTATATGTTTTTTTTTGCAAAATTTGCTTGTGGGGAAATATATGTAGGGAATATTTTTTCATCAAATTTTTAATATCCAGTCCAAAATGGTTAATGATCATCGTTTAGTTTGGGATCGTTGTCTTTCCATCATTCGTGACAACGTTCCAAGCATTAGCTTTAAAACTTGGTTTGAGCCAATCGTTCCAGTCAACCTGGAAGTGGAAGTGCTCACTATTCAGGTACCAAGTCCATTCTTCTATGAATATCTGGAAGAACAATACATTGATTTGCTAAGGAAAACTTTGAGAAAAGAGCTGGGGCAGGGCGCTAAATTGGAATATGTAGTTGTGATGGGGAACAATCAAAGTAACTCACAACCATATACGGTTAAATATCCAACCAATAATAACAGCAAAATTCAGAACAAACCAATGAGTATTCCGCTGAAAACTGAAGGGAAATCATCAATTAGAAATCCTTTTATTATTCCCGGAATTCAAAAAATACAAATTGATCCCCAATTAAGGCTTGATAATACATTCGACAATTTTGTTGAAGGTGAATGTAACCGATTGGCTCGTAGTGCCGGATATGCAGTATCGCAAAATCCGGGAGGGACAGCTTTTAACCCTCTCATGATATATGGAAATTCAGGTCTTGGGAAAACCCATCTTGCGCATGCAATAGGGATTGAAGTAAAGGAAAGCCATCCAGATAAAGTTGTACTATATGTGAATGCCAATAAATTTCAGACCCAGTTTACAGAAGCAACCCGTAACAATAACCGGAACGATTTTTTGAATTTCTATCAGATGATCGATGTCCTGATACTGGATGATGTTCATGAATTCGCTGGCAAGGAAAAAACGCAGGAAACATTCTTTCATATTTTCAATCATTTACATCAAAGTGGCAAACAGTTAATATTGACTTCTGATAAACCGCCCATTGAACTTAAAGGACTGGAACAACGTCTATTGTCCCGATTTAAATGGGGGTTAACTGCTGATTTGCAGCAACCCAGTTTCGAAACCCGTATAGATATCCTGAAGCGAAAAATATACAAAGACGGAATCGAAATCTCCAATGAAGTCCTTGAATACATTGCATCGCACATTACCAACAATGTCAGGGAACTGGAGGGAGCTTTGGTATCCCTACTGGCTCAATCGACTCTCAATAAAAAAGAAATTACCATTGATCTGGCCAGCGAAATGATCAATAAGTTGGTGAAAAATTCAAAGCGAGAATTATCAGTTGACTTTATTACAAAAGTTGTTTGCGATTATTTCAATATGCCGGTTGATTCTCTTCAGGCCAAAACCCGCAAGCGCGAAGTGGTACAGGCAAGACAACTGGCCATGTATTTCTGTAAAACCATGACCAAATCATCGTTGGCTTCCATTGGATCACAAATTGGGAATAAAGATCATTCAACAGTACTTCATGCATGCAAAACGGTGAATAACCTGAAGGAAACGGACAAAAGTTTCAAGCTCTGTGTCGAGGAGATTGATCGAAAACTGAAATTATAAACTATGAAAAGCAGATCAGTTGATCTGCTTTTTATTTACCTGCATATTCTCTTCAACTAGTTTACCGATGGAAGATACCTTTAAAACAATAGCAAAACCTTCGGAAGGGTTGTTTAAGGACAAAGGAAGCAGGTTCATTTCGTATGCCTTTCCAGTAAATGCAGAAATAGAAATCAGGGAAATTTTACAATCCATAAAAAAAGGACACCATTCTGCCCGCCATCATTGTTATGCGTGGCGGATAGGTCGCGAAAAATTACTTTTCAGGGTAAATGATGATGGCGAGCCCTCCTCCACGGCTGGGAAACCTATTTTAGGCCAAATTCAAAGTTTCGACCTAACCAACATACTGATTGTGGTTGTCCGGTATTTCGGAGGAACGTTATTAGGTGTTCCCGGATTGATCAATGCATACCGTAATGCAGCATTGGATGCTATTAATCAGGCTGAGATAATAGAAAAGGTAGCCGAAAAATGTCTGTTAATTGAATTTAATTACCATGCAATGAACGAAGTAATGAAAGTTTTTAAGGATGAAAAGCTGCCTCAAATCGACCCTCAGTTTGATCTGAGTTGTAAGGTCAAAACACAAATCAGGCTCAGTGAATCTGACCGGATTGTACAAGGGCTGATGAAGATTGATAGCGTAGCGGTGATTATTATGGAGGGCAATACCAAATGTTAATAACCTTTTCATAAATATTTAGCATTAAAAGCAAAGGGTTCATAAAAACTAACTAATTTTAGGCTTTGATGAAACACTTGATAAAACGATGTTCTCACTTTTTAGGTGAAATTATTCGCCCTGAAAAAATATTCCCTAATTCCTTAAATTGTTTCTTTCATTCAAATGATTTGATACATTTCAGATTATTTACGATATTCACATATTCTAAGCAAAAGCCAACAGAAACGTTCTTCCTGTTGGCTTTTTTTGCTTGAAAAATTTAAAAATCAACATATAAGATGAAGAAGAAAGATTTAATTTCGATCACCGATTATTCAAAAGAAGATTATCTGCGTATTTTGGAACTAGCAGCAGATTTTGAGAAAAATCCAAACCAGAGATTACTTGAGGGCAAAGTAGTTGCTTCTTTGTTTTTTGAACCCTCTACCCGAACCCGCTTAAGCTTTGAGACGGCCATCAATCGATTGGGAGGCCGCATTGTTGGTTTTTCGGATGCCGGTTCTTCCAGCGTCTCAAAGGGTGAGTCCCTGCACGATACCATTAAAATGGTGAGCAATTATGTTGATCTGATCGTTATGCGGCATCCTTTGGAAGGCAGTTCAAGGTATGCTGCCGAAGTGGCCGATGTGCCCGTTATCAACGCCGGTGACGGTGCCAACCAACATCCTACCCAGACATTGCTCGACATGTACTCAATTTTGAAAACTCAGGGAACCCTTGACAATATCAATATTTTTATGATCGGAGACCTGAAATACGGGCGTACCGTTCATTCATTGCTAATGGCCATGACAGAGTTCCACAATCCAATTTTCAACTTTATTGCACCCGAAGAACTGTCGATGCCCGAAGAATACAAATTGTTCCTGAACGAAAAAGGCATCCGGTATTTTGAACACACCGAGATCAACGATAATATCAATCATGCTGATATTATTTATATGACCCGGGTTCAGAAAGAACGATTTATGGACCCCATTGAATATGAAAAAGTAAAAAATGTTTACATTCTCAAAAACCCAATGCTAAAAGATACCAAGCTTAACATGCGCATCCTTCATCCACTTCCGCGTATCAATGAAATTCATCCCGATGTTGATAAAAATGAAAAAGCATACTATTTTACCCAGGCCCGCAACGGTGTTTATGCCCGTCAGGCCATTATTGCACATATCCTCAATCTAAAATAATGACTGCCATGAGCGATAGTTTAAAAAAGAAATTGAAATTGAAAGTCAGTGCAATCAAGGATGGCACTGTAATTGATCACATTCCTTCCGAAAATCTTTTCAAGGTAATATCCATTTTAGGTCTTGAAAAAGTAAAATCTCAAATTACTTTTGGATTCAATTTCGAGAGTGAAAAAATGGGAAGCAAAGCCCTTATTAAAGTGTCCGATGTGTTTTTTGAAGACGATGAAATTAACAAAATATCATTGATTGCCAGAAATGCCAAGCTAAATATTATTCGCGACTACGAAGTAGTTGAAAAGCGTATAGTTGAAGTTCCTGACAAGGTGATCGGTATTGTGAAATGCTTTAATCCAAAGTGCATCACCAACAACGAAGAAATTACCACTTATTTTAACGTCATCTCAAAAAAACCACTCGATCTGAAATGTAAATATTGCGAAAAAATTACCCACGAAGACCAAATGGTGATAAAATAAGTTTATAATGGCAACAATGAATTTTTTAGCAGTTTACCACAAGATCGAAAAATTAGTTTATAATAATCCGGAGGATTTATTATTGCGGATTTGTGAACTCCTTAAAGCGGAAGTTTACCATTACGATTTGGTGGGCTTTTATATACTTGATCAGTAAAAGAATGAACTTGTACTGGGTCCTTTTGTAGGAAAACCTACTCCGCATACACATATTGCGCTCGGGAAAGGTATTTGCGGACAAGTGGCAGAAAGTGTTAAAATCATTATGGTTCAGGATGTTACACAAGTTGAAAATTATATTTCCTGTGGCCTTGATGTACAATCAGAGATAGTGGTTCCTGTCATCAAAAACGGAAGATTTGTGGCTGAGCTGGATATCGACAGCCACTCTCCTGCCCCCTTTACAGAGGAAGATAATGATTTTCTGACCAAAATATGCGATTTATTAAATGAGCGTTTCTAATTCATGAAGATTTGAAATTATTTATTTGAAATTCTGACAAATTATTGATTTGGTTTGTTTAATAATGTAATTTTCGGCATCAGAGAATTTCTGAAAATTATATTATTCGTTTTATTTGAACGTTAAACGAATGAAACAAGTCAAATATTCAGCCAACAATGATGAACGAAATTTACGAATTACTATTTAATACCAACCAGGCCCTTTATGCCATCGTTTCAGAAAATGTGCTTGAAGCCTATCTGGTGTTGTTCTTGATAATTTTTCTTGAAACAGGTTTGATTATTTTCCCCTTCCTGCCAGGTGACGGATTATTATTCTCGGCAGGGGTGATCGCGGCTTCTTCCGAACTCAATATAATGATCCTGGTCCCTATTCTAATCATGGCTGCCGTATTAGGAAATTATTTCAATTATGGCATTGGAAAACTGATAGGCGATAAAATAGAACACACTCAAAACAGATTTGTAAAAAAATATCTGATTAAATCTATTGTTCTGACAAGGAAATTTTACGAGAAACACGGAAAAAAATCCATCATCATCGGCAGATTTTTCCCAGTCATAAGAACCTACATTCCTTTTCTGGCGGGCACTGTAAAATTTGATTACCCTGAGTTCGGAAGATATACCATGATTGGATCGGTTATTTGGGTTCCATTTTTTACGTTTACTGGCTATTTTCTCGGAGAACTCAAATGGATACAAGATAATTTCGAACTTATTTTTCTGGGCTTAATCATTGTAACACTCATTCCTTTCTTTGTTACGGCTGCTAAAATGATTTTCGTTAAAAAGAAAGCTTAACAATTATACTAATTGCCTGTTGTACTTACATATCAATTTGAATTTCTTAAAACCAGCCTGTATAATGAAATTATTTCTAACCAAGCCAATTTCACAATTACTAACAGAGTCAGAAACTGATCATGGTTTACGAAAGACTTTGACTGCCACAAACCTAACCACGCTGGGTATTGGAGCAGTTATCGGTGCCGGAATATTCGTGTTTACCGGACAGGCAGCCGCCCAGTATGCCGGTCCGGCCATAGTAATTTCATTTCTGATTTCAGGCTTAGCCTGTTTGTTTGCCGGATTATGCTATGCCGAGTTTGCATCCATGATTCCCATTTCAGGAAGCGCTTACACTTATGCCTACGCAACCATGGGTGAGTTTGTAGCATGGATTATTGGCTGGGATTTAATTCTGGAATATCTTTTTGCCGCATCCTCCGTGGCTGTTGGATGGTCGGGTTACGTGGTGAGCTTTCTGAAAGATTTCGGAGTTATTCTCCCGGCTCAGTTTACCGCAGCCTGGGGGTCTGTATTGGTAAATATTCCCAATATTGGCTGGAATTTAGTAACTCCTCAGCTGGCAAAAAATTTAGCGGATACAGGAATTGCCATCGACAACCTGCCTCACCTGACAGGCATATTAAACCTGCCTGCCATGTTTATTGTGGCTGCCATCACCCTTTTACTTTTAGTGGGAATCCGCGAATCGGCCAAGTTCAACACCATCATGGTGATCATCAAAGTGTTTGTCATCCTTTTATTCATTGGCATCGGTTTATTTTTCGTTAACAAAGCCAACTGGCATCCTTTCATTCCTGAAAACACGGGCGAATGGGGTCATTATGGCTGGAGTGGAATTTTCCGCGGTGCAGCTGTTATTTTCTTTGCCTACATTGGGTTTGATGCCGTTTCCACAGCTGCCCAGGAAGCAAAGAATCCACAAAGAGATATGCCAATCGGTATTTTGGGATCGCTTGGAATTTCAACAATTTTATACAGCCTGGTAGCAGTTGTTCTAACAGGTATTGTCAGCTATACGTTTTTAAATGTCGCCGACCCTATCGCCATTGGAGTAAATGCTATGGGATCGGGTTTATTCTGGTTACGACCTATTATTAAGATCGCGGCCATAGCAGGTTTGAGCTCCGTTATCCTTGTAATGCTGATGGGACAACCGCGCATTTTCTTCGCCATGTCAAAAGACGGATTATTGCCGCCCATCTTTTCAAAAGTCCATCCACGATTTAAAACCCCTTATGTCAGCACTTTAATTACCGGCTTTATTGCCTTGATATTGGCCGGTATACTTCCAATCAACATTCTTGGCGAACTTGTTTCAATCGGCACCTTGCTGGCATTCGCCATTGTATGTATTGGGATAATAATTCTGAGAGTCAAAAGGCCTGATATCAAACGAGCATTCAAAACCCCCTTTGTACCCCTTATCCCTATTTTGGGGGCAGGAATCTGCTTTTTGCAAATGCTTTCACTTCCATGGGACACCTGGCTAAGGTTGATTTTATGGATGGCCCTGGGTTTTGTTATTTATTTCGCTTACGGAATCAGAAAAAGTAAATTACGCAAGGAGGCAGAAATATCAAAAAATTAAATTTCTATCTCACATGAAAGACATTGGTGGCCGGGCCTGTCATAAATAAATTTTCATCACTACATTCGATAAACAGATAATAATAAGCAGATGAACAATCAGCTGACTCCCACTCTGGCCGGTTAAAGTATTGAAAGTAAATTATGGTTATGTTTTTAAACATGGAAATAAAAGGCAAATAGATCTTTTATTTCCATGTTTTTTAGATTTAAATCTAATTTTTCCTTAAATTTGTAATTATTAATCACCATTTTAAAAATTTACCATGAAAAATTTTACTAGATTAATTTTGTTTTTTCTGGTAATTCCAGCACTTACATTCCTGGAATCATGCCAGATAGAAGGTGAAGTAATTATTCCATCATCCACCACATTTTATGGAGATTCGGTAGCTATCGGAAATGGTTATGCTCAGGCATGGGTTTCTGAAAATTCAAATGGAGACCCGACAGCTGTGGGAATTAATATTTCTGAAAAAGGATTGGAGGATCTTCCTGACTCTATGGCACAATTTGTGCTTCCTTTACCTGCCGGTAAGGGAAAAGGTTTTTACACCCATACTCTTCTTGACTGGAATCCTGAAGGCCACGAGCCTCCTGGAATTTATAATCTGCCTCATTTCGATTTTCATTTTTATATTATTCCAAATGAAGAGAGAATGGCCATTGGACTAAATGATACAGTTCAATTTGCAAATGCGCCAGACTCAATGTATGTACCATCTAATTATATGCATATACCAGGCGGTGTTCCTCAAATGGGTTCACATTGGGCAGACCTTTTGTCTTCCGAATTTAATGGTCAACCCTTTACTAAAACCTATGTTTTGGGATCCTATGATGGGCAGTTTGTTTTCTGGGAACCTATGGTTACTTTAGAATACTTGCTTACGCATCCAAATGACGTTGTTACTTTGCGTCAACCGGAGGCCTATCAACGCAATGGATGGTATGCCACTAAATATAAAATCTACTATTCAACCACACCAAATGAATATACTGTTGCTTTAACGAACCTTAAATTCCACCAGGGAAAATGAAATTGGTTGATTAAATTGGATTTTAAGAATATAAACCACCCAGCGAATAGTGTATTTATAATCTAAAAAATAGCATCTTAGAAATGTAGAAAATAAGGGATGTCTGAGAAATCAGATGTCCCTTTTAATGAAGGTTAAAACAAAATAACTGCCCCAATCCTCATTCCTACCATTATCAGCAAATCATTAACTCACCCTACCTATGAATACTGTAATGCGACAGTACAGACATATTAGCCTTGACACGACACTAGGTGTAAGGCAGAAGAAATGTATAATTGGTCAAAAAAATAATTGCAGAAATAAAGGAACTTTGACAGAAAATTAGTCGTGTGATTCCTATTTCAGAGAACGAAGCATGGAGTATGTTATATTCTTTTTATTTAACCATTAAAATAGATGCCATTTTAATGATTAAATCCCCTTTTTTATCTAAATTTGTTTATCAAATAACCAATACAAGGATTTTATGCTACCAAAATTTTTGCTTGCCGACAATTCTCAGGAAATGCCTGATTTTATTTATGTTGTTCATAACGAGTTTCCAAGATTTATTGTGGGGAGTGACATTGAAGACTTTTCATTAAATCAGGAAATTCATTGGATTGACGAAGAACCTACCGACAAAGCGCTTATTGCAGAACTCTTGACAGAAGCTGAAGAGTTTTTGGAAACTGAATTAGAAAATCAGGATAATTATTTTGAAGACGAAGAGGACGACAAATTATGACTACTCAAAAAAAACTTACCAGGTCGAATGACAAAATGATTGGCGGAGTATTGGCCGGGTTAGGAAAATATTTCGATATTGATCCTACCATCGTGCGCATTGGGTACGTTGTTCTGTCAATTGCAAGCATTGGGTTCCCCGGCCTTATTGCCTACCTGATTATGTGGGCCATCATACCGGAGGAAAAAATCATTTAATTCTCCGGCAACTGCTTCAGGCTTAATTGAATTCGTTTTCTAAGTAAATCGAGTTCAATTACTTTGACATGAACATGTTGGTGTATTTTTACTATCTCTGTGGGGTCACTAATGAATCGGTCGGCCATTTGTGACACATGGATCAGGCCATCCTGTTTTACGCCCACATCTACAAAAGCTCCGAATTTAGTGATGTTGGTTACAATTCCCGGAAGGACCATCCCGACTTCAATATCCTCCACTTTAAGGATATTGGGGGCAAATTCAAAAACCTTGATCACTTGCCGGGGATCTCTGCCCGGCTTTGCCAATTCACGTTTGATATCCTCCAGGGTAGGCAAACCCGTTTTGTCAGTCACATAATTTGACAAAACAATCTGTTTTTGCCGCTCTTCTACTGAAATTAGTTCCTGAATGCTACATTGTAAGTCTTTGGCCATTTTTTCAACTACATGATATGATTCAGGATGCACAGCAGTTTTATCCAATGGATTTTCAGACTCCGGGATACGCAAAAAGCCTGCAGATTGTTCAAAAGCTTTCGGTCCCATACGTGGAACTTTCTGCAAATCAGTCCTTGTGACGAATGGCCCGTTTTCTTTTCGGTAATCCACTATATTTTGAGCCAGCAGCGGGCCAAGGCCAGAAATATAAGTTAACAAATGCTTGGAAGCAGTATTGACATTCACGCCAATAAGGTTTACACTCGACTCGACCACTTTATCAAGGCTGTTTTTTAATTTTTTCTGATCAACATCATGTTGATATTGACCCACTCCAATTGATTTCGGATCGATCTTGACAAGTTCTGCAAGCGGGTCCATTAAGCGGCGGCCAATAGAAATGGCACCCCGTACAGTCACATCATATTCTGGAAATTCTTCACGGGCAATTTTTGAGGCTGAATAGATAGAAGCGCCGTCTTCAGAAACAACAAAAACCTGAAGATCGCGGTCAAAATGAAGTCTTTTAATGAATTGTTCAGTTTCCCGGCTTGCAGTTCCATTACCGATGGCAACAGCCTCAATTTGGTAAGAACTTACCAGAGAACTGATTTTTCGCGCAGCCTGCTTGGTTTCTTCCTGCGGTTTGTGGGGATAAATGGTTTCATTGTGCAACAAATTACCCTGTCCATCCAGGCAAACCAACTTACATCCACTTCGGAAACCCGGATCGAGTGCCAGCACACGCTTTTCACCCAGAGGAGCTGCCAGAAGCAACTGCCTCATGTTTTCAGCAAATACACGAATGGCTTCCTCGTCGGCCTTTTCTTTGGATGAATTTCCAAACTCAGTTTCAATGGAAGGTTCAAGCAGTCTTTTATAAGCATCATTAACAGCTAATTCCATCTGCCCCATACAAGAATTGCTGCTATGAACAAAGAACTTTTTTAGTCGTTCAACAGCTCCATCGCCTTCAGGAGTTACCGAAATGCGAAGAAATCCTTCATTTTCACCACGGCGCATAGCCAATAAACGGTGAGATGGACATTTTTTCAATGGCTCGATCCAATCAAAATAGTCGTTGTATTTGTAGGCTTCTTCTTCTTTCCCTTTAATTAGTTTACTCCGAATCATGGCTTCAGATTCGAATATACGGCGAACGATGGATCTTGCTTTATCATTTTCATTGATCCATTCGGCGATAATATCCCGAGCGCCTGACAAAGCTTCATCTATTGATTCAACTAATTCACCCACAAACTCATTGGCCTTACCTTCAATATTTGATTCATTTTGGCGGAAGAGCATTTTAGCCAGCGGTTCCAATCCCTTTTCGCGTGCAATGGCAGCGCGTGTTCTTCGTTTGGGTTTATAGGGTAAGTATATATCTTCCAGCTCAGTGGCATCAAAACAGTCTTCAATACGTTTCTGTAAATCAGGAGTCAGTAAATTGAGTTCCTGAATGGTTTTTAAGATGGTCTCTTTGCGTTTCAGTATTTCCTCCATCTTTTCCTTCGCCTCCATGATGGCTTCAATCTGAACTTCATCAAGGCTGCCCGTACGTTCCTTCCTATATCGGGCAATAAATGGCACCGTTGCTCCTTCATTCAGCAACAGTATAGTATTACCTACCTGAACCTCATCAATCCGTAGTATATGAGAAATTAATTGTATAGTATTGTGATCCATGTTTCTATCCTAAAATGTGCCCCGAAGGTAAGAATTTTTGTTCTAAAATGTTTGATTGAAGCTTTGAAAATGATGTAATAAATGTCGAAGATCATTATTGCCATCATTTGATAAAGTTAAATATTTTAAGAAAGGAAGAGCGACCAGGATTTTAGACAAATTGTTAACCCAAAGTAAAAGGTTTGTTTTTTTACACAACAATTTTTTGCACTAAAGTGGGTTTTAGTATGTGGGAATAATGCAATTTTCAATAATAAGAATATAACATTTCGTAAGCTTTTTACCTTAATTTTGTACCGTATTTAAGTTTTACTACAAATCAATTTAAATTTTAAAAGAGAACTACGAGGGGAATTGGCAGGATTATTGTAAATAATTATAATTTAAAATAGCAATCATTGTTTTCTGCTAAAATCTTATGAAGCTGAATTGCAGGCTATGAAGAATTGAACCTTAAATTATATTTAAAGCTTTGTGTATATTATTTATACATAAGTAATTAACATACTAATATCAGAATATGGCCATTTACTATTCATTATTGGGTTTTTTATTAGGATTTGGTATCGTGATTTTTACAATACCACCACTCATAAGAGTTTCGAATGCAAAAAAATTCTATGACGTTCCAAATGAGAGAAAAGTTTCCAAAACAATTGTCCCTACTCTGGGCGGTGTAGCTATATTTATTGGATTTATAATCAGCACCATTCTGGCCACGGATAATTATGTATTTAATGAACTGAAATACATTATCGCAGGAGTGACCCTGATGTTTTTTATCGGTTTAAAAGACGACCTGATGGATATTTCAGCCCTTAAAAAACTATCAGTAGAGATTGTAACTGCATGTATACTAATTGGGTTAGGCGATTTCAGGTTCACCAACCTGCAGGGTGCATTCGGATTGTATGAACTCAATTATGCCACCAGTTTTGGAATAACATTGTTTACAATGATTGGCCTCATCAATGCTTTTAATTTAATTGACGGAATTGATGGATTAGCTTCAAGTGTAAGTATTGTCATTTCATCGGTATTTGGGACTTGGTTTCTATTGGCCGGACACTATGCTTATGGCATTATGTGCTTTAGTTTGACAGGTAGCCTGATCGGTTTTTTCATTTTTAATGTTTTTGGTAAAAAGAACAAGATATTCATGGGCGATACCGGATCTTTGATTCTTGGAGTAGTGATGGTTATTTTGGTTATCAAATTTAATGAGCTCAATATCAATCAGAATTTACCATACGCCATTCAGGCAGCACCTGCTGTTTCGATGGGCATTCTGATTATTCCCATTATTGATACCCTTCGTGTGATCTTTATTCGTATTGCTGAAAAACGATCTCCATTTTCTCCTGATATGAATCACATCCACCATAATTTTTTAAAACTGGGCCTTTCACATTTAAAATCTACACTTTTTATTGTACTTATAAATAGCCTGTTTATTGGTTTCACTTTCGCTTTTCACCGCACCGTAAACATCAATAATCTAATTATCAGCACATTTATTTTAGGTTTTACGATTGCCTATATTCCTTGTCTCCTTTATAAATGGAAGCAATCATCCAATTCTGACATCGTTGAAAAGTTAGTTTCCAAAAATAGAATAACAAAAATACATCCTATTCCCAAACCATTTGTTTTACTATCTGACTTTAGGCTTGATCACTCTCATATTCTTCAGAAGAAGTTTGTTGTCAAAAGAAAAATGCCAGAGACAGTTGAAACAAAAAATTAGATCCAACCAATAGAAGAACATTTTATTTTTAGGTCCTAAAATTTAAAGTGAAAGCTGAATCTCTGATAAAGATAATCAATTTTTTTTTATTTTATAGTGAGCCTTATAATTCCTTTCGTTATTTTTGAACCAATATTTCAAGAAATAATATTTACTACTTTAATCATTCAAAATGACCAACAGGAGAGATTTTTTCAAAACAAGTTCATTATTGATTGCCGGAAGCCTGGTAGGTAATCAGTTTCTTCAAGCTTCCGTACTTTCGGTTCCAGGAAAAAAAGACATTGGATTACAGCTCTATTCTCTGCGTGATGCCATGAAAGTGGATGCCTTGGGAACGTTGAAACTGGTTTCAGAAATAGGTTTTAAGACACTGGAAGCTGCTAATTATGATGATGGGAAAATTTACGGAATGGCTCCTGAAGAATTCAAGAAAGTAATGAAAAATCTTGGAATGAAGTTGACAAGTGCCCATCTGGGAGGACCTAACTATACCAAAGAAACTCATTCGCAAGCCATGGATTGGTGGAAGAAAGCCCTTGAAGATCATGAGGTTGCTGGTTGTAAATTCATTGTAAAACCCAGTATGCCCAATCTTAAGACTTTGGATGAATTGAAAATGTGGTGCGATTATTACAATGCAATCGGAGAAATAACTGCTGCATCAAAAATCCAATTCGGGTATCACAACCATTCACATGAATTTGAAAAAATAGAGGGTGAAACCATCTACGATTTCATGATCAACCATACAGACAAAAAAAATGTATTTTTCGAAATGGATGTATACTGGGTTATGCGCGGTGGATCTAAAGCCGTTGATTACATGAACAAGTATCCTGACCGTTTCCCTGTTCTTCATATTAAGGATGAAAAAGAAATTGGGGAAAGCGGACAAATTGACTTCAAACCTATTTATGAAACAGCCTATAAAAACGGAATGAAAGATTCTTTTGTTGAAGTTGAAAGATATAATTTTGAACCAATAGTAAGTGTAAGAAAGAGTTACGATTTTTTAAACACTGCTTCTTACGTTAAGTAATTTAAGTATAATTAATTTAAAACCTTTTCATTCGTATTTTTGTGAATGTATATTGTTGGCTTTCATTTGATAACTTTTGTTCTTGCGATAAGAAGTATACAAAATATGATCCCTTGTACTCGGAGATTGAAAACCAATTTATTATTTTGTAAACTTATTGACAGGAAGTTTCTCCATTGACTTTAACCTTATTTATCTTACTCAATACCAGTAAAATAAGTAAGGTTAAAGTATTTTATGCCCGCTGGTATTACTAAGAATCCTTCACGGTTTAGAAACCGAACCTCCAATAAATAACAGTGAGTCTGGTCTCCGTCTATCAATCCACACATTCTTTCTTCTGAGAATACTGAAAGTATTGAACTAAATGCGGGTATGGTCAAATTATGCCAGGAGTAATCGGGAAGTCATCCAGGAGTCATGGAATAATAAGTAAGTATAAAGTAATTAATTGGTAGATAATAAGTGTAAATACTAGTAATATTCTTTATACTTACTTATTATATTCTTATTATCTACTAATTATCTGCTTTGTTCTGGAACACAGAACGATGATTTTTAGATGAGAAATATATCAATGGAATAGGTGGCTAATAAGGTGGCGGAACATAAGGTTAATCATAACTGATAGCCGTATATTATGCTTGATTTATTTAAATCTGAGGGTACCCCATTTATTCATTTGCCCTACAATCTGTCCGATGCGGCTTTGGACATAGGGCCCGGGAGGATTGGCACTGTATTTACGGGGATTAGGTAGCACGGCGGCAATAGCTGCTGCCTGGGATTTTGAAAGATTTTGAGCACTGGTCTTGAAGTAAACGCGTGCTGCTGATTCGGCTCCGTAGAGTCCGTTTCCCATTTCGATGCTGTTCAGGTAAACTTCCATGATTCGTTCCTTGTCCCATACAAATTCAATGAGAACCGTGAAATAGACCTCGAATCCTTTACGGATCCAGCTTCTGCCAGGCCATAAGAACACGTTCTTGGCTGTCTGTTGCGAGATCGTACTTGCACCCCTCAGCCGTTTATTTCCTCTTTTAGAGGCATCTATGGATCGTTCAATGGCTTTCATATCGAACCCTGAATGGTTCATAAAATTCTGATCTTCGCTGCACACCACAGCAAGGGGTAGATTTTTAGAGATATGATCAATGGATACCCAATCGTGTTTCAGACGAAGTTCCTGGCCTGCCATTAACTGTTCACCACAGCGGATCAGCATGAGCGGTGTGAGAGGCACAGGGATGAAGCGGAACAAAACCACGAAGAACAGCGATAGCCCAACGAACCATGCAGCGGTTTTCCATATTAGTCGAAAGATTCGTTTACCGAGGGAGCTTTTCATGGGTTAAAACTCTAATTTAAACACATAGAAACATAGAAAACATAGTTTATTTTTTCTATGTGGCCTATGTTATTTTTCATGCGTAAAATTAACAACCGTAAAATTATACAAATTAACAAGACGATCAACCTATAAAAATAAAGAGGATTTCAACCTATAGGCGAAATCCTCTTTATGTATCTTTAAGTAAAGTCAAAATAAATTAATCTAAAATCAATCCTGACTTCTGTCTTAGTGCTTTACGCTCATCTATTTGACAAACGATTTGGCTTTTTGAACGGCCGCTGAAAGTCCTGCAAGGTCTTTTCCTCCGGCAGTGGCATAAAAGGACTGCCCTCCACCCCCACCCTGCATCTCTTTGGAAGCTTCGCGAACAATGGTACCGGCATTTAAGCCTTTATCAGCTACCAAGTGATCGGCAATCATGATTGTAATTGAAGGTTTTCCGCCAATGGCACAACCCAGTGCAAGGAATAAATTTTCAACTTCGCCTTTCAATTGGAAAGCCAAATCCTTCACTGCCTGGGCTGAATCAAGCTGAATGACTTCAGCAATTACATTTACCCCATTGATATGCTGAATTTTATTTTTCAATTCTTCCTTAATTCCAGAAGCAGCCTGGCGTTCAAATTCTTCAATTTGTTTTTGAAGACGGCTATTCTGAGCCAGTGTATCTTCCACCGACTTCTTCAGATTTTGTGAATTACCCAACAGAACTTTCACTTCAGCCAGTTCATCCAACTGTTTTTTCACAAATTCCTCGGCACGATCAGCCGTGATGGCTTCCATGCGCCTTACTCCAGCAGAAATAGCACTTTCGGAAGTAATGATCATTAAGCCGATCTGACCGGTGGCCGGAACGTGGGTACCGCCACACAATTCAATCGAATTACCAAATTTGATGACACGTACAAAGTCTCCATATTTTTCACCAAAAAGAGCAATGGCGCCCAATTCTTTGGCCTTATCAAAAGCCACGGCGCGGTTTTCTTCCAATGTAAGGTTCTTGCGAATCAGTTCATTGACCCTGGTTTGAATCCTGTCAAGTTCTTCTTTTGACACTTTCTGAAAATGCGAAAAGTCAAACCGAAGATATTCACTGTTTACCAGCGATCCCTTTTGTTCCTCATGCGTGCCCAGCACCTCACGCAAAGCCTGATCGAGCAAATGCGTTGCAGAGTGATTGTTCATCGTCAGATTACGTTTCCGCACATCCACCACAGCCTTGAAGCTGACCAGTGGATTGGCGGGAAGTTTCTGTGCAATATGAATGGTGAGGTTATTTTCTTTCAATGTATCTATAATCTGGGTCTTCAGACCATCTGCTTCAAGATAGCCACTGTCGCCCACCTGACCTCCGGACTCGCCATAAAAGGGAGTCTTGTCGAATACCAGGTGATAAAATTCCTTGTTCTTTTGAGTCACTTTGCGGTAACGTGAAATACGAACTTCAGTTTCCAGGTGATCGTAACCTACAAATTCCACCTGTTCAATTTTCTTCAGTTCCACCCAGTCATCTGTTTCCTGGGCAGCGGCATTGCGTGATCGGTTTTTCTGCTTTCCCATTTCAATATTGAAGCCTGCTTCATCCACCGAATAACCTTTTTCACGAAGTATCAGGCTCGTCAGATCGAAAGGAAAACCGAACGTATCATAAAGGGTAAAAGCTACTTCACCACCAATTTCAGTTACACCCTCACGTTTTGCTTTTGCAACGATGTCATTCAACAAGTGGATACCAGTTTCCAGTGTACGAAGAAATGAATCTTCCTCTTCCCTGATTACATTTTCAATTAAACCCTGTTGGGAAATTAATTCAGGGAATGCATCGCCCATCTGATTTTTCAGCACTTCAACCAGCTTATAAATAAATGGTTCATTGAAACCAAGAAAAGTATAACCATACCTAACAGCGCGTCGCAAAATACGGCGGATAACATATCCGGCCTTGTTGTTGGAAGGCAGTTGCCCATCGGCAATCGAGAATGAGATGGCGCGCAGGTGGTCGGCAATAACCCGCATGGCAATGTCTGCCTGTTGGTTGTCGCCATATTTTTTATTGCTCAGAGTGGCAATTTTGGCTATGGTAGTCTGGAACACATCGGTATCATAATTCGATTTTTTGCCTTGCAAAGCCATGCACAAACGTTCAAAACCCATACCCGTATCAACATGTTTATCCGGGAGTTCTTCGAGGCTTCCGTCAGCTTTGCGGTTGAACTGGATAAATACAAGGTTCCATATTTCGATCACCTGTGGGTTATCCTTATTAACATGGTCACGTCCGGGACTTTTAGCCCTTTCGTCATCATCGCGCAAATCGACATGTATTTCCGAACAAGGACCACAGGGGCCGGTGTCGCCCATTTCCCAGAAGTTATCCTTTTTATTTCCGTTGATGATCTGGTTGGCAGGCAAATACTTCCTCCACAAGTCAAAAGCCTCATTGTCACGTTCCAGTTTATCATCTGTACTACCCTCAAAAACAGAGGCATACATCCTGTCAGCAGGTATTTTCAGCACATCGTGCAGCAATTCCCAAGCCCAGTTAATGGCATCTTCCTTAAAGTAGTCGCCAAACGACCAGTTGCCCAGCATTTCGAACATAGTATGATGATAGGTATCATGACCCACTTCTTCCAAATCATTGTGCTTGCCCGAAACCCTCAGACATTTCTGAGTGTCGGCCACGCGTAAATTGGTGGCAGGCTGATTGCCCAGGAAAATATCCTTGAACTGGTTCATCCCTGCATTGGTAAACATCAACGTGGGATCGTTCTTCACGACCATCGGAGCCGAGCTCACAATCTGATGTCCTTTACTGGCAAAAAAATCTAAAAATGCCTTTCTAATTTCCTTCGAATTCATATTTGTGTATGTGAATTAATCATTTAAACAATTGATCAAGCTTAATTGCGTTTATCAGCAATGAGTGTAAAACAAAAGACAGAACTGCCCCAAAGTTCATTTCTGTCTTAATTTTATCCCCTAAAAATTGTTAAAAATCCCTGGCTTACAAGAAGCATGTTATTTATTTTGGTTGAAAACAGTAGCTTTACAGTCTTTATAAACTGGAATTTTCGATATCTTGCAAAGTTAGATTAATTACTTAAATTTGTTTCCATTCGAAAAATAAATTCCATAAACCCTGTTATATGGCGAAAGTCAAGTACAGATTTAATGCTCATACACTTAGCTACGACAAAATCGTCATAAGCTTCAAAACGAAGATAAAGCGATTTATAGCTTTGTCATCAACTACGCTTATAACTTCTGTATTAATTGCAGTGGGCATTTTGCAATTTTACGAATCGCCCAGAATGCGGGTATTAAACAAGGAAAATGAGCGACTTTTAACCCAATATCAACTATTAAATAAAGATTTGAATAAAGTTGAAAAGGTACTGGGTGAAATTGAACAGCGCGACAACAATTTATACCGGGTGATTTTTGAAAGTGATCCCATCCCATCAAGCATTCGCAAAGCCGGTTTTGGGGGTACCAATCGTTATTTAAAACTGGAATCGTTTGACAATTCAGCCTTGGTAATAAAAACAGCTGAAAAGCTGGATGTGCTTTCGAAGCAGGCTTATGTACAGGCCAAATCGTATGATGAAGTGATGGATATGGCACTCAACAAGGAAAAACTGATATCATGCATGCCCGCCATTATGCCTATTTCAAACAAATCGTTGAAAAGTACTGCTTCCGGATGGGGCTTTAGGTTTCATCCGATCTATAAAATCAATCAATTTCATTATGGAATGGATTTCACTGCCAGCATTGGAACCAAGATTTGTGCAACAGGTGATGGAGTTGTCAAAGAAGTACAATCAATTGGCGGAGGATACGGCAAGTGGATAATGATTGATCACGGCTTTGGTTACCAGACATTGTATGCTCACATGAGCGAATTCAATGTAAAGGCTGGTGATCAGGTCAAACGTGGAAGTATAATAGGGTTTGTGGGCAATACAGGAACGTCAACTGGTCCGCATGTGCATTACGAGGTACATAAAAACGGGACACCGGTTAACCCCCAATACTATTATTTCAAAGATTTAAATGCCCTGGAATATGAGAAGATGGTAACTATATCATCGAATATTGGTCAAACTTTCGATTAAAATTAACACTGTGCCATACAAAAAACCCAAAATAGAGAAAGTCTTTTATAGTATCGGCGAGGTGGCCGAACTGTTTGCAGTAAACACTTCCAACATTCGTTTCTGGGAAAATGAGTTCGACATTCTAAAGCCACATAAAAATCTGAAAGGCAATCGGATGTTTACCAAGGAAGACATAGAGAACCTGAAAATCATATACCACTTGCTGAAAGAAAAAGGCATGACTATCAGAGGTGCGCAGAAAAAATTAAAAGAAAATAAGGAGGGCACCCTTCAAAATTATGAGGTAGTAAGCCGCCTTCAGGAAATCAGGCAAATGCTGATGGATATTAAAGAAGAAATATAAAGAGTTTAAATTTTAAACACTGTTCTAAAAGAGCATAATTAAATATTTATTGAATGCAAATCAGAGAAATCACTCAATATATTGAATCCATTGCGCCGCTTTCATTTCAGGAAGGGTATGACAATTCAGGACTGATTATTGGTCGGCAGGAAGATGAAATTTCAGGTATTCTGATTACCCTGGATATTACTGAGGAGATTCTGGATGAAGCCATCAGGAAGAAACTGAACTTGATAATTACACATCATCCAATCATTTTCAGCGGATTAAAGAAGCTGAACGGAACAAACTACATTGAGCGTTGCGTGGCAAAGGCGATCAAAAATGACCTTGCCATTTATGCAGCCCATACCAATCTGGATGGCGTTTTTGGAGGTGTGAACAGTAAGATTTGCGAAAAACTTAACATACAGAATTGCAGTATGTTGATTCCATTTCAAAACTTCCTGAAAAAGATAGTCACTTTTGTCCCCATTGCTGATGCTGAAAAAGTGAGAACAGCAATGTTTGAAGCTGGAGCAGGTAGCATTGGCAATTACGGCTCATGCAGTTTCAACCAATCAGGCACAGGCAGTTTCAAAGGAAATGAGTCGACCCATCCTTATGCAGGGGAGAAAAATAAGCTTCATTTTGAACAAGAGACGCGCATTGAAACCATTTTTCCCAAACATATTCAGAACAAAGTTATTCAGTCACTTTTGAAAGCGCATCCCTACGAAGAGGTTGCTTACGATATATATTTACTGGACAATGAGTTTCCAATGGGAGGAACAGGAATGATTGGAGAACTTACAGAGCCAATGGATGAACTGCTTTTTCTTCAAAAGCTGAAAGAGACATTTCATTGTCAGGTAATTAAATACACCCGGTTATTGGGCAAGCCCATCAAAAAAATAGCCGTTTGCGGAGGTTCAGGAAGTAGTTTCCTGAGCAAAGCAATTGCCCAAAATGCAGATATCTATATTTCAGGAGATTTTAAGTACCACCAGTTTTTTGATGCTGAAAAACAAATAATAATAGCTGATATAGGTCATTATGAAAGTGAACAATTCACTAAAGAAGTTTTTTATGAATTACTTACGAAAAAATTCCCTAAATTTGCAGTCCACTTATCGGAAATCAGCACAAATCCGGTAAATTATTTCATTTAAAAATAGTTAAACAATTATAAGTATGAACACTCAGTACGTTAGAGACGAAAATAAAAGTGTGCCAATCAGTTCAAAGCTTAGAGCACTTTTCGAACTGCAAAATGTGGTTTCCGAAATCGACAAATTCAAAACCCTCCGTGGTGAGTTACCCCTTGAAGTTCAAGATCTGGAAGACGAAATCACAGGTTTAAAAACCCGTGTATCTAATAACGAAGACGACACCAAAGATCTGGAAACTGCCATTCACAATAAGAAAAGTGCAATAAAAGAATCAGAAACCCTGATCGCAAAATATACCGAACAGCAAAACAATGTTCGCAACAACCGCGAATTCGATTCCTTGAGCAAAGAAATGGAATTTCAAAAGCTTGAAATGGAATTGTCGGAAAAACGCATTCGTGAATTTACCATCGAACTGAACAGCAAAAAGGAAGCCATTGCTTCATCAGCTTTATTGCTAAAAGAACGACTGGAAGATTTGGACCGCAAACAACGTGAGCTGGAAGAAATTACTGCCGAAACTCAAATTGAAGAGGAAAGATTAAAATCTAAATCTGAAAAGATTGAAAGCAATATTGAAGCACGTTTGCTAACTGCCTTCAAACGCATTCGCAAAAATGCACGTAATGGACTGGCTGTTGTGACCGTTCAGCGTGATGCCTGTGGTGGTTGCTTCAACAAAATTCCACCACAACGTCAGATGGATATCGCGTCGCGCAAAAAAGTAATCGTTTGCGAATACTGTGGACGCATCCTGGTTGACAAGGATATTCTGGATCAGATCGAAACAGTTGAATAACACATTGTATAAATATACATTAAAAGTCGGCTTCATGTCGGCTTTTTTTATGTATTTTTGATATTCAGTGGGAAGTGGGAAGTGGGAAGTCGGGAATAGTTCAAAGGAGTGTGAATGCAACCGAAGGGGAAATTTTCGTGTAACAACTGTTCATATAATTGCCATCGAAAACACGTAAATAAGGGATGATAGAATATTTTCCGCCAATAAATACATCAATATAAAGTACAAGTTACTCAGATGAATTCAACATACACTTGGAAAAATCAGCTCTTTTACGCTTCAGTTTTACTGTTTGCAATGTCCCTGCCTTTCTCGGAATTCATGATCAGTTTAAGTTCAATACTACTTTTCATAAGTTGGCTGTTGACCGGACATTTTACTGAAAAGTGGAAACAGCTCAAACATCAACCTGCTGCACTGCTCATCATTTCAATTTTCTTTGTTTACGTGATAGGGGTATTTTTCACCCACGATCAGGCTTTGGCTATCTACGAACTCCAAAAGACTGCCTTTATTTTGATCATACCCCTATGCATTTCAACAGGTCCTACTATCAGTTATACCCTATTCCGTAAGATAATAATTTCATTTCTTGCCTCCCTTAACCTTGCTATCGTTGTAGCGCTTGTCAGACTTATTTTCAGGGATCAATTGGACGTTCTCGATATATGGGAAATCCTGTTTGTTTCACACATCGGTTTCACTTTTCAGCTATTGCTTGGAATTTCAATGTTGATCTACGAACTTTTCAACAATAGCACGATGCGAAAAAGTTTGCGAACCATACTGATTGCAGACATTCTATACCTGATTGGTTTCTTGTTTATACTGAAATCGCTCACCGGACTGGCCACTTTCGTCCTACTACTGATTATCCATCTCATTTTCGTACTCCGAAAAATAAGAAACCGAAAGTTGAAACTATTTGCACTTGTCATGCTACCGCTTATGATTTTGGGAGGATTTGCGTACATTGGATGGTGCATCCACCGTTTTTATGACATCGAACAGGTTGATCTAAGCCGACTGCCTGAAAAGACACAAAACGGGCATCTGTACCATCACGATATTACTAATAAAGTACTTGAAAACGGCCATTATATGGGATTGTATGTCTGTGAAGAAGAGTTGCAGAAAAGCTGGGAACAAAGATCTTCACTGGGCTATCAACAAGCAGACCAGAACGGTTACCCCATTTCATCAACCTTGATTCGTTATTTGACTTCAAAAGGCCTGACAAAAGACTCGGCCGGACTATCAAAACTTCTTCCTGAAGATATTGGTTACATAGAAAAAGGAATTGCCAATTATATTTACGCCCAGCGGTTCTTTTCGCTCTACCCACGTATTTATCAAACTATATGGGAATTGGATGTGTACTTTAAAACAGGTGATCCGAACATGAAATCGCTGGCCAAACGCATAGAATTTGAGAAAGCAGCCTATACCATCATCCGCGAACATTCGCTTTTTGGGGTAGGAACCGGGAACTTTAAGCAGGCATTTACGGTAGCTTACCAAAAGAATCGCTCTCAACTTGAACCCGGACAATATGGAAGCTCTCACAATCAATATCTGAACTATCTGGTAAAATTCGGGGTTCTGGGATTCCTTTGGATCATGTTTGCCTGGATCAGTCCATTGTTCCTGACCAACAAACAACATTATTATCCTGCGGTGATGCTGCTCCTGATTTTAGGCATTTCCAACTTCTCCGATTCAAACCTTGAAGCCCACATGGGAATCAGTTTCTTTATCTTCTTCTACAGTCTCTTCCTGTTCAGCGAAACGAAACAACTAACATTAGAGCAATGAGGGTAAGCCTTATTATTTCAACCTACAATAAGCCGGAATACCTTTGTCATTGTCTGCAAAGCATTACTGAACTGAAGGAATTACCGGATGAAATTATTGTAGCGGATGATGGCTCAGGGAAAGAGACCACCCAAGTAATTGAACAATTCAGAGTTCAATTACCTATTCCACTTATTCATTCATGGCAGGAAGATGAAGGTTTCCGTCTTGCCCGTAGCCGTAACAACGGACTGATAAACAGCACAGGCGACTATATTATTTTTATCGACGATGACCTCATTCTTCACCCAAAGTTCATTACCGATCACCGCAGGTATGCAGAACAAGGATATTTTTATTGCGGCTCAAGGGTGAGGCTGGGCCTAAGGATTACGGCTTCAATCATGAAAACTCACCGGAACATTGTATCATTTTGGGAATCTGATATTTATTCCAGGTTAAGTGCTCTCAGAATTCCATTTCTGCATCAAATCATTACAGGCCCCGGCTATACCTATAAACGACTCAGGGGATGCCACATGGCTTTCTGGAAAAGCGACCTTATCAACATCAACGGTTTTGATGAGCAATACACCAGTTGGGGGCGCGAAGATTCTGATATTGCGATGCGCATGATGCACAGCGGGGTGAAGCGGATCAACCTTAAATGGGCCGCTATATGTTATCATTTATACCATCGTATAGAACAGGCAGACTCACAAAACGATCAATTACTGTTTGAGACGATTCGAAATAAAACCATTGTTGCAAGTATTGGAATTAAGCAACATTAGAGTAATTGTCAATAACTAATGCTGATTCGACAAAATACAATTCCATCTTCTTTCCTGAAATGCACATTCCACTGAATGTATTCAATCTCTATTTATAAAGATGGATTTTATGGAGCTATCCAAATGCCAAATGCCAAATGCCATAATGCCAAATGTGTAAACTGTGCAAATGTGCAAATCATGCAATTGGCATTATGGCATTTGGCATTATGGCATTTGGCATTTGGCATTTGGGAGACTTGAAGTATAAAAGGAGTGTTAGAGTGTTCTTTTCTATTATATTCCAACCTTTTCTATTTTCAATTTCCATGAGTATACAGTTCACGGAACCATGTTCGCATTGTATTTGAGCTTCTCAATAAAAACCTTACAAATAAGGTCAAGTTGCTTATTTTAAATTGATTGCACCCTCTTTAATCAGCTTACTTCCAGACTTCCTAGGGTCAAATAATAAGATTTGATAGTTATAAATGCTGTTGCCAGACTTCACAAACTTGAAATCAAATGTATAATAACAGTCACACCGGCAATAACAGGATGTAATACCCCATGAGCAAATATCTTTAATTGTCAAGAAAATCGAATCATTTTTTATTTCACAATCAGTTGCAAATGGAGCGCAACAGATATAATTCAGACCAACAAAAACACTGATTGAATCATTTTCAATTGAAATGCCAACCGTATCATTTTTAATAACAGCACTCTTATTTTGCAATGATGCAGATTTGTTGCATCCACCAAGTTCCGTTTTAATAAATGAAAGTTTTGATGTCGTTTCAACAATTGTATCCTGGAAAACGATTTCTTTTTTAATTGAATTTGTTAAAAAATCAGGGCAGGTATTGCTTCCATTTTTACCGCTAAATTCACATATTTTTTCACCACTACAATTATAAAAAATAGCCACACTATCGGGACAGTTGAGGCAAGAATCAACTAAAAAGCCCTCTTCTTGTTGGTATTCATATTCGTAGATAGTCATTTTACTATACTTGTTATTCGCTTGTGCATCAATAATTGTTTTAAGCCATGGTAAATCCTGTATTGGATTTGTTACATTGCAAAAGGATTTGGCTCTAATTATATCTTTATTACAACCTTGCAGAGTCAAAACAACAGCTAAAAGAATTAAAATGGGTTTCATATAAATATATTTAAATTAATTTATTTTATTTCAAATTCTCAATGTAATTCTACTTCAAATGAACTTTCAATAAAACTTCAAGAGTTACGATTCAACTTTCATCACTTTGATACAACATTGTATTTGCACAAACCGGGACACAGTTTGCCGTCTCTGGTCATTCCCTCCACCACTACCTGCACCTCACCGGTCTGGTTGCTGTTGTAGAAGTCAATTTTTGAGATACCAGTGGAATTAGTTCTTATATTATGATTCCAATACAAGATATTTCTAAAATCATCTTTAATTTCTAAAATCATCTTTAATTTCTAAAGGCAACTGAGTTTCATAATTAGGAGAATAAAACTTACGGACAACAGAGTAACCAATAACTTTAGTATTTTTCTCACCCTGTGAATTTGGCATTACTGCAAAAGCTCCATATTTGGTAAAAAAGCATACTGCACCACCGAAACTTCCATACACAAATCCATTTTTAAGTATTTCAACTCTCTTAAAAGCACCTGCATGAATTGAATTAATAAATTCTTTATCTACAACACGTCCATCAACTACATAAATTGGGCCATCTTTTTGATAATCAACCCTTACGGTAGGCGGGGTTTTAGCAAATTCAGCTCCACCGCTTTCTGAACCATCTAATTCGGAATGAGCCTTAATAAGTTTAGTTTCCTCCCAAACATTTAAAATTACATCGTGAAACTTGTCCTCAAGCTTATGAAAAACATTGCCCAACTCATCGTCGTCAGTATTTAGATCAAGCTCATAATCTGCTTTTTCGTACAATCGCATTGGCCTTTCACCAAACTTATATTTTGATTTAACCACCCGAACTTCATTGAGCATGATGGTATCACTCAATTTCCATTTACGGCTTATTTTTGAAATGCTTTCCTGATCAAAGGAAGCTGTGAAATTCACTTTAAGATCATCCAGGTATTGATAATTCAAGGGAAGGGATTTTACTCCGGGCGATTCATTGGATCACCATTCGCCATTCCACTTTGAGACCTGTATATTTTCTTCTGAACTACCGTTCCTGATGAATTCAAAAGTTCCACATAAAGGTTACAATCAGGAATTGGAGAATCCTTCAGGTAGGCCTTGAACCAGATATCATCACTGGCTCAATAAGATGACCTGTCAAGGTGTTGATACACCTTCTCCTGTGGAAACTGCAAATTATAAAGATTGGCCTTGGCAATTAACTGTGGCGTTTTGCTATCTGAAATGGGGGTATTCGATAAAGTCAACATTAAAATCAGTGCAGCAGATGTAGCAAGTAGACTGGTAAACTTTACAGATGGTTTCATAAGGTTGGGTAGGTTAGGTTAGGAAGATTTTTTAATTCATTTTATTCAGTCTTAGGTTTTACTTCCTCCAAAGCTACAAAATTAAATTATCAACATCCTAATTATTTTATATTTATTTCTTTTACAAAAAAACACTTAGCTCCTCTGGATTTACGGATTTTATAGTCCAACTGAATAAGTTATAAAAATTAAATATTTATGTTCTAAAGCCAAAGTGAATGTTGGCGGATAAAAGTAACAACCCTTATTTTTTCAATTTTTCTATTAATTCTTGAGTATTTATAAAACGCTTAAATACTTTTTTCATTAAAGCATTGACTAAAACCTTGTCTCCCGTCCATACTTTGCAATTCAGATGAATGGATAAAGCAACAAACAACACATCATCAAAGTCAACATCAGCGGTCAGCTTATCTGCAATTAAAAGAGATTCTTTAGGGATAAGCTCTTCTGAAATAAAATGAATACTACTGTAAAGCAATTCAATAAGCTCATACATCTCGTTATCAGAGAGTTTTGTAATCTTCTTTATCTTCCGAAAATGATTTTGTATCTCAATCTGAAGAAAATGCGGACTATAAAATATTACAGACTTATCAGAATGAAGCAGTATTTGACCAATCCAACTTTGCGAATTTAAAATGGCGTTAAAAACGATATTGGTATCAACAACAATCTTCATTTGAGAAGTCTTTCCCGATTGGCTTTATACCAATTTTTATTTATCTCCGAGGATAGTTTATCAACAACAGCCTGTGAGGTAGAATATTTGGAAGTGATTTCTTTATATCTAAAGAAGTTTGCCAATTCTTGAAGTTCATCAGTATCCACTGATGGTAAAAGCCTAATAATAACCTCATTATTTGTTCTTTCTATTATCATAGCAATCAAGTTTCTACAAATTTAGTTCATTTTAACGTGAAGACAAAATCTTTACCTCAATTTTCAAAGGAGAGATTGCCACAGAGTGCTCGGGACACCTGTAACAACCGCCTTTTTGTATATACAAAGTACTCGGTTTAACTTAATTGAGATCACAGCCATAGAATTCACCCATTGTCTTTGCCCTGCCTGAGTTCTCTCAATGTGGATTAGGTGGTTTTTACATCGCTCGTGCATCGCTCGTGCAATGCTCATATATCCACAGATGTATAAGCAATGCATATTTTATGCAGGATTCATGTAAAATCCATTTCTTCAACGCAGAGGGAACATTCGGAAAATAGTTGCCCTACATTCACCAAAACTTGGACTGTGGAAAATGATAATTAGTAGAAAGGAGTAGACGCAAAGATGTCTTAACATATTTATTATCAAGCGATTATTTAATCATTACAGATTGGACAGGGGGAGTGAGTTGCTTTGCAATTATTAATTGACAGTTTGATTTAGGTTTTTGAATCAAGAGAAGATATTATGAGTCCACTACAAAAGTCAATAAAATAAAAATTGCCATTAAGACTCTAAGGCACAAAGTTACACAAAGCATATTTCATATGATATATACTCTTAATGAATCTTTGTGGCTTAGAGTCTTAGTGGCAATTTCTATTTTATTGACTTTTCTGAGTGACTCAAGCCTTCTGGCTAGTTTTAAACAACTTACATTCAGCTAGATAAATGAGAAGTAAACAATATAGAACGGATTTTGCAGATTAACAGATCAGGTAACTAATTTCATGTCAATATTGAAAAGTCATTTAATCATTTAAGTTCGCCTGTAACTAAACCAGAAGTGACCCCGAGTGATCATGAACATAACACTATAGTAAATACTGTCACTTCGTCACCTTATACTTCCCCACTCCACGGCATAACTTACCATCGGCAGTAACCCCTTCCACAATAACCTGCACATCGCCTGCCTGGTCGCTGTTATAAAATGTAACAGCAGCCATTCCCAACGAGTCGGTTCTTACAATAGGGTTCCAGTAAAGCGTACTTCGGAAGTCATCCTTCTTCTCTGCCGGAAGCTGTGAAGCATAAGTGGGAGAATAAAATTTCCTCATAATGGAGTACCCAATTATTTTGGCGCTTTTCATTCCCAAAGCATCAGGTGAGATAAATGTCTGTTTTTGGCCTCTTTTCAAATAAAAGAAAATAGCTCCATTGTTACCTTGTGAACCTAACATAGGGGCATATTTTACTACTTCAATTTTATCAAAATTATTAATTGATAAAGATGTGATAAAATCAGCATTGACAGGTGATCCATCCA
>Ga0123339_10000346_pt1 | contig 37711 bp, 37 predicted proteins | sample lystaG_FD_89956 | JGI IMG/M metagenome (GOLD analysis project Ga0123339, IMG submission 89956) | Glacier valley bacterial and archeal communities from Borup Fiord, Nunavut, Canada, to study Microbial Dark Matter (Phase II) -... | ecosystem: Environmental > Aquatic > Freshwater > Ice > Glacier ...
AAAGACGACTTCTCTGCGCCAGGCACGGGACAGGCTCGGCATGCCGTTCCACTATGCGACCGCAGACACAGCCATGCTGCAGTCTCCAGCCTGGCTTGAGGAACAGTGGGCAACCGCCCGCACCTTGTATGAAGGTCACAAGACGCCAACGGTCCTTGCCATCGATGAGGCGCAGAAAGTCACTGACTGGTCTGCTCATGTGAAGCGGCTCTGGGATGAAGACACGTTCACCGGAACAGACATCCGCGTAGCGCTGACCGGATCATCGTCCCTCCTGCTGAACGAAGGTCTTTCAGAGAGTCTCGCCGGGCGCTTCGAGGTCATTGCGTACACGCACTGGCTCTGGCCGGAATGCCGTGACGCCTTTGACTGGGACCTCGACACGTTCCTCTTCTACGGCGGCTACCCTGGCGCGGCATCCCTTATCGATGACCCCGAGCGATGGCGGACCTATATCCTGGATTCCATCGTGGAAACGACGGTATCGCGTGATGTGTTGCTGTCGACCAGGGTTTTGAAACCCGCCTTGCTCCGGCGGGTCTTCAATCTCGCATGCGAATACGCCGGCCGAGAACTCACCTACGAGAAGATGGTCGGCGCCTTGCAGGACGCGGGTAACACCACCACTGTCGCTGGATATCTGGATCTGCTCGAGACCGCGGGACTCGTCAGCGCCGTGCAGAAGTACGCGGGAGACGCCGCCCGGCGCCGGCGGTCCACGCCAAAGCTTGCCGTCTTCAACACTGCGCTGATGACAGCAGTGAGTGGTCAAACGTTCCAAAGCGTTCGCGCAGATCACGAGGCATGGGGCAGACTGGTGGACGCAGCTGTCGGTGCGAATCTCCTGGCGCGTTCACGGCTCGACGGCACCGCACTGTGGTACTGGCGCGCCAACAAGGGTGGCAGGGACATGGAAGTAGACTATGTGGTCTCCAGTGGCGAGCGAATCCAGGCTATCGAAGTGAAGAGCGGCGACTCGGTGGGAAGCCTCGCTGGGCTGGAGGCGTTCAGGCGCGAATTCGGCGAGCGAGTCACCACCGAGGTCGTGGGGACTGGGGGCACTCCGCTCGAGAAGTTCTTGGAGCGGTAGATGAGCGTTTAAAGGCCGGCCCGACTGAAGACGTCCCAATGCACTCTGAGATTCCCCTTGTCAGGAGCCATGGTGCTGTCGATAGCCGGTTGCAGTGTGCGGCCATCGAGTTCCGCATACGCAGTGCTCATGATGCGCGGTGATACTCGCACCTCAAGATCCTCAGGCTCAATACCGATGAGATGGCGATCAAACAGAAGGTGCAGATCCGCTCTGAGCAATAGGCCATTTTTAACGACCTGACTGGAGCGTCCGCTGTAAGACAGAATGTGCGCACCCTGCAACGCATCGAGTGCGTCGTACTGAGTAACACAACACTTGCCGTCATAAGCTGTGACCAGTGCACTTCGAAAAGAATCCTGCGCCTTGCGACGTCGCACAAGCGCAAGCGTCTGTGGCTCGATGTTCTCCTCAACAACCATTCCAGTCATCCCAGCCATTCCAGCGAGTACTTCTTCATCTTCGTGCGGAGCCATGTCGCCCCACGTTGCTGCGGACTGGGAGAACCGCATCGGGCCACGGAGCAGAAAGGCCCCCGCAGTTGGATCAAAGCTTTCTGGCACTGCGAGGCCAAGATTCCGGTAGCTGGAGCCACTTGCCTGAACGAATACACCAACAGGAATCCGATCCTCCATATTCTTGAGCAGTGCTCGGTTCCATCTCGACTCGTACCCGGCACCATCAGCACCTGCATGCTCGCTATATGGCAGAACCCAGGTTTCTTGGTCCACTCTTTCGGGTTTGCCATCGAGATAGACGCTCTTCTTCGCGGCCGCAATGCTCAGAGCCCATTGCATGCCCTTCGGCTTGTGAATGCCTCGTTCAGCGGTCAATGGAATACTGATTCCTCGCACTGAGGACTTTCCATCACGACGCCACGGGCGTGGACCGACTTCGCCCTCATGGTCGACAAACCACTCGAGAGCACGAGCGTGCTCCGGCTCAAGCCGGGCCAGTATCGTTTCCAGGACCATCATCAGATAGGCCTCCCGAAGGCATCATAGCGCTCCGGGAGCCTTACTTGGTAGCATTTGCCTCGCCTCCGCTCTTCCCCTCCTGCTACACTCGCTTCATGGCACACAAATCTCCTATAGACGCCTCCATGGCCATGGCGATGCTCGGTATGCAGGACTCCAGCGGCATTGCAGCCTCAGCTGCGTTCGCGCTGGCACTCGCCCGTCGGGGCGCATACATCACGCCCACGGGAGCCGCGCTCGCTCGAGCGCAGGCTACCGCGACGCGCTTCAAGCTGAGTGAGGATCTCGCGCTCTTTGCGCCACCCGCGCCGGGAAGATTCGCGTCGCGCAAGCGCAAGGATCTGTTCCGCTCGGCGGTAATGGGGCTCAAGCGCATCGATCAGCTTGTTGGCGATGATCGCGCGCAGGCGATCGAGCAGCTGCGGATGCTGCTCGGGGCGACGGGAGACTCGGCTTCCTAAAGCGCGACCGTCGCGGCAGCAGCGCTGAGTGCCGCTCCGTACGCGCCCACGATCTGTGACTCGGCGGGCACAAGCACTTCGCCCTCAAAGCCCGCTCGCACGTACTCGACCATGGCGCTGTTGTTGGCAACGCCACCTGCAAACACGAGCGGCCCGGTGGCGCCCACGCGCTTGAGCGAGCCGAGCGTCCGCTTGCTGATGGACTCGTGCAACCCCCGCGCGATGCGGTCGCGGTCCACGCCCTTGTGCACCAGCCCGGTCACTTCGCTCTCCGCGAAGACGGTGCACATCGACGAGATGTTGACGCCGCCCTCGGCACGCAGCGCCGCCTCGGCCATCTCGGCAAGCTCAAAACCGAGCGCGCGCGCCATGACCTCCAGGAACTTGCCTGTGCCCGCGGCGCACTTGTCGTTCATCTGGAAGTCGATCACGGTGCCGTTACCGCCCAGCGCGATGACCTTGGTGTCCTGGCCTCCGATGTCGAGCACCGAAGACGCCTGCGGGAACAGCGCCGAGACCCCCAGCGCATACGCCTTGATCTCTGTCACCACAGTACAGCCCAGCGCCTCGCGCGCCGCGTGACGACCGTAGCCCGTGGCCACCACGATGTCATGGTCGCCACGGGCCAAAAACGCCGCGTATGCGGATGCCGGATCAAAACCCGAGTCCGCCACAGCGCTATCAACGATGCAACCGTCATCCAACCACACCGCATCGGTGCTGCGCGAACCTATGTCCAGACCAAGCACCCGCATCGCTCACTCCTAGTCGCTAGAGCATCTCGAGGAACGCTTCAACGCGGGTAGAAAGCTGGCCCACGTCCTCACCTGAGTAGTCGGTGTCGATGCGCAGCACCGGGTAACCGGCCTCACGCACGGCCTTCTCGACGCTGGACGCCTCAGTCTGATACGTCGCGCAGAACTGCAGCGAAAGGTCCAGCACGCCGTCCGCGTGCAGCTCCTCGGCCATACGCAGCACGTCGTCGATACGTCCGTCATTGGGCGTGAAACACGCGCAGTTGATGCCGAGGTACTTGCTCGCGATGGCGTCCAGCATCTCGCTGACCGTCTCGCCGTCCTCGGGCACGAGCGAATCATAGTAGCGTGAACCGGTGCACATCTCCTCGCCTACCACCACGGCGCCGGCCTTCTCCACGATGTCGTGGATCTTCCAGTTTGGCAGCGCCATGGGCGTGCCGGTGATCAGCACGCGCTTGGCTCCCTTGGGCGCAGCGCCTGTGCCGGCCACCACGCGCTCATCCAGCTCATCGGCGAGACGATTCATCATCGTCGTGAACCGGGGCACGTCATCGTAGAACGCGATCTGCGTTGCGAGTAGAGCGTCTTTGCCCGAGATGGGCACGGGATCGACCGCACGCGCAGCGCCGATACGCTGCAGCGCGCGACGCTTGTCGTTGACCTCTTTGATGGATGCACGCAGCGACTCGGCCGTGACCGTGTTGCCGGTGAGCTCCTCGACTTTGGCCACCAGCTCATCGAGCTCGGCACGCCAGAACACCAGGTCTGCCGGACGCTTCATCTGCGGCAGCTCCATCACCCACGTGTTATGTATCTCGCCGAGCAGCTCGTAGGCCTTCTTCTTGCCGTCGCACGTGGTCTCGCCTATCACAAGGTCGCTTGACTCGATATAGGGACACACCCGGGCAAGCTTGAAGCCCATGAACGACTTGATGAGCGCGCAGGTATTGCGCGGCATGATGCGCTCGACCTCGTCGTAACCGAACTCGGCGCCGGCACACAGCCCCACGCACAGCGCGCCGACCGCCCGCACGATCTCTTCGGGCACATAGAGGCAAAACGTCCCGACGACCTTACCGCCAGCCGCGCGGAAGTCTTCAAGTTCCTTGATCCTTGCGCTGTGAATGCCTCCTACAGAAGCATCCAGATAGTCGGTAGCCTCGGGACGATCGACCTGGGTGAGATATGCGTCGCCATACAGCTGACCAACCGCGCCGAGCAGCGCGTCGTGAGAAGCGATGTCCAGACCGAGCGCCTCCCACATGGGCCGATAATCCACTTCCTCCGCCACAGCGTTCCCCCTATCACTCTAAGTTATGGAGTTGTTCACGTCTTCTTATACCAGAAGTCGCAGAACTCCGCACTCTAAAAGAACGGATTTTCAGTCAGTCGCTAGTGCGCCTGGGGATAGCTGCCGAGCACTTTGACGCCTCGCAGTTTCAAACGCAGGCAGTCCAGCGCAAGCGCGACCGCCGGATCAGCAAGGTGCCCGTCAAAGTCCATGTAGAACATGTACTCGCCGAGCGCCTGTTTGGTGGGGCGGCTCTGAATCTTGGTGAGGTTGATCTGCCCGTAGGCGAACTCGGACAAGATCATCAACAGAGCGCCGGGCTTGTCCTGGTGCAGAAACAACGCGAGCGAGGTCTTGTCATGGCCGGTCCTCGGCTGGATGCCGCGGCCCATCACCACGAAGCGCGTCTGATTACCGGGGAAGTCCTCGATATCGGTGTTGAGGACCTGCCCGCCGTGCAGCTCTACAGCGAGCATCGTGCTCACCGCTGCCAGTCCCGGCTGCGCCACCGCCTGCTGGACCGCCTCGGCAGTGGAGTTGGACGCCAGCAACGCGCGTCCGGGCAGATTGGCCTCCAGCCACCGCCGACACTGGCCGATGGCCTGTGGGTGGCTCGTGACCGCGGTGATGTCGTCCATCGTGATGCCAGGCGCTGCGCTGAGAACCTGATGCACGTCGAGGACGACCTCGCGCTGGATCTGCAGGTCGCTCTCAAAGGCCAGGGCGTCGAGCGTGGCGTTCACGCTGCCTTCCACCGAGTTCTCGATGGGGACGATGCCGTACTCGGCGCGCCCGTCGGCTGCTGCGGCGAACACGTCGGCGATCGAGGTGCACGCCAGGCTCTCGATGTCCGGCTCGGGCAGAGAGCGCAGCGCCTCTTCGCTGAAGGTGCCTGCGGGGCCGAGAAATGCGACGGTCGTCATACGGATGTCCCCTCCGGGGCAGAGTCGGTCAGAAGTCCCATGCTCAGACTGGCAGCGCGCACGCGGTTTTTGCCGCCCTCCTTCGCCATCCGCAACGCGCCTTCGGCTGCGCGCATCAGCGCATCCGCGTCATCGGCATGCAGTGGGAGACAGCCGATCCCGACGCTAACGGAGGTGGTGATATCGCGCTCACCGCTAGCTCTCTGGAAGCGGTGGAAGGCCACGGCCTCCCGGATCTTCTCGGCTACCACGAACGCGCCAGAGGCTTCAGTCTCGGGAAGCAGGACGGCGAACTCGCCGCCGCTGTAACGGGCGACCTCGTCGATCTGCCGCACGTTGGCTTTGATGATGTGCCCCACGTCCACTAGCATCTCGTCGGCCACCGTATGGCCGTACACGTCATTGATGGTGCGAAGCTCGTCGACGTCGATCATCAGCAGCGAGAGACGCTTGCGATAACGCGTCGCACGCGCGGCCTCGTCTGAAAGACGGGCGTGTAGCGAGCGATAGTTGTGGAGGTCGGTGAGTTCATCGGTCACCGCGAGATGCTTGGTCAGCTTGTAGAGCTGCGAGTTCTCCACTGCCAGGGCGAGTTCCAGAGCCACGGCCTCGAGCAGATCGCGGTCCTCTCGGGCAATCGATTTCATGAAATCGACTTCGGCGCATAGAATCACCGATACCTGGTCGCGATCGAGCAGCTGCGTGCAGACGAAATGGTCATCTGACGTGGCGAACATCCCGGGAGAGACCTCGACGGGCTTCTCGGAGGCCAGCCGATCATCGCCGGAACACACTGCCCTGAAGAGCACCTCGCCCTTCTCCTTGCTCAACACATAGAGACAGCCAGTCGCTATATCGATGACCTCTTCCAGTGTGTGGAGCACGAACGGCGCCATGGTGTCCGGATCGAGCGAGGCATGGACGATCTCGCTGATACGCCAGATCGCCTCCAGCCTATCGTCCTTATGGACAAGCGCGACGTTGCGCTGTGCGATGTTGGCGTTGTGCGTCTCAAGCTCGCTCAGCCGCTCGTCATAACGTCGCACCGCAAATGCCACGAACCATCCGATGCCTACCACCCCGAGCACTTCCATAGCCAGGAACAGGACGTCTCCGGGATTACGAAAATGATATGTAGCAGCGAGCTGACCGATCACATTGGCCACGATAAACAGGCCCGACAGCATCCAGGCGCGCGAGGATGCGAGCACCGCCGCATAAAGCACCGTCTCCAGGGCGACCCACACGAACATCGGATTGCCCTGGCTGGCTGAAGCGGCACTCAGCAAACCGAGCGCTACGCAGTCGAATGCCAGGCCCAGGCGCAGAATCGCAGGCAGGCCGATTCCCTTGCGGCGGGCACGCACGATAGCCGCAACCGCGGTGTACAGTATCCACACAAGCGTACCCGCGATAAACAGGCCACGCTGCCTCTCGGTGATACCCGGAGACCATACGAGATAGGTGCTCACGAGGAATAGCGATGCAACGCTTCTCACAACGAGAAACGCGTCGCTATCCGCCTCGATACGCTGATACGTTTGTTCTCGCCCCACTGGCCTCACCTTTGGTGGCGGGTATGGTGATATGAGTATACCTGCCATTCGGCGAACTCGCCCTGATGATGCGTAACGAACGTGCTTGGAGGAAACAATGGGCCCTGTTGAACTGCGCACGCTGCTCGAAGCCCTTGCTCAAGGTGAGTGCAGCGTACACGATGCCGCCGAGAAGATCGCACAACTCCCCTTCACCGATCTGGGCGACGCCAAAGTCGACCACCACCGCGAACTACGCTGCGGCTCGGCCGAAGTCATCTTCTGCCAGGGTAAGACACCTGAACAGGTGCTCGCCATCGCGCTCGACATGCTGGAGCACGGCGAGGTCGTCCTCGGCACACGTGCCAGCGCGGAACAGTACAAGACCCTGCTAGCTCAGGTTCCCGATGCTCGATATGACGACCGCGCACGAGCGATCGTGGTCGACCGTCGCGCCGAGCGCCCTGCGGTGGGACACATCGTCGTAGCCTCGGCAGGGACAGCCGACACACCCGTGGCCGAGGAAGCCGCAGTATGCGCGGAGGTCATGGGCAACCGCGTGACCCGCGTCTTTGATGTGGGCGTGGCGGGCGTGCATCGGCTGTTGTCGCAGCAGTCCCTGCTCCGCGAAGCGCAGGTCATCATCGCCGTTGCCGGGATGGAAGGCGCACTGCCGTCGCTGGTGACCGGCCTGGTGAGCTGCCCGGTGATCGGCGTTCCCACGTCTGTGGGATACGGGACCTCGTTCGGCGGCGTGTCAGCACTGCTCACTATGCTCAACTCCTGCGCGTCAGGACTGAGCGTGGTCAACATCGACAACGGGTTTGGAGCGGCCGCGATCGCCAGCCGCATCAATCACATGCCTGCCGAGACGCTCCGATGATCGGCTATCTCGACTGCGCCACCGGCATCTCGGGCGACAAGTTCCTCTGCGCGCTGATGGACGCCGGCTGGGACGCCGCCGGTCTCCGCGACACGGTGGACGCGCTCGGCCTGCACGATGTGGAGCTGGATATCGCCGAGGTCACGCGCGCCGGCGTCCGCGGACTGCACCTCGATGTGCGCGCACCACACGAGCACGCGCACCGCACCTGGAGCGACATCCGCACGTTGATAGAAACCGCAAAGCTGCCTGAAGCGGTGCGCCGCGACGCGCTCGCCACTTTTGAGCTGATTGCGGTGGCCGAGGGCCGCGTGCATGGAGTGGTGCCGGAGAAGGTCCACTTCCACGAGGTGGGCGCGGTCGACAGCATCGTAGACGTCGTGGGCGTGGCAGCAGGCATGCACGCGCTGGGCATCGAGCCGCTCATCGCCTCCCCCGTGGCGGTGGGCAGCGGCACCGTGATCTGCGCGCACGGCGAACTCAGCGTGCCGGCACCAGCCACCGCGCTGCTGCTTGCTGGCGTGCGCATCGCGGGGAGCGACCTGCCCGGTGAGCTCACCACGCCCACCGGGGCGGCGCTGCTGCGAGTGCACGCCGCAGCGTACGGTAGCGTGCCCGCGATGACGCTGCGCACGGTGGGGCACGGAGCAGGCACACGCGAACTCGCTCAACCCAACGTCGCGCGGTTGCTTCTCGGCGACGCGGACATCGCCTGGCCGGCAGACACCCAGGAAGTCGTCGTGCTGGAGAGCAACATCGACCACCTATCGCCTGAAAGCCTCGCCACCGTGGCCGATCAGCTGCGAGAGAGCCCCGCGCTCGATGTCTGGATGACGCCCGTAGTCATGAAGAAGGGCCGCCCGGGCATGGTCGTAAGCGTGCTTGCAAGGCCCTCACACGTCCCTGATCTGGCGCAACGCTTCCTACAGCTTACCGGCACGCTCGGCGTCAGGATCAGCCCTCTGGAGCGTCTGGTGGCGCCGCGCCGCGAGCTGACGCTGCAGACCAGCATGGGCGCCGTGCGCTTCAAAGTCTCCGGGATCGCGGGCGCTCTTGCGGCCGTGCGTGCCGAGGCCGATGACTGCGCGCGCATCGCCACGCAACGTGACATGGCTCCAGGAGAGGTCGCCGCCTTCTTGCCGAGGAAGGTCGACGCCTGATAGACGAAGGCTACTAGCTACTGCGGTTCACGACACGCGATACCCGCCGCCCTCCCTGCACAAAAACCCCTCGGCCTCCAGCGCGGCGACCACCTCGGCGGTCTCATCGGCCGAGAAACGCGAGACCTCAGCCAGCTGCTCGACGTCTCGCACCGCTCCGTCGATCAGCGCGCGCAAGACTCGACCGCGAAGCTGTCTGCGCGACCCCTCAAAACGCGACTGCGTCGTGTGATGCTTGCTGCGCCGGCTCGGGTTGAGGCACTCCTTTTTGAGCCAGGTACCGTAGTCCATCAGCGCGTAATACCAGCTACGCGGGTCATCGCCGTCCAACGTGCGCTCCACGATGGGCATGATAGCCGAGTCGGGCACCTCGTCTTGATCCGCGAAGAAGTGGTGCAGATAGACCGCGCGGATGTTTGTCTCGATGAACGGAACCGGCACATCAAAGGCGAACGCCAGGATCTGTGCGGCGGTTGCGTGGCCGATGCCTGGCAGCGCGATCAGCCCTTCGAGCGTGCGTGGCACCCGGCTGTCATGCTCGGCCACGATGATCGCGGCTGCTGCCTGAAGCGACTTTGCGCGCCGGTTGTACCCAAGCCCCTGCCACGTGGCGAGCACATCAGCCAGCGACGCCTCGGCAAGCGAGCCGACGTCAGGGAAGGTGGCGACGAACGCTTCGTACTTGGGCTCCACTCGAGGAACCTGCGTCTGCTGGAGCATGATCTCCGAGACGAGAATGCGATACGGATCGCGGGTCTCACGCCATGGCAGAACACGGCCATGTTTGGCATAGTAATCGCGTACCGTCTGACAGAACACGACATCGCTGCATATGCTCACGGCTGGTTCTTTCTCTCTGCGTCGCCCGGGTGCATTCTACGATGGTCCGCACCCGTTCGTCGCTATGGGCGTCATCATGGCGCGCAACGGGTAGACTTGCGAGAGCACTACTCTACTGGAACGGGGTGAAAGCGAATGGCTTCACAGTCACAGCAACCGCTGTTGGTCATAGAGGACCTCTACGTCTCCGTCGACGATCGGGAGATCCTCTCGGGCGTGAATCTCACGATAGCTGAAGGTGAGACCCACGTGCTCCTCGGCCCCAACGGGCATGGCAAGACAACGCTGCTCAACACCATCGTCGGCCTTCCGGGGTACCGTGTGACCCAGGGCCACATCATGTTCAAAGGCACCGACCTCGCCGAGCTTGAGATCGACGAGCGCGCACGCATGGGCATCGGCATCGCCTTCCAACGGCCGCCTGCGGTGCGCGGCGTCAAGCTGCGGCAGCTCATCGAGGTCGCGACCGGCGAGGGAACCGGCGGACACGACGAGTTGCTCGCTGACCTCGTCGGCCAGCTTGGGCTGTCAAAGCTCATCGACCGTGACGTGAACATGGGCTTTTCAGGCGGCGAGGCCAAGCGCTCGGAGATGGCGCAGCTGCTCGCCCAGATGCCTGACCTGACACTGTTCGATGAACCTGAATCAGGCGTCGACCTGGATAACATCGCAGTCGTGGGCAAGGCGATGAATCGCCTGCTCAAGAGCGTCCGTGCCGGTCACGCCACACGATCCGGGCTGATAGTCACCCACACCGGCCACATACTCGACTATGTGAACGGCGATATCGGGCACGTCCTCTACAATGGTCGGCTCGCATGCAAGGGCAACCCGCGCGACCTCATCAAAGAGATCAGCAAGCATGGCTACGAGAAGTGTGTGGAGTGTGCGATATGTCAGCGATAGAAGAGCGCAAAGCAGAGATCGCACGGCTCGCTCAGGCGGCCGTGGCCAAGCCCGCGACGTTCGGTCCTGACCTGGACCTCACACAGTTCAACGCGGCCGAGGACGTAAAATCGGTCGAGTCGCTGGAGTCGCTGGACAAGCAGGTCAAAGAGACCGCCCTCGACATCGGATTCGACACCACCGAGAAAGGCCGCTCGGGCAGCTACTTCCAGATGGACCGCTCCCCCATCTATCGCAAGGTGGAGGAGATGTTCGACAACAAGCTTGAGATCATGAGTACCGAGGAAGCGCTCGTGATGTACCCCGAGCTCATGTACGAGAAATACTACTGGCGCAACGTCGCGCCGGATAAAGACAAATACACTGCCCAGGTGGCACTCGGCCACACCGAGGGCTACTTCATCCGCGTCAAGGCCGGCCAGAAGATCGACAAGCCCATTCAGGCCTGCCTGTTCGTCTCGGAGAACAACATCTCCCAAAACGTGCACAGCGTGATCATCCTCGAAGAAGGTGCTGAAGCGAGCGTTCTGACCGGCTGCACCATCCACCCAAAGGTGCGCAACGGACTACACGCGGGCATCTCGGAGTTCTACGTGGGCAAGGGAGCCAAGCTCACGTTCACGATGATCCACAACTGGTCCGAAGACTTCCACGTGCGTCCCCGCACCGGCGTCACGGTCGAAGAAGACGGCGTCTATGTCAGCAACTACGTGATGCTCAAACCCGTGCGCTCGCTGCAAACGTTCCCTTCGGCTCGGCTAGTGGGAGACCGTTCGCGCGCCGTGTTCAACTCGATCGTCTACGGGCTGAACGACTCCTACGTGGACATCGGCTCGGAAGCCATCCTGGAGGGCACAGGCACCAGGTCCGAGGCCACCGCACGCACGGTGTCACGCGACAGGTCAACCGTCTACAGCCGAGGCCGCCTGATCGGCAAGAACAACGACTGTAAGGCACACTTGGACTGCCGGGGCATCGTCTTTTCCGAGGAGTCCACGCAGTGGGCCATCCCGGATCTAGCGAGCGTTGGCGCACCGGGAGCAGAACTCAGCCATGAAGCTGCGATCTCACCCATCGCCGCCGAGGAAGTCTTCTACCTGATGTCTCGCGGTGTGCCAAAGACCGAAGCGATCTCCATGATCACCCGCGGATTCCTCAACGTGGACATCCCTGGGCTGCCGCCAGCACTCCGTCGGCAGATCGACCGCGCACTGGAGCAAACAGCCAAAGATGCGATGTAACCCGCATCCTCAGGCAGTGCGGACGTAGTAGCGACACTTATAGCGGTTAGGGCAGTCTTGGGGGATTGTGGCCATCGTAACCGGCCACATATCCCCTTCGATGAAGCATGTACAGGTGACCCGTTTATCGTCGGGTTTCACTGTAGCGTCCCAAACGTCCTCATCGGAGGGCTGTTCTCGCCAAAAAGCGCACTTCCCGCGAACGGGTGAGTACCCGTCCATAACCCTCCCCTGCCTGCCTGGATGTCAGCTTGCGGCCAGGCACTCCTCCATCTTTCCCGAAACGCATGCCTCACCCTCAAAAAGCAGCGCTTTCTCGTCGGGTGGAAGCATCGCTCGCTCCTGATCGCGGTGATCGTTGGAGGCCGCGAGCATCTCGCGCATCATGACCAGCAGCAAGTAACGACCCTTCTGGGTGAGCGTTGCTTCGGTAGGCGTGTTGGTGGCAAGTCCACCGACAGCCGCAAGGAATCCAAGCTCAAGACGCAGGCCCTTATCTGCCGAGACGCCAAAATCGCGCTCAAAACGCTGCTTATCCAGGCGTAGACCAAACAGATCGGTCACAAACCGATAGCGCATGCGAGCTTTGCCTTCATAGTGCATCCCGCGTTTGACCACCGACATCTTGCCGGAAGCTATACGCTCACCATAGCCCCGCAGCGAGAATGTGTTTCCGTAGATATAGCCGTCCAAGAACGAGAGCGCTCCCGACCCCACGCCAACATATTCTTCATAGTCCACGATGTACTCATCGATCAGGGTCGCTTTGTCGCGCGAAAACGTCCACGCCGACCCGGCCTGGAACTCAGGCATCAGCCGATCGCAGATGGCATTGTAGTAGACAGCCTCGCGCTGAAAATCCACAGCAGAGATGTCGGACTTGATCCGGCGGCGGTTCTTGGGTGAAACCATTAGCGGATAGAAGGTCGTCTGGTTGGCTCCTGACGCCATGACCAGCTCGATGTCGCGCTCCAAGATCTCCCTAGTCTGGCTCGGGAAATTGAAGATCATATCCACGTTCAGTGAATCGAACTTGCCTGCTGCGTGGCAGACGTACTCATAGACCTGCTCACCCGAACCGTACTTGTCGCGACGCGCCATCTGAGCGAGCAACCCGTCGTCAAACGACTGCACACCCACCGAGAGACGCTGAACTCGCGTGTTCAACATATCGATCATGTCGTCATTGAGAAGATTGGGGCAGGTCTCCGTGGAGACCTCGGCGATACCGGGGAAGAGACTCCGCGCGAGATCGATCGTCTCGCACAGCTCATCGACCAACAGCGTGGGAGTACCGCCGCCGATATAAAGCGATGCAAAGTCATAGCCCATGTCCGCAACCATATGCATCTCGGCACGTAGAGACTTGAAGTACGTGCGAGCGCGACCCTCCGCATACAGGAAGCGGTTGAACGAGCAGTACGGACACAGCCGCTCGCAGAATGGGACGTGAGCGTAAAGCACATAGCCATGTCCCTTTTGGGGGCCTGGCAGGTTGTCCAGATCGACGGGATCCTGGCCGAGATACGGCTTGTTGTAATGCCGCATGGTAGCAGTCACGAGACGTTCAGAAAGCATGGCAGGTCCTCCAGTACTGGCTAATCGATCCGGCGAAACCACACAGAAGACGTCATCCGATATGACTGACGTCACGCCCCCGTGATGCCGGCACGAGTGAATGCACTCTGTTAAGCCCCTGACCTGAATCCTATCGCAAACCATGCCAAACACGAAAACTTGCTGATGTTTGGTGCTCTGCGATCGCTAGAGACTCCGGCTGTGACTCGCGTTCTGGATCTTGTTGCCGGTAGTGGCATGACATGTAGAAGCAGTGCAGTCGGTCGCCGGGCAGACGAGCACGGTCGAGCTGGATGAAGTCATGGACGACCCCACTTGGATCCCGCCATACTCGACGCCGACGAACATCAGACACGCGGTCATGGCGGTCACAGCCACCACTGCCAGAGCATTCTTCACATGTCGCATGCCGTATCCCTCCCGAGACTCATCGGCTACGCCGCGTTGTTCAAAGTCGCGGCCGCTGCGTTGCTGGAGGGCTCATCGAGAGCCTCGATCGTGCACATCAGCCATCGCCAGTGAAGGGCAGTATGCACCAACAGAAGAAGAAACGTCGCTTTGGCTGAGAGCGCATGGATGGCGACCCATTGCCCGCTCGTCGTCAAACCCATGTGCAACGCCGGCGCTATCACCTGGGACACCAGCATGCCGCTCAACATCACAGCGACGGTGGCCAGAAACAGCAGAGAATCAACTGCCCGATTGATGCGCGATCGCGTACGTAGCTTGCCGAGCACCCGGGCCGTCGTCCTGGTCACCCAACTCCAGTTGATCTACACCAACGCATAGATCTTAGCGAAACAATGTCCGTCCTCGGTGAGGCAGTTGTGGAGCCGGCATGTTTCTCACCGCACCGTGGTCGCAGGAGCTCCCTGCTGCCGCGCGTGCAAAGAGCGCGAGGAACGGTTCCTCACGCTCTTTGCACATTGCAGCGCTCAGAATCAGCGGACGTGCGAACCGAGCGGCGTATAACCCTGCTCGGCAGCGATAAGATCAAGTTCTGTACCCACGACGTCTTCCACGAGGGGCACAAGGGGCTTGTCCAGCTCTCCTTTGAACACGGTCTTCAAATACCCGTGGCATTCGTCGCACAGATGAATGCGATGCGCCGGATCGTTCTCGTCATACGTGTAGTGCAGCTTGCTTGCGTCTTTGGTACCACAACGCGCACACCGCAGGCGCTCGTAGCTCCACTCGGTATGGCAGAGCCCACACCACAGTTTGCGGCCGGCACCCTGAAGCGCCGTGCTCTCATCCATCACTCCGAGCGCCGCTGCCGAACCGCACACAGGGCAGTTGCCTGAGTCCCAGACCCGCCAGTCCATCTCGGTCGATGCGTCAACGACCGAACGCGCCGCAGAGGTCACGAATGGCACCAGCGCTGACATGAGAACGAATGCGACCGTGGGAGGGCTGACACGACCTTCCTGCCCGGCACCAAGTTCGTCTCCTATCCGGGAGATGAACAGATCAGGATCGTGAACTACAATGGCGACCCTCGGCGCTGTGAGCACGCCTGCAAAATCCGCATCCGCCAGAGCCGTGGCCTGATCGGCGGGCAGACCGGCCGCATCGCGCACATACGCCGCGATCTCAACGACCAGATCGACGTACTCCTGGAACGGGACTGAGGGTTCACTGACGAGGAACAACGGTTGCCCGGTGGCCAGCGCATCCCGCGCGGCCTCGGCGTCAGGTACCTGGTAATCATTCGTCTCAGGTGTTGCGGCCGACTGGATTTTCCAGATTCCCTCAAAGAAACGCAGGCGCTGGACCGTGGACTCGCCGGTGGTCGAAAGATACGCGTCGACCGCGCGCTGCATCAGTTCATCGTTCATACACGTCACCCCTCTTGGCTCACAACGAGACACACCGTATCAACATCGATCATCACGCGGATGAAACAGGAGCGGACCGCCGCCGGCCCGCCCCCGTTCATCGCTTGACCTACCGTCATGATAAGCCAGAACTACTCGACGATAACGTGCTCTCCACTCTTCAGCTCTTCATCGGCCCAGTGGCCCCAGTGATAGCGAGCCTCTTCTTCACTTACACGGCCGTTGCCGAACATGAGCCGGATCAAACCGCGATACGGCTGGAAGATTCCCGCTCCAAGATAGATGTGCGCGCCCATAAGAATCAAGACAAGGACGAATGCGACATCATGCAGCATCAGGGACACTCTGAAAAGCTCCGGCGAGAGGAACTTGCCGGCCCAGAGCAGGACACCGGTAACCGCGATCAGCAGCGCCGAAAAGATCAGCGCACCGTCGGCCAGACGCTGGCCAGACTTGACCTCATGCTGCTTGGGCATGTGCGTGGTCTTAGACGAGAACATGTACTTGACGAACATCTTCATGAACTTCTTGTCGTCATCGTCCCAGGGGGCGAACAGGTTCTTGACGATGTGCACAAACCCCTTGGGAGCCGTGATCAGCCCAACCAAGGGAGCGGTGATGAACACAACCGCAAACACCCTGTGGCTCACTCGAACCGCCTGCACGAAATCAAAACCGACGCTCCGTCCCAGAGCCGGAATGAAGATGACTGCCCCACTCGCGATGAGAATCAGAGTGGCGACGGTGTGAATACCGTGGATAACCCGCTTTAGCAGGCTGTGACGCTGAATGTAGCGTGTCACTGTCACTCCTCCTCCTTCGCGACATCAGACGTAGGTGCGTCATCGGGCAGGGCGTCGCGCTTATAGCCGATACCGGTCAAGAACGACAGGCCCAGACCGCCAACGACTGCGGCGACACCAATGCCAGCGAGCGGCTTGGCCAGCTGGATCAGGCTGATGATGTCGGACTTCTTGGGATCGCGGATAAGACCGTGAGCCTCAAGCCCGTACTTGGCGACGAACAGCGAGTGCATGCCGCCCATCTCGGTCTCTCCATAAAGCTCAGCCTTGTCAAAGCCCTCGGCCTTGAGCTCGGCTACGCGAGCCTTTGCGATAGACAGCATCTCATCGCGCGGACCGAACGTCATCGCATGGGCAGGGCACGTCTTCACACAAGCGGGTTCACGGCCCTGAGCGACACGATCGTCGCACATCGTACACTTGTTGCTCACGCCGAAGTTCTCCCGGTACTTGGGAACATCAAAAGGACAGGCGGCGGTGCAGTACTTGCAACCGATGCACTTGGTGCTGTCCAACTTCACGGTACCGTTCTCCAGCTGGCTGATGGCGCCTACCGGGCAAACTTCCATACATGCAGGCTCGGAACAGTGGAAACACGCGCGGCGCGAGAACGCCCACTCGATACCGTTGTCCGTATCCTTCTCACGAAACTCCATGAGGATACGTGTGTCGCCGTTCAGATCGGCCATGCTCTGATAGGAACCTGTGAACTCATACTCGTTCTTGGCGAGCGGCGAGGGCAACATGTTCCACTGCTTGCACTGGATCTGGCAGCCTTTGCACGCGCTGCACTTTGACGAGTCATACAGAATCGCGGATTCAGTCATTACTTATGCCCTCCTTATGCCTTCTCGATGTTGACGAGATATGCCTTGTACTCCGGAATCGACGTGTTCGCATCCCCGACGTTAGGGGTGAGGTCATTCGCGATCGCGCCGGTGGCGTAGCCTGAGGCATAACCCCAGTGCCACGGCATGCCCACCTGATGCACGGTCTTACCATTCACCGTGAACGGCTTGAACCGCGGCGTGACCATCGCGAGCATTTCTATCGAACCGCGATCGTTGAACACACGCACCTGGTCGCCGTTCGCGACGCCCTTCTCCTTGGCAAGCTCCTGTGACATCTCGACGAACATCTTGGGCATCGCCTCGGCGAGCCACGGGATGTTGCGAGTCATTCCACCGGTCTGCCAGTGTTCGGTCATGCGGTACGTCGTGCACACGATCGGATACTTCTTGGGATCGCTCGGCATAACGGACTTCGCCGCATTGAAGGTGAGATTAGGAGTGGACTGCCCACCGTTGATGAGGTTGGTCGCCGGGCTCTCGAAGGGCTCGTAGTGCTCCGGGAGTGGACCATCTTTCATGCTCGAGGCAAACAGTCGCGCCCCACCCTCGGCGTTCATGATGAACGCCTTGCTGTTGGGAGGTGTGGGCGTGATCGTGCCGTCCGGAGCAACGACTTGGAAGCCGAAGTCCGGTACGTCGTTGTGATTCCACTTGGTGCCGTCCCACTCCACCAGCGAACGCTCTGCATTCCACGGCTTGCCCGCAAGATCAGCCGAGGCACGGTTGTAGACAATGCGGCGGTTTACAGGCCAGGAGAAAGACCAGTTGGGATACAGGCCCAGATCGCCCGGGTCTTCCTTGCCACGCGAACCGGTGGGCTGCTTGCTCGGGTCATCCAGAGCATCGTTGTTATTGTAGTAGCCTGAATAGATCCACACACCACACGCCGTGGAACCATCCGCTGTGAGCGTGGTGAAGTTCTTTACGAGCTTGCCATCGGCAACGGTGTAGCCGTTCATGCCCTGCGCGACTTTGGTGATATCCGCTTTGCCGTCGGTCTCGTACGGCCAGTACAGCTTCGTGAGCTGCTCGGGGTTCGCTCCCCCGTCGGCTTCGTAGAGCGACTTCAGCTTATGGAAGAGATCGTTCATGATCTCGAAGTCGTCCTTGGCTTCGCCCGGAGCATCGACTGCCTTATAGCGCCACTGGATCCAGCGACCCGAGTTGGCAATGGAGCCTTGCTTCTCAAAGTGGGCTGCTGCGGGAAGCATATAGACCTCGGTCTGGATGTCGGCAGACTTAACGTCTGGCGCCTTCCAGAATCCTGCGGTCTCGGTCTCCCACAGATCGACAGTGACAAGCCATTCGAGTTTGCCCAGCATCTCGCGCTCGAAAGAAGCGTTCGGGCCACCTACCGCAGGGTTCTGACCCCAGCACAGCATGCCTTTGATGATGCCATCGTTGATCGATTCGAAGACACCGATGTGCGTGTGGTTGATCTTATTGAGCTTGGGGAGCATGTCGTAGGCATAGTCGTTCTCGTACGTCGCGTACGGGCCGTAGATCTCCTTGAGCGCGCTGACGAAGAATTTCGGCTTATTGGTCCAGTAGCCGTTTGCAATCGTCTCGACCTCGAGCCAATCTGCCAGCGTCTTGTGCTTGGCCTCGACCGGCACGTTGAGATACGCGGGCAGGTTGTTGGAAAGCACACCCATGTCGGTCGAACCCTGGACGTTGGCCTCGCCACGCAGGGCGTTGATACCGCCGCCTGCGACACCGATGTTGCCAAGGAGAAGCTGTACCACAGCCATGGCGCGAACGTTCTGGGAACCGTACGTATGCTGAGTCTGCCCCATCGCGTACAGGATCGTGCCCGACTTGGCGGGCGCACCGGTTGCGGCGAAGACCTCGTAGACTTCGAGGAGCTTGTCCTGGGGGCATCCGGTGACGCTGCTCACGAGTTCCGGCGTGTAACGCGCGTAATGCTTCTGCATCAACTGCCACACGCAGTTGGGATCTTTCAGCGTCATGTCCTTCTTGGCGACTTTGTTGACGAGCGGCGCGAACTTGGGCACGCCCGACGCTGTCGTCCATGCAAACGGACCGGTCGCCGAGGTATCCCAAGGCTCTTCGCTATCAACCTGGTACTTCCAGGTATCACCGGTTCCGTAGGAACGCGTCGCGTCTTCCCAGCCTGAGAACAAACCGTCGGTCTCGCTGAACTTGAAGTCGGGGTTCACAAGAAGCGCCGCGTTGGTGTAGTTGGTGACGTACTCTTTCTGCCACAGGTCGTTGTCCATGATGTACTTCATCAGACCGCCATAGAAGGCGAGATCTGTACCAGAGCGAAGAGGAGCATAGATGTCCGCCAGCGCGGCGGAACGGGTGAAGCGGGGATCGACGACGATATACTTGCCGCCCTTAGCCCGCGCTTCCTGCACCCACGCCATGGAGACAGGGTGGTTCTCGGCGTTATTGGAGCCGATAGCCATGATGACATCGGAGTTCTTGAAGTCGCAGAAGTGATTCGTCATCGCTCCGCGACCAAATGAGGCGCCCAGTCCGGACACCGTAGAGCTATGTCAAATACGGGCCTGGTGTTCTATGTATGTCAAGCCGAGCCCTCGGCAAAGCTTCTGAATCGCGTACCCCTCTTCGTTGTCGAGAGCGGCAGCTCCAAAGTGAGCGATCGCCTCGCAACGATTGACCGTCACGCCATCGCTGACGGTCTCATAGTTGTCATCGCGCGTCTTCTTGATGCGCGATGAGATCTCCTCGATTGCCTGATCCCAGGAAAGCTCTTCCCACTCCGACTTGCCCGCACGACGAACCTTGGGCTTGGTGAGACGGTTGGGGTTGATCAGCTGCTTGCCGGTCTTGTCATCGAAGATGGAGTTGACCCCGAACTGTGACGAACCCTTGGAGCACAGACCGCCCCGGTTGATGGGATGATCAGGGTCGCCTTCGATGTTGACGAGCACCCCGTCTCGTACTGAGACGATGGTTCCGCAGCCTCCTGAACAGTAACAACAAATAGTGGACGTCTCTTTGACGTCCGCAAGTTTCCAGCCCGGCTGCGGTTCAGCAGCCATCGCACTGGATTGTCCGGTGAACTCGGCCATGATGCTCGCCATGACCGTAGCACCGGTAAGCTTGAAGAACCCACGCCGGCTTATAGCCATACCTTAGTCCCCTCGTCTTGTCTGTCCTCAACTCGATGTCCTCAAGACCACCGTTTCGGAGACAAACAAACCACAGTAACATTGACGATGTTGACACGCCGATGGCTGATGTCAAGTTAATTGTTCGAAATCCACACCGCTCCTAAGGTCTGTCAGTAGCGGTTATCAAAAACGCGAGGCGTCTTCTTTTCGCTGCGAGGCAAGTCGCCGATGCCGACTGCTTTGGCCACGATGGTGATGCCTATCCTGTCTTTACACTTCTGCCTGACAGCCGCTTCTATGCCTTCAGCGTGCGCGCCGAGCGTCGTCTCAAAGAAGACCGTCATCACGTCTCGGCCATCAAGGTGGTCGATCATGATCTGAAACTCGCTGCTAGCGCCCTCCACCTCCCGCAAGACCTCGTCTATCTGTGCGGGGAAGATGTTGACGCCTTTGACCTTCACCATGTCATCGGTGCGGCCCATGATCGTATCGATACGCGGGAAGCGAGAACCGCATGCACACTCCCCCGGCACGAAGCGGGTGAGGTCGTGCGTCCGGTACCGGATGAGCGGAGCCCCCTGCTTACGCAGCGTGGTGATGACGAGTTCGCCGCGCTCTCCCTCGGGCACGAGTTCGCCAGTGACGGAATCGACGATCTCGAAGTAGACAAAATCGTCCCAGTAGTGCATGCCGCACTCATAATCGCAGCTCACGCCGATGCCGGGACCGTATACCTCGGTCAAACCGTAGATGTCGTAGAGCTGTACACCCAGCTCTTTCGCGATGCGGCGACGCATTTTTGAGCCCCACCGCTCCGAGCCGATTATCGCCTTGCGAAGATGGATCTTGTCGCCGACGCCGCGCTTATCGATCTCCTCGGCCAACAGCAACGCATAGGAAGACGTGGCGCACAGCACTGTGCTTTTGATGTCGATCATCATCTGGATCTGCTTGTCGGTATTGCCCGGGCCCATCGGGATGACCATGGCGCCCAGACGCTCGGCGCCTGCCTGAAAACCGATACCCGCCGTCCACAGCCCGTAGCCGGGAGTGATGTGCACCCTGTCGAGATCGGTCACACCAGCCATCTCATAGCAACGCGCGAACATCTCGGCCCAGTCATCGACATCCTGCCTGGTGTAAGGGATGACGACAGGCGTGCCGGTGGTGCCTGAAGACGAGTGGATTCGCACGACATCCGCATCGGGAACCGCCTGCAAGCCGAGAGGATATGCATCCCGCAGATCGGCTTTCTCAGTGAACGGCAGCTGGCGGAAGCCATCCCAGGTACTGATGGCGGACAGGTCGATACCGTCAAACTTTGTGCGGTAAAAAGCGCTCCTCGCAGTAATATCTTTCAAGACCGCAAGAACGGCGTCGAATTGTTGTGGCTGGCTCACATGGTCTCCTTCAGGCATATCGGGCACCGGCGCGCAGCGCCGTCAGGTTCATACTGACGAATCTTTCGGGCATGATAGCCCGTATCGTTTGCTCGATCTGGTCAAGGCTCAGGCCGAGAACACCCGCCGCGGCAGCAGCGCCGAGCAGCGCGGTATTGAGCACCTTGGGCGAGCCAACCTCGGCGCAGATAGCGGCACCGTCGACCACGATCAGACGGGCGCCGCAGCTGCCGAGGTAGTCCAGCATCTGGCTGCCGTCATAGTCAGAGCGTGACAGCGCGGCCGTGACCGGCGGAATCGCACGCTGGCTCACGACGACGACGCCTCCAGGGACAAGATATGGCAGGCAACGCACGGCCTCTCCCGGCTCAAAACCGATCACTGCATCGGCCTGTCCGAGGGGCACGAGCGGAGAACACGTGGGGTCACCGATGCGCACATGACTTGCCACCGACCCGCCGCGCTGGGCCATGCCGATCGTCTCGGCAGTACGAACGAACATGCCTTCCCGCAACGCCGTCTGAGCGACCAGCTTGGAGACCAGCACGATTCCCTGACCGCCAACGCCCGCAAACATGAGATTCTTCATCATTGAACGCTCCTGATGGCGCCTGTAGGACAGACCGCCGCGCACACCGAACAGCCGTAACACAGCGAGGCGTCGATGGTGACCTCTCCTCCCACGAGCGTGATCGCGGGACAGCCGAGCTGTCTGATGCAGGTATGGCACAGGTTACAGCGGTCTCGATCCACCTCGTAGCGCGGACCCGGCTTGGCAATAGCGATGCACGGCGACTTGAAGATGACCGCCGACACGCCACCGGCCTCCACAGCACGCTCTACGGCTTCCTGCGCCTCATTGAGCTGCAGCGGGTCGCAGGTCTCCACATGCCGCACGCCCAGCGCTGTGAGCACCCCTGCGATGTCGATCTTCTCGGACACGGCGTTCATCATCGTGGTGCCGATGCCGGGATGCGGCTGGTGCCCGGTCATAGCCGTGGTGGCGTTGTCGAGCACCACCAGCACTATATCGGTCTGGTTGTAGAGCGCGTTGATGACTCCCGGGATTCCGGTGTGGAAGAAGGTGGAGTCGCCCACGAAGGCAAAGTTGACGGCGTCAGGCTCGACGCGGTGCAGCCCCTGCGCCACCGTGATCCCCGCGCCCATGCACAGGCACGTATCCACCATGTCCGGCGGCTTGGCGTTGCCCAGCGTGTAGCAGCCGATATCGCCAGCAAAGACGGCTTTACGACCGCGCATCGCCAGTTTGACCGCCAGAAACGATGCCCGATGCGGACAGCCGGCGCACAACACAGGCGGCCTGACAGGCGGCTCTGGCGCTGCCGCGCATGCAGCGACCGGGGCAGCCGGCATGCCGAGAAACGCCGCGATGGTCTCCGATACCGCGTCCACCGAGTTCTCGCCGGCGCGGGGCATATGGCCGCTGAGCTTGCCGAGGATCGTGACAGGGAGGTGATGTTTACCGCACAGGTAGACGAGCTCGCGCTCGATCACCGGGTCGAGCTCCTCTACCACCAGGACCTTGTCGAGCCCGTCGAGGAACTCCAGCGCGAGACGCTCGGGAAATGGGTGCGGCGTGGCGACCCGGAGCAGTCTGCATGTCGCATCCAGCGAAGAACACGCTTCACCCACATACGCGCGGCTGACGCCTCCTGTGGCGATGCCCCATCGTCCCGCCCCGGTCAGCGTATTGAACCGGTACGAGGAGAAATCCTCACCGATCTGCGGAAGACGCTCCTCGATCTTGAGGTGGTTCTCATACGACAGCCGGGGGAAGATGACCCACCGCGGATCTTTGACGAAGCCGGATGGGGTGATCGTGCGCGCGGTCTCGTTGACCCGCACCGGCGCGTACGCGTGGCAGATGCGCGTGGTGGGTCTGAAAATGACCGGCGTGCCGTACTTCTCAGAGTAATCGAACGCGTCGCCGATCATCTCGTACGCCTCTTCGGGATACGAGGGATCGAACACGGGGAGTTTTGCGTAAGCAGCGAAGTGGCGGGTGTCTTGCTCGGTCTGCGAGGAGATGGGACCCGGGTCATCAGCGACCACCACCACCATGCCGCCTTTGACGCCCACGTACGCCAGGCTCATAAGCGGGTCCGAAGCCACGTTGAGGCCGACCTGCTTCATGGTCACCATCGAGCGCGCCCCTGCGTACGAGGCGCCTGCGGCGACCTCGAGCGCGACTTTCTCGTTCACCGACCATTCCACGTACACCGAACCGGGATTACGCTTGGCCACGGTCTCGAGGATCTCGCTCGAAGGGGTGCCGGGATAGCCTGTGACCACGCCCACTCCCGCATGGATCGCGCCGAGCGCGATCGCCTGGTTTCCCATCAAGAACTCGTCTGGCATGGCTGGACCTCCAACGCTCAAGCAGGTCGGCTGCGCCGGTACCCTTGAGCGCAGACCGCTCCTGACGGGAGTAGATAAGAAAACGGTTTCGGCCCAGGGCCGAAACCGATAACGATCAATGGTGCGGGCGAGAGGAGTTGAACCTCCACGGGGTTGCCCCCACATGGACCTGAACCATGCGCGTCTGCCATTCCGCCACGCCCGCGTTAGTGTCACTTAGGCAGGATAACACAGGGGCGGAGTAGGGTGAACAAGCTAGATACACGCTCCGAGCTCCCGTAAGAACCACCCCTGAAACCGACCCGTGCAAAGTACCAGTCCGCCGATTCTAGCCTTCGCAATTCAATCTCATGCGCTGCTCCGCATGCCAAGCGACAACGCTGCCTCTGTCGTGAGTTCTTCGATGCGTGCCGCAGTAAGATGCCGTGTCTCCATCACGATGTGCTTGGCGTCATAGTGGCTCAAATCATCGGTGAGAATACGCAACCCAAGTTCATCGGCTTTCTCGGCGTACATCGTGCCCGGGTAAGGCGTGGTGTAGGAGATCAACAGCTTTCCACCAGCGTCCTGGAGAACGTGCATGAACGCGAAGGTCTCAGCCAACGTCTCCTCGGTGTCTTCCGGGAACGGCACCATGAACGAACACGAGACGCTGATACCCGCCGCCACCGCTTGACGCACCGCCTCGAGAGCAGTGTCTTTCTGGATGCCCTTCACCGAGTCCAAGATCTCCTGAGCCCCGGATTCGATGCCGTACTGGATGCCAGTGAATCCCACCTCGGCCATACGCTGGAGTGTGAGCTCGTCAACACAATCCACGCGTGTCGCACATCCCCAGGTGACGTTCCCCCTGTAAGTGGCGAGCGCATCGAGCAGCTCCGTGAACCACTTGCGGTTCGCAGTCAGGATGTCGTCCGCAAGAAAGATGTGCTCCGCGCCATACGTGGCCACGACTTCCTCGACTTCGAGCATGATGTCTTCCACCGGGCGCGGACGACGTTTACCGCCCCATAGCGCTGATGCCGAGCAAAACGGGCAGCGATATGGACAGCCGCCCCGTGCCGTGAGGATGTTAAAAGCATCTTCATAGAAGTCGAGGGAGAGCAGCTGTCGCGCCGGCCGTCCTATCTCGCTCACTTCCAGTGGAGGTCGCGGCGAGTTCAAGACAGGCACGCCTCGGGCTTTGTGACCCAACCCAGCTATTGCCTCGATGCCATCGGCCGCGGCGCCGGCCTCGATTGCGGCGACCAGTTCGACAGCCGTACGCTCACCCTCCCCCACGACGATGTAGTCGAGGTCAGGCTCGGCCAACGCTTCCAGGCGCACGATGCTCACATGCGGTCCGCCGACCATGACGGGGATCGAGGAATCGCGTTCTTTTACCTGCCGAGCAATGGCCAGTGCGTTCGGATAGGTTTCCGTGTGCGAAGAAATACCCACCACATCGGGACTAAAACGGTTGAGCGTGGCCTTGAGTCGGGCGGGATTGAGACCCGTCAGGTTGAGGTCGATCAACTCGACGTCGTGACCCGCGTCCAGTAGATGTTGCGCCACATAGGCAAGACCAAGGGGCGGCGACAAATGCGAGTGCGCCGTGATGGTCGTAACGGGTGCCTCGATAAGCAGTACGCGCATGCTGCGTCACCTACCTTCTTGTCTAAAGTACACCGGCCGCCAGACTCCATCTACAGAGTCCGACGGCCGGCGTGTCACGTGCGTCTACTCCTGCTCACCCGATACGGGTGCAAGAAGCTCCTCGCACTGTGCAAGCCTCTCGGCCAGCAACTTCTTGATATCCGGCACCAAGAATCCATAGGCCTTACGTGTCGCGACGATCTCATCGATAGCCGATGCGAGCTCCGCATCACCGAGCTTGTCGGCGATCCACTTCGAAAGGCTCGCCGGATCAACATAGTTGATCGTCGCCCACTTGCTATTGGAATCGACCTGGTTCCCGCTGTGTATGACAAGGAAGCTCTCGACCTCCTCGAGGCTGAACAGCCGTACAGGCCTGGTCCCTGCCATGGGTGTCAGGATGCCGGCCTCAAGGGCTTCTTCCGGCTCGAAGTGGCGCATGAGCCTCTGGGCAGTCTCAATATCGATAGCACTCAGTATGGTCTCACTCATGCCGATGCACCCAACTTTCCAACCTTTTCAAGCGCGTCGGCAACGTTCGCCAGGTCGAGCTTCTCAAGCGTCTCACGCGTCGGCCATCCGGACTTGACGTCCCAGCCTTCCACCTTGAAGAACAGCGTCTTCCAGTCTTCAGACTTCTGACGGTCGAGAATACGTCCGGCCACGCTCTTGTAGGACCACTCGTTGTTCTCGAACACCGGCATGGTGTAGGGAGCTTCGTAGGTGGTCGTCCCGGGCTGCGCGCCGGTCGTATAGATGTACTCAGCGAACTTCTCGATGTCGCGATGACGACCCTGAAGGATCCAGATCGCACGGTCGAGGTTCCAGATCTTGCGTCCGATTTCCATGCCCTCCGCGAAGGTCATGTCTCCGCCGATGACGGCGTTAATAAACTTGTTCTCTCCTATGCCGGTCATGCCCTCGTGTTCAGGACCGTAGGGGTTCACGAAGTCGGCCCATCCCCAGTCACAGAACGCCATCGACTGCTTGTAGAACCTGGTGTAGTGGCGGTGCCACGCGACAGTCTTGGCCATGGACTCGGAGTAAATGCCCTCGTCGCTGTAGTTGATCGCCATCGGATCGTTGTACGGGATCATCTTCTTGGCGAAGATCTCGGAGAGACGCTGCGCGCTCACTGCAGTCTCCACGCCGAACAGCCCGGCGATGGTCGGCGTCCAATAGACGTGCCAGTTGAAGTCGTGCTCGTTGATGTCGCGCTCACCAATGAGTGATCCGTATCCCCACTCGACTTCGGTGCGTGCGTCGTAGTGATGCGGGAGACCATACTCCTGAAGCGGCAGAATCCCGCTCTTGGTGTCAATCTCGAGACGGCCCCACGCAAGCGCTGCCTGCGCGACGCCCTTGCAGAGTTCCTTGCCGATGTCGGTCTGGGTGATGATGCAGTTGATAAACGCCTCGGCCCATTCGCCGGAGCCGAACTTGTCGAACGGCAGGTTCGAGTCGATCGCCTTGCCCTTGCCCAGAATGCCCTGGTGGTACAGTTGCTCGATCCACAGCGTGGCTGCTTCGACGGCGAAGGCGTTCACACCGGCGAGCTGGATCGCATCGGCACCTCGAGGGGACGCATCGGTAACCTTCCCGTTCGCGTTGACGTCATGATGGTCGTACCAGAAGAAGTCGACGCACTGGGACTCGTTACCCTCGCCTGTATCTGTTCTGCCACGGCAACTGCGGATGCACCCGACGCAGCCCTGCGGGCGCGACTTGACGCCTTCGGGTGTGTCCTGCATCGGCGCGAGCGGCCGACCCGGCGTGGAGCCGAAGGACGTCAGGCCGACGTACTCGACGGGATCGTCATGGTGTCCGCCGAACGAGTAACCGTTGGACCACAGGCGAGCGGCCATGAGTGCCTTCGGGTCAGCGATCGCGACACCACCGGAACCGAGAACACTGACCGCTTTAAGGTTCTTCGAAGCGAAGACCCCGCCAAATCCGCCCTGACCGGCACCGTTACCGGCATCGTGGACAAGCGCGGCCATTGGACCGTACAGCTCGGCGTTAGGACCGGCGGTAAGGACCGCCGGACGCTGGGTAGTACGTCCCGAGTCACGCGACGTCCCGAGATTGACCCAGTCGTCGTCTTTCTTGCTAGGCTCAACGCTTGCCCAGATCTCCTCCTGGGTCTCGCGGGTATTCAGGCCCCAGAGGTCCGTGGCATCCTGCAACTTGACATCACCGTTGACGATGTTGAGCCAAACCTTCTTGGGAGACTTGCCCATCAGCACGATGCCGTCCCAACCGGCAAACTTGAGCTGGGTCGAAAACCGACCACCGAAGTTGGAACGGGTGAACCATCCGGTCGGGTAGGCCTGAATCCCTATGCCTTGCACTTCGCACCGGCCCGCCACAGACGGCGCCAAGGTGCCGGAAAGCGGCGATGTCATGATCGTCACGACGTTCTTGGGGTCGGTGCCTTTAATCGTCTTGTCAGTGCACAGATCGAAGAAGATCGCGGAACCCATACCATGTCCGCCGCCCCACGACTTGTACTTTTCTGTGGGTATCGTTTCAAATTCTCCGGTGGTCAGATCCACCTTAAGGATCTTCCCGGAGTATCCATTACCACTGGCCATTGTGTGCCTCCATGAATGTTGTCATTGGGTGCAATGCGCGCCGCCGAGGACTAGCCGAGATGACCGCCCGACTTGGGCGCTCCATCAAAGCCCAGCTTGTCCCATACCGTGCCGGTGCGCAGATCTGTCTCATATCCGTCCTCGCTCTGAACGGGGAGTTCTTTGGTGAACTTGATGGCTCCCATGGAGCACACCTCTTCACACGCCCGCTTGCCGTCGGGGCCGCCGTCCTCATCCCAAAAAGGCGTGTCCTTGCACAGGTCACACTTCTGCGAATGCTTCTCTTCGAAGTTCCAGAGAGTTCGCGACGGGGTGAACGGACAGGCATTGACACAGCGCTCGCAGCCGACGCACTTGGCCGCATCTACCGTGCGCACACCGGTCGCCTTGTCCACATGCATCGCGCCGGTGGGACATGCCTCGACGCAGGACGGGTACGGACACTGGCGGCACTGCGCAATGCCGATGTCGTCGGGGAACTTTCCAAATGGATCCTGGGTAATCTGAATCCTCGAAAGCGACATGTTCGTCTCGCCGTGGTGGGTGAGCGAACAGGCCATCATGCAACTCGTGCAGCCCGCGCACTTCTTGGTATCGACCAAGAGGTAGCCGTCCGAGGCCTGGATCGCGATGACCTGGTCGGGAAGCAGAAACGCTCCGCCGATGAGACCGCCCACGATCGCGCCGATTCCGAGCCCGCCAACGCCGGTCATAAACTGCCGACGCGATATTTCTTTGCCCTTAACTACGGAAGTTACATCCGTCTCTTTATTCTTAGGGTCTGCCATCGTGTGTCCTTTTCTTAGGTAGTCGTAAGCTCACAACTAGGCTGCAGGCTTCCCGACTGTCTTCTTGTCTGGTACAGGCGCAACAGTCGCGGTGCCCTCATCGAGCTCTGCGAGCCATCCAGCGTGCTCTTTCTCGGCATGTTCAAGCGAGACGTAACCGGTGAACATCGAGCGCAGTACCGGCCAGCTCATGGGCAGAACTGCCGCAAAGAAGATGTGTGCGAGGAAGAACGCGAGCATCGCGATAGTGGCGACGTCGTGTGCCGGAGTCACAACAGCCATCAGCCATGCAGGAACGTTCATCGCGTGAGCCACGACTTTGAGGAGCCCAGTCAGAATGATGACGCTAGTGGACGCCAGCGCGAGGACGTATGCCATCCTCTCGGACTCGAAGTACTTCTTCTCCGGCGGCATAGTGAACTTCTTCATGCCGAGGAGTAGTCCGTAATGGCGCTTGGTATACTCGATAGCGTTCTTGGTGGGAAGGTGCTCTGCAAACCGCTTCTTCGCCAGAAGTGTGTTGGCACCGTAATAGAAGGTGCCAAACAGGAACACGACCACAGCCACGAAGTGAACATTCATCATGTCCCATACCGGCTCGCCGCTCCCGACGAGTGTGGGTAGAGACAAAACTCCTAGTGCGATACCGCTTACCAGCAGCACCGCTGTACCGATTCCATGCGTCCAGTGCTCTAAGATGGCCGCCTTGTCGTGCCTAAGAACACGGTCGCCTTCTACCACTGGATCCTTGCGTTTAGTGAGCCCTGCTGCAAACACGCCTAGCAGCGGCGCCAACCAAACGAGCCACGTGGCTGAATCGAACAGAAGCTCTCGTTGCATGTACACACCCCTTTCCCTTATCTCATTGCTGTCAATTAGGCCGCACGCGAGAAGGCGAGCAAGTTCACCGGAGCTCTGCACAACTCGACACTCGACCACCTCCAAGCTTCCGACGAGCGACGCTGTGAGTCAATCTCTAGAATTCGAATACGTTTCATCCCACGTGAAACCAATAACATGCGCCAAAGTGTTCGAAACGAATAGTTCTCCGCGTTATCGATATGCTATTATTCGAATATTCTATGGTGATGTGCCAATTGCTGTTCATTTTTACCAGACCAGTCTGGATCTACCGTCTTTGCCTCTACAGATGGGACCGCAACATGTCAGATGACACGAGTCTCGTTGAGCTTCTGCAAGACACGAACTTTAAATCGCTTCTGGCGATAGAAGTCCGGCGTTGTCTCACGTGGGATGAATTCCTTTCGATGCCCCAGCCAATGAACATGAGTCCCCTTACCACTTGGAATCTACTCATGCAGGTCGGCCGCTGTGTCGGGCTGGAGCTCAAACCGAACGACTTCGATGGAACCGAATTCTGGTACCGCCGGACCTACGAGCTAGACAATCTCGCGAGTACGATTTCCTGCGCCTGCAGAGCGGGCTCTCATCTGCACAAGACCGTAACCGGGGCGGAGGGCCACCACTATCTGATCAAGACGCGCATCGCTGAGACCCTCGCAGCCGCCGCGCTCGACGGTTTGGTGATACCACAAGAACACGCCGAAGCACTCCTGAAGATGGACAGGGCTCCTCAAAATGCGACGGAACGCCTTCTGGCTAACAAGTTCCTGGCAAACGAGCAGCTCACAAACCTGACCGGCGAGCCCTTCTCGGCCGAACTCTTCAGGCACCTCAGAGATATCCTCATCGCCGATGTGGACATGAGTCAGATCGAACTGGGCCCTGTCGCCCACGGACTTCTCGTTGGAACAACCGACTATGCAGATGAACGCTGCCAGGAACACGCAGAATCACAGATGTCTGTCATGGCAGACGTTCTGAACCTCAAGGATACAGACCCGGACGACTTGGCTGCCCTGAAAGGCAATTTGATTGCAGATGCGTTCGCAAGATACCGACCCTTGGGTCTTGTCTCTAGCCAGGTCGGACGCCTGTGCGCTCGACTCTTCGCCATAAAACAAGGGCTTCCCGTTCTAGCTCTTCTCCCCGTATCACGGGCAGAACTAGATTGGGAACAAGGGACGATCGCCCCGCCAGATGTTGCCTTCGATAAGAGCAACTTCGAAATCCTGCGAAGGCGCAACGCCGGTGATCTCACCCCATACCAAACAGTCGCTACGCAACTGACTTTGCTCACGCTCCGTAACCTTGAGGACCGTATCGCGACTTGGGAGCGCCGCGACGCAGAGATGCGCGAGGTCCTGCGCCATGAGCCTCTTCTCAATCAAAGACAACGTGCGATTCTTGCCCGTGCGTTGCGCGCACCGGAAGCAGAGTTCCAGATCCGCTATCACAAGACCAATCACAACATCGCATACACCACGGCACGCCGAGACCTTCTCGAACTGTACAAGAAGAACTACTTGACGATGGAACAGCGCGGAAAAGCCTTCGTGTTCCTCAGCGGGCCCAGGCTAGATGAGCTACAAGCTGCTCGGAGGACAAGGAAGCGGCAAGAGCACTGACGTGCCTCTGCCGAAGCCATGTCGTCCTATCTCGCGCCCACTTATCCCGTGCGGCCCGGAACGCTATGATTAGCAGAGACGTTGACCTTCCGCCGCGCGCGGCTTGATACAGGTTGGAGCGACCGCATGACACAGAACCTGCACGTCCGTCTGGGAGCCAGTATCACGGCCCTGCTCGTCGTAGCGACGCTGGGCGCCTGCTCCTCGGGCACCACAACACCCACGACGACCGATACTGGGCCCACCACACAGACCGCCATCCACAAGGGCACCGTCGATGGCTCCTTCAGATCCTACGAGATGGTCAAAGACCCCTCTGCAGGAGATGAGAACCTCTCGCCGGCGCTCAAGGGCACAGGCAACGCGTGGGTCTCGGTAGACGGCGAGGACGTTCTCATGAAATGCGCCGTCAAAGATCTCAAGGTCGGCTCCGCGGTGACCGCCAAACAGAACGCCGACGGATCTTGGGAAGTCATCAGCGCGCCGTAGCTTCCGCCTTCAGCCTCGCTACGCACGCTCACCCGCGATGCGTTCAAGCGTGCTCGTGACGTCCAGCGCGTGACCCTCGAGTTTGACTTTGGGCCACACCCAGGCGATACGTCCCGCCGGATCGATAAGAAACGTCATACGCTTGGCTGTCACACCCAAGACCTCGCGTGCCCCGTACGACAAAATCACCGATTTCCCCGTGTCCGAGAGCATCGGGAAGGTGAGACTGAACTTGTCGATGAATCGCTGCTGCACCTCGGGCTTGTCCGCACTGACGCCCACCACCAGGGCGTTTAAGGCCTCCAGACGATCGCGGTGCTCCTGGAAGTCCTTCGCTTCGTGCGTTCAACCGGGAGTGTTCGCACGCGGATAGAAGTACAACACCACCCACCGGCCACGCTCCTCGTTCAAACTGAATCTCACGCCACCCGTGGCGAGAAGATCGACCGGCGGCGCCTCGTCCCCGATTTGCAGAGCAACAGACTCGGCTGCCATGTCATGATCCCTCCTGTTAAACCCCGCGGGGTATACTGGTCTCGTACCGAAACGATCCCACGCACGGTTCGTACCCAGACGGACAGAAAGGCGGGCAAGAACGCTCATGGCCACGATCCAGGTAGTCATTCTCGGCGGACCGTCCTCGTGTTGAGGCGGCTTATCGGCCTCGGACGAGGCCCCGGATACTAAGCAGCTCGCAACCGAGATGTTTACCGATCTCGTTGAACGCTTTGGTGACGACATGACCACCGCATACGTGGACCTGTACAGCGGAGGGATCATGGAGTATCCGTTCGTGCTTCCCTACGCGATGCTCGGTGGCAACGGCCTACCTATGACGTTCGTCAACGGAGAGCCCGCGGTCTTTGGCGAGATCGATGCCGAGGTCACCGCCTCGGCGATAGAACGCGCACGAGCCTAGCACGGCTCAGGTCCCACTGCCGAGGAATCCATTCGTAGCTCCTCGATGCCCAGGACGTCTGTCGAGGACACGATGCCCACGAGGCGTTGCGGGTCACGGGCTTCGACCACGGGGATGCGGTCAAATCCGTGCAGGTTCATGACAGCCACGACGTCTCCCACCAGCGCCCGGGGCGTGGTGGTCACCGGCGTCACCATGACCTCCGACAGCGGCGTATCGGCCCAACGATCACGAGGCACGGTGTTGACGTCGGTAAGACCCGCCATACCCACGAGTTTTCCATCGCGTACGACTGGGAATCCCTTATGCCTCATCGCGACGATGTATGACCTGACGAACGCCTCGACGGTGGTCTCAGCGGGAACGGTGATGACTTCCGCCTTCATGATGTCGCAGATCGAAAGATGCATCGCACGTTCAAGGCGCGTCTCTCGGCGCCACCGTTGAAGACCGGAGACCGAATGACGGCTCGCCACGGTGTACGCGACCGCAGCACCCACGAGACCCGGGATAAGGTAGCCCGAACCACCGGTGGTCTCAGCGATGAAGACGGCTGCCGCGATAGGCGTGTTGTAGCCGGCGGCGAGGAAAGCCGCCATGCCCACCACGGGAAACAACGGTCCGCCGCCGCCCGGGATCAGACCGCCGAGCACCGCGCCCGATGACGCACCAAGAACGATGAGCGGGATGAACATGCCGCCAGCCGCGCCGCTGCCGAGCGTTGCGAGCACCGCCAGCGTCTTGAGGATAAGCAGCCATAGCGCCGAGAAGCCCTCGATGCTCCCGCTCATGAGGCCAGAGACCGCATCATAGCCGGTGCCCAGGACGATCGATGAATGGAAGATGTTCAGACCGATAAGACCCAGCAGACCCACCACGAAGCCGCCGATGGTGGTGCGAACGTAAAGCGGCAGCCCGCTTCCTAGCGCTAATGTCCGGACGCGCTTGAACGAAGACACGAACAGACGCGCTATGATCCCCACCAGCAGACCCAGCCCCAGCGCGATACCAAGGTCGCGTGCCGATGACAGCGAATAGCGACCGGCCACGCTGAACAGCGGTTCAACGCCAAGAATCGAAACGAGTACCAGATACGAACTCACCGACGCGACGAGCGCGGGAATGAGCGCTTCGCGGGCAATATCGTCTTTGTACGGCACCTCGAGCGCGAAGATGATACCGGTAAGAGGCGCCTTGAAGATGGCCGCCACACCGGCAGCGGCACCCGCGAGCATGAGCGTACGGACGTCCTCGGCGGTAAATCCCCAGCGTCGCATTCGACGGACGATCCATGATCCGGCCACAGCGCCCATATAGATACTGGGGCCCTCAAGACCGGCGGCACCGCCAAAGCCGAGCGTGGCGATGGCGGCCAGGACCTTGACCGGTGCCGAGCGGTGGTCGATAGCACCTTTGCGATGGAATGCCTGAATGACCTCCTCGGTACCGTGGATATCCTGGTCTTTGGTGCCAAACTGGAGCAACAAACCTGAGAGCAGCAGCCCGAACGTGGGGAACAGCACGATCGTCAACGGCGTAAGAGACGCATTGACGCGATTCCACAGCAGGGTGTAGACGACCCAGTGCAGCGCAGTGGTGGCGAGGCCGACGAGCAGCCCGATGAACACCGCAACGATGAACCAGCGTTTCAGGCGCAACCACAGCGCATCGGCGCTCCGTCGCGTAAACAGCGCATACCCGGCCAGGCGTACGCGCGCAGCAGACTCAGATGATTTCAAACCCACACCTCCTCCTTCTGATGATAACGTACTGTCAAGCGCACCTTATGCAGCACTGGAGACGCCGTGGAAGAACCGCTCATACTGGAGAGGTACCGTCCGCTCGCAGAACTCGGCGTAGGCGGGCACGGTACGGTCGTCCTGGCGTTTGATACGCGCATGGCCCGTCGCGTAGCCATCAAACGTCTGCCGCTGCGTCCCGGAAGCTCGCGAACCGGCCTGGCTGAGGCACGCACCGCCGCTATGCTCAACCATCTCAACATCGTCACGGTTTACGAGTGGGACACCGAGGGCGACGAAGCCTTCATCGTGATGGAGTACATAGAGGGCGCGTCGCTGGGCGCTCTGCTCAACGAGACCGAATGTCCGCTGGATATCGATCAGGCGGCGGCGCTGCTAGCGGCCGTCTCCAAAGCGATCGTCTTCGCGCACGACAACGGTGTACTGCACCTCGACATCAAACCGGACAACGTCCTGATCACGCGCGATGGTGACGTGAAGGTCGCCGACTTTGGCGTCTCGGCGCTTACTGACATCAACGGCCACGCGCGGGGCATAGCAGGCACCATCGGCTACATGCCGCCCGAGCAACTGCGTGGACAAGACCTCGACGAGCGCACCGACCAGTGGTCTCTTGCGGCGCTCGCCTACGAAGCGCTCACGCTTGCGGCGCCCTTTGACGCCACAACCATCGAAGGCTCGCTGTTCAAGATCGAGAACGCCGATACGCCCTTCCCCTCCGAGTTCGAACCAGATCTACCGGCTGGCCTCGACGATGTCCTGCTCGCCGCGCTGGCGCCTGAACCCGAAGAACGCTACGCCACCGTCGCTGACTTCTCGCGCGTGCTGCTGGCGCTGCTCGGCAACCAGGAAGTGGGCCGCGGTGAGCTTGCGAGCGCGATAGAGGATCCTGCCGAGGCCGAGGAGCCCGACGTCATGTACGGCACGCTCGGCCTGTGGGACCGCCTCGCGGCTCGCTCCGGGTGGTTCACGCGCGCCTGGGCGGCGATTGCCTGCGGCTGGCTTACGTGGGCGGGCTCTACGCCCTGGGAGCCGTCCTTGATCGCGAGCCGGATCGCCGTGGGCGCAGTGGCGCTGGTCGCCATCCTCGCGCCAGGGCTGGGGCTCGGTCTGGGGCTGATCGCGGCGATCGCCGGGCTGGCGCACGAGTCGCTGCTGGCAGGCGCGGCGTTCGCGGTCCCGGCGGCACTCGTATGGGGCACCATCGGACGGCACGGACACGGCGACGGGTTGGCATTCACTGGCGCCCCCGTCCTCGCCATGGCGCGAGGCTCACTCGCGGCGCCGCTGCTCACCGGCTATGTCCATCAGCCGACAGCAGCAGCCATCGCCTCGGCCGCCGCCGCACTTGCAACGATGACCGCCTCGGCCATAACAGGTGGCGCATCGCCATTTCTCACCGTGGATCTCAAGCTGTTCACTCAGCCGTGGAGCATGGCTGTGATGGAGGGCAACCTTCGCACGCTCGTTGCTCCCGGAACAGCCGTCGCCATAGCAGCCTGGGCAGCAGCCGGAGCTGTAAGCTCGCTTGCGGCGTCACGCGGTACACGAGGCTGGGGAAGCGCGGGCGTCGCACTGGGCGCAGTCGCGCTCGGCGCGGGATATTCGATATGGGGTACGCTAGACAGCACCGTGCTCACCAGCGCCTGGGCGCCTGACCTGGGTTTGGCGTTGATGGTCATGGTGGTAGTGGTCGCGTTAGGCGCTCCCACACGCGGCTCTGACTGACCCTCTTACAGCATGGCGACGACCTCAGTCGCCGTAATCTCATCTTGTTATCATGTTGTAGTCAATGCACCCATCGACACCGGACAGGATCCATGGGCATTCTCTCCGATTTTGAAGACAGAGTAGCCTCGGGCATCGAGGGCCTGTTTGCAGGAGCGTTCCGCTCCCCCGTGCAACCGGTGGAATTAGCCACCGCGCTCGGAAAGGCCATGGATGACGGGCGCGCAGTAGGTGTGGGTCGCGTCTACGCACCCCTCGCCTATACCGTCGCGCTCTCTCGCGATGACAACGACAAGCTCAGCGCCTTTGAGTCCACGCTCGCTGGCGAACTGGTGACCTACCTGGCCGATCACGCACGCGAGCAGAACTACGAGCTCAGCGGCCGACCCTCGGTGAGCTTCACGGTCCACAGCGACCTGCGGCTCGGCCGCTTCCGTGTGAGCGCCGCGCTCGCAAGCCCCGCTGCTGCTCCGGTGCCCACGCCGCATGCGTCCGCGTACCCCCCGGTAAATCCCGCCGATGCCCATCCCGCCACTGGTACCGGTGACCTGGCCACCGTGACGCTTGAGGGTGTGGAGCACGACGTGGCCCTGCGAGGCGATCAAGTGGTAGTGGGAAGACTGTCAGACTGCCAGATCCCGCTTACGGACACCAACGCCTCGCGCAGGCACGCTGCTTTCATGCGCCTTGAAGACGGCTGGGCGATCGAGGACCTGGGATCCACCAACGGCACGCGCCTCAACGGTTCCCCCGTCACCCGTGCGCGTCTCCATGACGGCGACGTCGTCGAGGTAGGTTTGTCCCGGCTCGTCTTCCATGAACCTCCGAGAGGCTGAACATGATCGACATCGCACTCCTCTTCGGCAAGATACTCTTCCTGGTGTTGCTCTATCTCTTCTTGTTCGCGGCGGTGAAGTCAGGCATGGGCATGGTGCGCTCCGGCGGCGCCAAGCACGGTCAGCGCGGACTAGGGCTGTCCGTGGTGCGCGGGCCGCGTGAGATCACCGGCATCACGCTTCCACTGACCGGCCCCGTCGTAGTGGGTCGCTCGCCAGACGCCGACCTCGTCATCGCCGATGATTTCGTCTCATCCACTCATCTCAAAGTGACCCCCACCCCTGACGGCCTTCTTGCCGAGGATCTGGGCTCCACCAACGGGACGATCATCAACGGGCAACGGGCGACCCGAGCCATGCGCGTCTCGGCAGGAGACGTCATCGAGATCGGCACCAACCAGCTCAAGGTAGTGCGGACTTGAGCGCGCGCCACGACGGCCTCATCTATGCCGGCA
>Ga0123339_10000351_pt1 | contig 37458 bp, 32 predicted proteins | sample lystaG_FD_89956 | JGI IMG/M metagenome (GOLD analysis project Ga0123339, IMG submission 89956) | Glacier valley bacterial and archeal communities from Borup Fiord, Nunavut, Canada, to study Microbial Dark Matter (Phase II) -... | ecosystem: Environmental > Aquatic > Freshwater > Ice > Glacier ...
TCGGCACGCCAGGTCAGGAGACCGCTGTTGGCTTCCAGGATGGCAGCACCCAACCTGTCGGCTTCTCCGCTGGTTATGATGTGGTGATCCCCTTCAGTGGCGGTGTGGCTGGCCCACCCAGCATCCGCAAGGCCGCTGACGGCAACCAGTACGCGCAGATCGAGCAGCAGGGGGCCAAAGCCGCCGCCGCTGGCAAGACGCTGGAACTAAGCGTCCCCTGGGCTGCCCTCGGCAAGCTGAACACTGGCGACAAGCTGACGCTGCAAGGCTACGTGGTCAAGCAAGGCTCTGCGCCAGCAGCAGTCCCAAACGGCTCCTTCAGCCTCAACGTACCAGACCGCAACCCAATCAACTTCTTCCTTACTGTTGACGACCCGAAGGGCGACGACCATGGGCCGGGCAGCTACACCTACCCTCAGAATGCCGCCTTCAAGCCTGGCAACTTCGACATCGCCCAGTTCCAGGTTGGCACCGACGGCGATAGCAATATGGTCTTCCGCTTCAAGATGAATGGCCCGACCGACAACCCCTGGGGTTCGCCAAGTGGCCTTGCCTTGCAGAGCTTCGACATCTATGTAGACACTGACCACAAGGACGGTAGTGGCGCACGTAAGCTGCTGGTTGGCCGCAATGCCGCCGTCAGCGCAGTAGATAGCTGGGATGTGGCGGTCAAGGCCGAGGGTTGGCCCGACGGCCAGGCAGTCTACAAGGGCAGCGCAACTGGCGACCCGACCAAGACTGATGCCAGGCTGAAGGTGCAGGTGGATGCCGCCCAACAGGTAGTCACCATCCGCGTGCCGCAGTCGGCCTTTGGCGCGGGCGACCCTGCCAGCTGGAGCTACCTTGCGGTGGTAATGAGCCAGGACGGGCCAGCAACCGCGAGTGGCCGTGTGCGCGACGTGCAGGCGACGGCAGCAGAGTGGAAGCTGGGTGGTGCGCCAGCCGACACCAACCACACGCGTATTATTGACGCGGCCCTGCCAGCCGATCAGAAGCCGGGCCAGGAGGACTCGCTCAAGGACTACAAGCCCAGCACCGCCGCCGAAAACAGCCTGACCGCCGACGACCTGGGTAAGCTACCGATGGTTGCAGTCAAGAAGTGACCTCCGTGCGCTGGCTCCTCAAGCGAGGGGGAGCCAGCGCAGGTAACTAACTGAGCTAGCTGCCCAGCCGGAACTTTGTCTCCGCCAGGTCGGTCAGCCGCTTCCAGAATAGCTGGTCGATGGCGACGACGAAAATGCACATCACGCTGACACCAACGATCAGGTGGGCGAGATTGCCGACCGCTGTCGCCTGGGTAATGTAGGCACCGAGGCCCGTGGCGGTCAGCGTGGTGTTGCCCCAGGCTTGCACTTCGGCGACGATGCTCGCGTTCCACGCGCCACCCATCGCGGTCAGCGCACCTGTCACCCAGGCACCGTATACGCCAGGCAGGATCAGGGTGCGCCATAGTTGCCAGCCCTTGACTCCAAAGTTGCGGGCCGCCTCGCGCAGGTCGTTCGGCACCGAAACTGCGCCGTAAATTACGTTGAACAAGATGTACCACTGTGAAGCCAGAGCCATCAGGAAGATCGAGCCGAGGTCGAGCGGGAAGTTGGTCTTGATCAGTAGGATGGTGACGAAGGGAAAGAGGAAGTTGCCGGGGAAGGCAACCAACACTTGCACTACGGGCTGCAAGAACTTCGCCACCCGCTGGTTGAAGCCGATCCAGACCCCCAGCGGCAGGAAAATCAGGCTGGCTATCACGGTGACGAGGCTGACACGCAACAGGGTGAGTAGGCCCAGGCCGAATACCTCCAGCACGTCGCTCACGTTCATGCTGACCAGCACGTAGCTAGCCGCCTTGTAGAGCAGGTAGGCGATAGCCAGGGTGACCACGCTAAAGAAGATGATGTCCACTACCTTCTCGCGCTGGGGGTCGCGTTCCTTCTGCTGGCGAGCGGCAGGTAGCGGGCGAGGTAGCCCCTTGCTCTGCGGCAGGCGGTCGCCCATCCAGTGCGCCGAGTGGCCCGCCAGTTGTGGTAGCCTGCTCTGGCGTAGCAGGTCGAGCATCCAACTGTGGCGCGGTTCGCCGCCGCCGCTGTCGTCTATGCGAAACTTGTCGCTCCATACTACCAGGGGCCGCCAGAATAGCTGGTCGATGGCGATCACCACCCCGATTACTACCCCAATAGCCAACAAGATCGCCCCGCTGTTCTGCTCAATCACTGCCTGCGCGACGTAACTGCCCAGCCCTGGTAGCACATATCGCTTGTTCAGCACGGTGAACGCCTCGGAGAGGGAGAGGAAGAAGAGGCCGTTGCCGAAGCTCATCATTGCGTTCCAGACCAGACCAACCGTCGCCGCCGGGATTTCGATGCGCCGCAACCGCTGCCAGCGAGAGAGGCCAAACACCCGTGCCGCCTCCTCCATGTCACGTGGCAGCGACTTGAGCGTACCATAGAAGCTGAAGGCGAGGTTCCAGGCTGCCGATGAGAAGATGGCGAACACGCTGGCGCACTCCAAACCCAGCAGGCTGCCAGGGAACAGAGCAATGAAGGCGGTGATCGTTACGGTGAGGAAGCCAAGCACAGGGACGCTCTGCAAGATGTCGAGGATGGGGATGATCACCCGCTCCAGACGGCGGTTCTTTGCCGCTGCGTAGCCGACCGCGATAGCAAAGGTGAGGGAGACAATCATCGCCACTACGATCCGTAGCAAGCTGCGCCCCACGTAGTAGGGAAGGTTGCCAGGGTCAAGGCTGATCGTCTCGGCGGGCAGATTGACGTTGAAGGGCGCGGCTGCCCCGCGCCCAACCACTGTCAGGCCGTAGATGAGGGCGATCACCCCGCCTAGCACCAGCAGGTCAACCGCATTGAAGCGTGGGCGAGCAGCAGTGATCGTTGTGTCCTGCGCTTGTGGGTTGGGATAAAACAGTTTGAACATTGGGTTTCCACCTCCTCTCGACAGCATGAGGCGCGGGCAGCAAGCAGCCAAAGCCGCAGGCGTACCGAAGCCGCGCACTATTGCCAGCACGCCCGGTGGGGGCGCGCACCAAAACAGCTTATACACCAGCAAGGGGTAAGCTGTGGGAGAGGGAACGCAAGATGAGGGTACTGCTGAGAGGGGCTAGTGAAGGGATTATGGTGCGCTTAGGTGCGCGGCGGCCTCCTCGGAGCAGCGGCCTGACCTCGGCCCTTCTCCACTACTACCACTGCCGTCCATAGTTGATACCCTTTCGCTAGACCAATAAACGGATTGTGACAAGTTTAACTTACCACTCTGCTATTCTAACCCCGCTGAAGAAGCAAGTCAAGGGCGCGGGCTGGCAAATACCTGAATCTGGCAAAAGAAGAAGCGCGCTTGTTGGCGCGCTCTGCTGCGGATGCTGCTGCTCTAACCTGCTAAATCTAGCTTCATTACTGCAACCGCCTCACCCTCGTCAATCTCACCAGTCTCAACGAAGCCGAGGCTGGCGTAGAAGCGGCGGGCCACCTCATTGTCTAGTTCATAGCTGATCTCTAGCTGCTTGCTGCCCTTCCCCCTAACGTCGTCAATGACCATCTGCATTGCCGCCCGCCCGTAACCACGTCCCTGGCAGCGAGCATCGGTCATCAGGCGCGTGACATACCAGCCGTACTCTGGTGTGTCGCCGTACATGACGAAGCCAACAGGGGTCTCCGCGTCGTAGATGGCGTTGGCGATCCAATATGGCTCGACCCTGCTCTGAGCCAGGGAGGTCGCGTTGTTGGCGACAAAGTGTTCCTGCCCCGGCGCAACCTTGAGGCGGATCACGGGACTCAGGTTCTTTGCCGTTACTTCGCGCAGGCTGACCCTGGCTGGGGGCAAGGGTTCCTTTTCCAGCTTCAGTTCGGCCAGCACGTAGCCATCCTCCGTGCCAGCTTCGACGAAGCCGAGGCTGGCGAACAACTTGCGGGCAACCTCGTTCTCCGGGTGGTGGCTAATCTTGATCGCAAAGCAAGTCGGCTGTTCACCGATCTTGGCGATCAACTGCGTGGCTGCCGCTCTCCCGTAGCCCTTGCCCTGCTGTTCACAGTCAATCATCAGCAGCGACAGGTGCCAGCCCGTGGCAGGGTAGTAGCTGTAGAGGGCGAAGCCGACTACCTGCTCAGCAGCGTAGATCACCACTGGGAAGTGCAGGTTGACATCGTACTTGGCTTGCAGCAGCGAGTCGCTGTTGCTGGCTACATAGCGGCTCTGCTCACCGCTGACCTTGAGGGCGGCCACTTGCTGCCAGTTGTGGCTGTTAATCGGACGCAGAGTTACGCTCATCGCTTATCTTCTCCTTCTAGCTTCAGCTACTTGTGCCTCAGCGTAGATTGCTAATGGTGTCAGGCGGGAGTGCAGTGGCTGCGATCACTTGACCACTGCCAACTCGCGCTTCTCCGCCTGCTGCCCGAACTCGCCGAAGGCGGCTGGCACAAGTTGCGGCTCAAGCTGCTTCTCAAGCAACCTGCTGGTCTTGCGCTGCTCGACCACGCGTACGATCAGCGCACCGCCCAACAAGCCAGCTCCCTCGACCACGCCGAGGACGATGAAGGGGAGGACGTGATCGATCTCGTACAGCCAGGCAACCACGGTCGCGCTGATGAAGGCAACCGTAGTGCCGACCGTGTTGAACATCCCTTGCAGCCGCCCGCGCACCTCTGCTGGCACAATGTCGGCGAAGAAGCCCTCGATGGCAGGCGTGCTGAAGGCCCAGCCCAGCCCCTCAAGTGCGCCAATGCCCAGCACCAGCCAGTAGTAGTTGTCGCGGTTGTAGAAGCCGTAGCTGACGTGAGCCAGCACCACGATGATCCCGCCACAGAAGATGAACTGCCAGCGACCGAGCCGATCCGACAGCCGCCCGCCCCAACTCATGAACAGGATCATTGGCAAGGTGAAGGCGATGAAGGTGATGCCGATGTAGTCTGTCCCTGCACCCAGGTCGTTGAGCCAGATCGCCCAGAGGGTGACGAACAGGCCGAAGCCGAACTGCAAGCCAACCTCCATCACCAGGGCGGCGTAGAGGGGCAGGCCGAGGTTGGCCTTGAGGATTGCCAGGTTGCCAGCCTGCCTACCCCCTTCGCGCTCTGCCTTGCGTGCATCCTTGACGTGCTGGCGTTCGTGAATGTAGAAGAAGACCAGCACGAGGGTAAGGCCGCACATCAGCGACCCCCCCCAGAAGGGACTGGTGTAGCCGCCTGCGATAGCAAGGAAGCCACCAATAGCAGGGCCGAGCAGGAGGCCCGCGTTAGAGACCGTACCCAGCAGGCCGAAGGCTTCGCCCCGTCGATCCTCTGGCGTAATGTCCATCAGGTAGGCGCGGGCTGCCGGTATAATTGCCGCCGCGCCGATGCCGTCCACGAAGCGCAGGGCGATGAACAGCCAGGGTTCGTGGACACCAACGTAGAGCAGCGGCATGATAGTACGTACTACCAGGCCAAGGATTATCACCTGCCTGCGCCCAAAGTGGTCGCTAGCCCAGCCGAAGGGCATCTGAAAGAGGAAGTTGGCGAGCAGGAACGAGCTAGCCATCAGCCCGATCTCGGTCAGGGTCGCCCCCATCTGCTCGGCAAACAGAGCGCGCACTGGGATGATCAAGCCAATCCCCGTCTGATCGACAAAGACCGCAAGCAGCAGCACGGCAAAGGCAGTGCTGCTGAAGAACATACTACCTTTGAGTTTACGCAAGATTGCGGCAGACATTACCCTCTCCTTGTAGCCGCCGCAAGATTGGCGCGACTATCTACCACCATTATACTAAACTGGTGGGTGGGCGGCTTCAGGCTAAAGGTGTATCATCTGTATTCTGCGGGCAGAACCAACCCAGGCAAGCAGGCTGGGTTACGGGGCGGAGAGCCTTGCCCCCTGCTACTTGACCACTGGCACGATGATCTTGACTGGCTGGTTGAGCTTGCTCCAGGTGTAGGTACCTGCGTATTCGATGGCACTCTCCAGCAGTGTCTTGACTACCGGCTTGCTGTCGAGGGTGACGGCGAACTCGTAGTCGGTCAGGGCGCGGCCAGTGTCCTGCTTGCTGAGGCCCATCACCCCACCGATCTGGATGTTCTGGAAGGTGATATAGCGCACCGCCACCCCGTCGATGCGCCCAGTGCGGAGCGGCTGACTGTCGAGCTTGGCCGCAGCGCGATCAATGTCGGCGGTCGAGATCGTATCCCAGGTGTTGATCTCACTGCGTGTGGCCGCGTACGCCTCGCGGGTGTCGCGCTTGTAGGTCTTGCCACCGTCGCTGCTGACGTAGCTGTACTGGGCAGTTAGCACCACCAGGTTGATCTCTACCCTGGCAGGTTCCTCTACCACCGACTCCGACTTGAACAGCCAGCGACTGCGCCGCCCTGTGACATCAATGGTCGCGGTTTCGGTGACCACGTAGACCTCGGCACCACCCTGGAAGTCAACCTGGTAGCTCTTGAGCGCACGCATATTGAGGACGGCCTGCTTGAACAGCACACTGTTCTTGATCGGCGCGGCTACTTTGGTCGGCTGCGGCTTGACCAGGGCAGCGGGTGCTGCCAGGCTGCTGCCACCGAGGGCGAGGCTGATGGTGAGGCTGAGGGCGATCAGGCCAAAGGCCAGGGGGCGCAACTTATGCAACATGAACTATTCCTTCCTTGTACTTGCCAACATTCCGTCAGCTTCATTATACACCAAGCTGATCAACATTGTACACACGGGAACTAGCGGAGGTTGCGCTGGGCATCTAACGGGGGATGCGTGGTGGTCAAGGGCGGATGCTTAGCTGATCACAGCTACCTACCCCGCTGATCGCTAAGCATCCGCTAGCTGCTCCCTGCACCGGGCGTTGCACACAAGGGGATGCGGCGGTTATAATTGGTAGGCAACTTTGCGAGAATGGGGGGGGAGCAAGATGGCAGAGGCAGAGATCGGCATCATTGGCGGCAGCGGCTTCTATGAGATGGATGGCCTGAGCGAGGTAGTGGAGGTGGAGGTAGACACCCCCTTCGGCCCACCCAGCGACCTGTTGGTGGTTGGCACCCTGGCAGGGCGGCGGGTAGCCTTCCTCTCGCGTCATGCTCGCGGCCACCGCTACACGCCGACAGAGGTGCCTTCGCAGGCCAACATCTACGCTCTCAAGTCGCTAGGCGTGCAGACGGTGGTGGCGATCAGCGCAGTGGGTAGCATGAAAGAGGAGATTGCGCCCTTGCACGTAGTAGTCCCGAATCAACTGTTTGACCGCACCGTAGCTCGCCCGCGCAGCTTCTTTGGCAGCGGCATTGTTGGTCATATCCCCTTCGCCCACCCTTACTGCGACCCGCTGCGCCAGACCTTGCTGGACGCTGGCCGCGAGGAGGGTGCGACCATCCACGACGGCGGCACCTATGTCTGCATCGAGGGGCCGCAGTTCTCCACCCTCGGCGAGTCGCTCGTCTACCGTCAGTGGGGGATGACGGTGGTGGGCATGACCGCTATTCCAGAGGCGAAGCTGGCGCGGGAGGCAGAGATGTGTTATGCCACGCTCGCCCTGGTCACCGACTACGACTCCTGGCACCCTGAACACGACAGCGTGACGGTGCAGATGGTAACCGCAAACTCGGCCCACAATACTGCACTGGCGAAGCGGATCGTGCGCCGGGTGGTGGCTGGCCTGGACGCACAGACTTGCGGCTGCACCGATGCGCTGGCGAATGCGGTGATGACCGACCCTGCCCTGATCCCACCAGCGCAGCGAGCGAAGCTGGGCATCCTGCTCGACAAATACTACCCAGAGGCTAACTGATGCTACAGCGGATGCGCCGCCTGCGCTGGACTGAATTGCAACTGCTGGTCGCCCCTGCTCTACTCAGCATCGTGGGGCTGATCCTGGTGCTGGTGGCTGGGCAGAACAGCGAACAAACGACGATCCAGCAGTTCCGCGTCCAGGCGGGTGATGTGTGGGTAAGTCTCGCTTTTATCGGCCTGATCATGGCGATCCATGTGTGGCTGACCGCCCGGCGACCGCAGGCTGATCAGGTGCTACTGCCTGTCGTTGCTATGCTCACCGCTATTGGGTTGGTAATGACCCAGCGGCTGCAACCAGCGGCGGCCAGTGCGCGGGCTGGGGCGATCAGCCTGCTGGCGAACAAGCAGGCGATCTGGATCGGCATCAGCTTCGTCGCCCTCTTTCTTGTCCTCAGCCTGTTCAAGAACCTCAGCTTCCTGCGCCGCTACAAGTACACCTGGCTGGTGCTGGGCATTGGCCTGTTGGTAGCAGCTCTCGCTTTTGGCGGTACTAGCGGTCAGGAGACGAGTGGCGGGCCGGGGTCGCGCCTCTGGTTCAACTTCGGCTTCTTCCAGTTCCAGCCCAGCGAACTGCTCAAGGTGATCCTGGTCGTCTTCCTTGCTGCCTACCTGGTGGACAAACGCTACCTGCTGGGCGGCAGCTACAAGATCGGGCGGCTCAAGCTGCCCCCCCTCCCCTATCTCGCCCCCCTCGGCGTGATGGTTGGTCTCGCTCTAGTAACAGTAGTCGTGCAGCGTGACCTCGGCAGCGCACTGCTTTTCTTCGGCATCTTCCTCACCATGCTCTACGTTGCCAGTGGGCAGGGCGGCTACGTGGTGGCGGGTCTCAGCCTGTTTGCCCTCGGTGCCTACGTCCTCTACAATATCAGCGGCTTCGACTACGTGCGCGACCGCGTAGGTATTTGGCTCGACCCCTGGGCGCGGGCCAACGACAAGGGCTACCAGGTCGTGCAGAGTCTCTACGCCCTAGCGAATGGCGGCATCGCAGGACAGGGGGTGGGGCTAGGGCGGCCCGACTTCATCCCAGTCGTGCAGAGCGACTTCATCTTTGCGGCAATTGGCGAGGAGGTGGGGCTGGCTGGCACCCTGGCGGTGGTTGCTCTCTACCTAATCCTCGTCTTTCGCGGCTACCACATCGCGCTGCGTAGCCCCAACCGCTTCGCCCAACTGCTGGCTATCGGCCTGACCACGATCTTCGGCCTGCAAGCGATTATCATCATCGCTGGCACGACCCGCCTGATCCCGCTCACGGGCATCACCCTACCCTTCATCAGCTATGGTGGCTCGTCACTGATCACCAACTACCTGGCTATTGGCCTGCTGCTCCGCATCTCAGCCGCCCGCGCTGACGAGTTTTGAGCTTCTGCCTATCCCTACTTGCCACGCAGGAAGCGGTCAATGCCATTGGCGAGGCCATAGGCAGCCACGTCGGGGTTGTTGTAGAGTAGACGACGGTCGTTAGGGCTGGTCATGTAGCCCATCTCCACTATTGCCATTGGCACGCGGGGGTTGACAGCGTGGCGCACGCGACGGGTGTAGAAAGCGTAGTAGCCGCTCATGTTACGGGTAAGATTGTCACTGCGGCCAAGTTTGGTTGCGCTACCGTACTCGATGTAGAGGTCGGCTAGCAAGCGGCGGTTCTCCGGGTTGTCAATGTAGCGCGGGCGGGCGACCTTGAAGCCACTAGTGGCAGCACTTTCGCTACCGTCAGCGTGCAAGGCTACGAACAGGTCGGCCTGGCAGTCAATTGGCACGGTAGCCGGGACGATCTGTACCTGGTAGCCACGCTGGGTGAGCAGGGCTGCCGTGCGGCGGGCAACATCCAGGTTGATCTGCCACTCGCTGCGCCCTGCGGCATAGGCCCCGCTATTGTCGCGCAATTCCTTCAACTCGTCGGGTAGAGCAGAGGCTAGCCAGTGTCCCGCCTGCAGGACTACCCGCTTCGGCTGCTGCGTGCTGGCGAAAGGGACTACCTGGCTCGGCACGGCGTAGGGGGTGCCACTGGCAGTGGTGGCCGGGAACTGACCGCTCGGCTGGGGCGCAAGGTTGGGCGCGGCTGCATCCGGGCGGAAGCTGCCATCGGCCTGGAAGGCTGAAGGGCCATATGGCAGCGCGGCAGCCTCAGCGAGGGCGAAGTCATCTCGATTGCTGCCGATGGTCGGTCGCTTCGGGCGCGGGGTGCCGACTGGCGTGGGGATGGGCGACGGCTCATAGCGCGGCGTGCAATCACCCGGCTGCTCAGCTTGAGCGGGTGGGGCGGCCTGGAAAGCAGCAGGCTGGCTGTTGAACGCCGCTGGTAGCGGCTGGCTGGTCGCAATGGTAGCGAAGGCAAGCACGGTAGCAACAAAGGCGGCAACACGGGTATGGAGATCAGGCAGCATGAGAGAACCTTTCCAGCTAGGGGACGCGATTAGCTCTGATCCGTAATCTAGCACGCCCAACCACCGCCTGTCAAACTACAGGCGACGGCTGGTGGCGGTTCTAACTATAGTTTAATCAGCACAGCAGGGTTGCGGCAGGCTGGTTGAAGCTACGCTCCCGTGCGCTTGAACTCGCGCTCTAGCTGGCTCTGACTGAGGAGCAGCATGGTAGGGCGACCGTGGGCGCAGGCGCGGGGCATCTGGCACTGCTCAAGCTGGCCGATCAACTCGCGCATCTCCTCTACGCTGAGGCTCTGACCGGCCCGGATCGCGCTATGGCAGGCGAGGCTGATCGCCAGCGTGTCGCGCCAGAGGTCGATCCGACTTTGGGCAATCAGATCGTCGAACACCTCCGTCGTCGCTCCTGCCAGCCGCCCCTCATGACGTTGCTTGAAGGTGGCTGGTACGCTCTTGACCAACATCTTCCGCTCACCCTGTTCCTCGGTGACGAAGCCCAGGTCGGACAGCACCTTCTGGCGGCTCCGCAACTCGGCCACCTGGCGGGGGGTTAGCTCCAGTTCCAGGGGGGTAAGCAGTGGTTGTACCGCCCCATCGTTGCGCTTGCCACCCTCTTTCGTCAGGTCAGCAAGGATGCGCTCGTACATGACGCGCTCGTGGGCGGCGTGCTGATCTACCATGTACATCCCATCCGGCCCCTCGGCGACGATGTAGGTCTGGCTGACCTGGCCGATTACACGCAAGGCAGGCAAGGTGCGACGGCTGGGGACAACATTGCTCTCCGGCTCGATGCGGCCAAGCTGCGGCTGCACCGGCTGGCGGCCATCGCTGCTGCTGCCCATCCGCTCAAACATCTCGTCGGGGCTAAGGGCAGCGTAGTCGGCTTCGCTGAGGCCGGGTTGGTTGCTAGCCGCTGCCGGGTTGATCGGTGGGCGCGAAGGTAGGGCATTATCGGGCTGGAAGTAGCCGCCGTTGTGGGGGGTTGGCCGCGAGTCGTAGGTGGGGCCGAATTGCAGGCCGCCCTGCTCCCCCTGCTCCTGGGGCGGCGTGCTGTTAGTCGGCTCGCCACCACTTTTTAGCCCAGGCACAGTGCTGTACTCGGCCAACGCCTGGCGCACGGCTCGTTGCACGGTGACGAACACCTGCCGCTCGTCCTGGAACTTGACCTCGATCTTGGCGGGATGGACGTTGACATCCACCGTGCCAGGGTCTAGCTCGACGTTGAGGACGACCACTGGGAAGCGGCCCGTCATCAGCAGGGTGTGGTAAGCCTCGGTGACGGCGAAGATGAGGCTGCGGCTCTCGATGGGCCGATGGTTGACAAAGAAGTTGATGTACTGGCGATTGGCGCGGCTCGTCCCCGGCTGGCTGACGTAGCCCCAGACAGTAGGGGGTGGCAGTTGTGGTTTTGCCACCCCGTACTTCGTCCGCCGCTCACGTACTGACCCCTCGTCCAGTAGGTTGTCCCCCCGACTCCAGAGGTCATCCTCAGCGGGGCTGGGCGCGTCGGCTGGTGGGTAAGGCGGTATCTCGCCAGTGGTCATCGCCCCAACTGGCAGCATTGCCTTCGCAATCTCGTTGCCGTAGACGGCAGTGATTGCGTCCAGCAGTTCGCCGCTGCCTGGCGACTGGAAGGTAACGCGGTTATCTATCGTCAGCTTGAAGCGCACGGCGGGGTAAGCGAGGGCGTAGGTGCTGACCAGCGCACCAATCTGCCCACTCTCGGTCGCGGGCGACTTGAGAAACTTGAGGCGGGCGGGAACGTTGTAGAACAGGTCTTCGACGGTGATGATCGTACCACGCACAGTACCACGTGGCCCATGCCGCTTCAGTACGCCCCCCTCGAACACCACCTCGTTGCCGTTCGGGTCGTCCGCCGTGCGGGTCAGTAGGCTGGTGCGGCTGACACTGGCAATAGAGGGCAGGGCTTCGCCGCGGAAGCCGAGGGTGCTGATCTCGAACAGGTCAGGCAGGCTGCTGATTTTGCTGGTGGCATGGCGCAGGAAGGCAGTCTCCACCTGGTCAGCGGGGATACCGCTACCATCATCGGTCACGCGGATTAGCTTTTGGCCGCCCGCCTCGACCTCGACGCGGATGTTCTTGGCCCCCGCATCCAGCCCGTTGTCCAACAGTTCCTTGATCACGGCGGCGGGCCGCTCAACCACTTCGCCAGCGGCAATCTTGATCGCAATATCTTCGGGCAAGACCTTGATCGGCATAGTTTCCTCCCACTTTGCCTCTTTGATAATCACTCCATTAGCACAAATGTACCACAAGGGCAGCTAAATGTCAAGTGCTGGCTGGGGTGGCTGGTTCTCGCTTGGTGGCTGGTTGGCGCAGGTAGACAACCACGCCATAGAGCAGCAGCAAGCTGGCCGTCTGGATCACTGCGCGGTAGCCATAGCGGTCCTCTACGAAAGCACCTAGTAGCACAGAGAGGAAGGTCAGCCAGAGGAGCAGGCTGACCCGCAGGTAAATCGCTACTCTTGGGTTGGTCGCTCCCGTTGCTAGCCAGAGCCAGGCGAAGGGCAGCAGCAACAGCACCTGGTCATAAACGAGGGTGTAGGGGGTGATCAGCAGACCAACGATCACGGTGAGTGGCATGGCGTTAGCTAGCCGCCCGCTGTTGATCGCCACCCACCAGGGCCGGGCGAGCAGCGCGAGGGTGAGCAGGCTGAAGACAACCGCCAGCAGCCAGCCGCCGCCCGTCAGGTTGTAGCTCGTCCCCCACCAGGAGGTAGCCACCGGGGCCATGCGGGTAGCCTGCTGCTGCCCGCTGAAGCTAACCTTCAGCCAGTCGGCCAGGGCAGTGGGAGCCAGGAGCAACGGCGCGAGATTGAGCAGCAGCCCTGTAAGTACGAAGCCGAGTACTGGTCGCCACCTACGCCCCCATAGCCAGACCAACAGGGCCAACAGCACCACCAGCCCCACCAGTTGCGGCTTAAAGGTTGCCAGTGCGAGGGCAATACCTGACAGCACCTCCCAGCTTGCGGGCTGGGCTACACCATCACCGACTGGGCGGCTCAAGTGGTAGACGAGGGCAAGCAAGGCAAAGATGATGATCGAGTGCTGCCCAATGTAGAGATTAGCGATGGCAGGTCGGTAGACGAAGTAGGCAACCCCTGCCAGCAGGTAGAGCGCGAGACCGCCACTGAGGACGAGCAGTGGCAGTTGTGCCTGCCAGGCTAGGACTGGCGCAAAGTAGCCGCCTGCTGCCTTGAAAGCGAGGTAGCCGCCCAGCAAGAGCAGCAGGCCGTTGAGCAGCGTCCAGAGACGCAGGGCCAGGGGAAAGTCGAGGGTGGAGAAGGGGGTGGCGGCCAGCAACGCCCAGTAGGGGTAGATCGCATGGTACTCGCGGCCAGAGTTGAACTGCTGCTGGTCAATCGGGTCAGAGGTGGCGAGGGTGTAGCGGTCGGCAAGTTGGTGGACGGTCGCCTGATCGGGCTGGTAGGGGTTGTCGCCCAGCAGGATCAAGCGGGCGGGTAGCCAGCCGTTCTCCAAGAAGTCCTGCCCGTTGGTCGTTGGCTCCAGGCTGAGGGCTAGCCAGAGGTAGGGGGCGAGCAACAGCACGGCAACAGCGGCGGCCAGAGCTTTGTTCACGCGGGCGCATCCTCCTCAAAAGCGGTGATGGCTCATTATAGCATAGCCAGCCCTGTGTTATAATAGAGCATGACCAGCAAGAATGAACAGCCCACCGCCCCAGCCCAGCTTAGCATTCGCCCTGTCTACGGCATCATGGAGGCCGAGGCGGTCAGCGATCTGCAAGCCGCCGCCTGGGGCTTCAGCGACCGCGACCTGATCCCCGCCCACAGCCTGATTGCGATCCAAAAGAGCGGCGGGGCCGTGATCGGTGCCTACCGTACTACAGTCAGCCCACGCAGACGGACCGAAGCCGCGCAACTGGTCGGTTTCGCTCTGGGTTGGACGGGGCTACGGGGCGGTAAAGCCTTCCACTACTCCGATATGCTAGCCGTCTTGCCAGAGTACCAGCAGCACAACATTGGCTACTTGCTCAAGCTATCCCAGCGCGAGGCGGTGATGGCCCAGGGCCTGGAGTTGATGGCCTGGACATACGACCCGCTGGTGGCCCGCAACGCCTGGTTCAACATCGTCAAGCTCGGTTGTACCGCGAAGGAGTATACCCTCAACCTCTATGGTGAACTGCACAGTGCCACCCACTCTGGCTTGCCCACTGACCGCTTCACGGCGGATTGGGCCTTGCGGAGTGCGCGGGTAGTGGGGAGGGTGGGTCGCCCCCTCAGCGAGCAACTACGTAGCTTCAACGAGCAGGTTAACTGGCAGCAACCGCCCCGCCGTTCTACCCCCCCCGACGAGGAGCCATTCCAGCTACAGGATCACCAGCTAGTGACCGCCACCAGCCTGCACGCGGAGGGCTACCGCCTGCTTGATCAGATCGACCTGGACACGCCGCTTGGCATGGTCTGGGCCGAAATCCCCGCCGATATTGACAAGATACGCAACCACGATCCCGAAGCCGCCCTGCACTGGCGGATGCAGACCCGCGCCCTCTTTCAGCACTACTTTGGGCGTGGTTACTTCGTCACTGGCATGGTGCGCAGCCGCTTTGCTGGCGAACGACGCGTCTTCTACCAGTTGGAGATGACGACGGTCTGAACCGTCCCAGGGGAGGATGAAAGATGATCAGCCTAGCCAGAGTGGAGATGCGCGTGCTGCGCCTACCACTGCTTGCCCCGTTCGAGACCAGCTTTGGCCGTGATATTACTCGTGAGGTGATCGTTCTCAGCGCGACCTCTGCCGAGGGCATCGTCGGTTGGGGCGAGTGCAGTGCGTTCAGCCTGCCCAACTACAACGAGGAAGATACTGCTACTGCCCGCCACATCCTCAGCCAGTACATCATCCCCAACCTGCTGGACAACCCAGTGCAGTCGCCGCAGGATTATGCAGCACGCTACGCCTGGATACGCGGCAATCGTATGGCGAAGGCGGCGTTGGAGGAGGCATTGTGGGACATCGCGGCGCAGCAGGCTGGTCAGCCGCTCTGGAAGTTCCTCGGTGGCAGCCGCCAGCAGATCCCCGCTGGGGTGAGTATTGGCATCGCGGCGGACGAGGCGACGTTGGTCGAGGAGGTGGCGGGCTTCATCGCACAGGGCTACCGTCGGATCAAGATCAAGGTCAAGCCGGGGCGCGAGGTCGGGCCGGTGCAGGCGATCCGCGCCCGCTTTCCCGACATCCCCTTGCAGGTGGACGCAAACTCGGCCTACACCCTGAGCGACGAACACGTAGCCTTGCTCAAGCAGCTTGACGACTATGGCCTGCTGCTGATCGAGCAGCCGCTCGGTGAGGATGACCTGATCGACCATGCCCAGTTGCAGCCGCAGCTACGCACCCCGATCTGCCTGGATGAGAGCTTGCGCAGCCGCGACGACGTGCGGAAGATGCATGAGATCGGCGCAGGCAAGGTCGTTAACCTCAAGCGCGGACGGGTGGGTGGTCTGAGCGAAACGCTAGCGATCCATGCCTACTGCCAGCAGCATGGCATCCCAGCCTGGTGCGGTGGAATGTTGGAGACGGGCATTGGCCGGGCGATCAACCTGGCGGTCGCCAGTCTGCCAGGGCTGACGATGGTTGGCGACACATCAGCTAGCAACCGCTTCTACGCTGAGGACGTGATCGCTGCTCCCTTCCAACTGGTCAGCAGCGGCCCCCATCGCGGCACGATCAGCGTCCCCAACCTGCCTGGCATCGGGGTGCGGGTTGATATGCGGGTACTGGACAGCTACACCGTCAACTATAATACCTATCGGCCCAGCCTGGTCATTCGGCTAGGTGGCGGCTAAATCTCCGCCTATACAGCCTACCGCCCGCTAGCAGCCAGCTAAAGCGCGATGTACCTGATAGGGCTTTTCGTGTCTAGCCTAATTTTAGGCGAAGTCTATCCAGGTTCTATGCAAACCCTTGACAAAGGCTGTGCAAGAAGCTATAATCTGGTCAGAACAAAGCTCCGACCCACCACAAATAGGCTAACCCCCCTGATCTCGCCTGCCAAGACGTGACCGCTCGGTGACTATGCTGGGTCGTCAAGCAACGTTGCTAGTCTGACAATTGGCATCTCATTCTAAGGAGAATTGTATGCAGTCTACTTTTCTGTGGGTCGGCGTAGCAGGGATGGCTCTTGGCGCAGCGGCGTTCCTGGCGATGAGCCTGAGCGCAAAGAACCACCGTGACCACTATGTGATCACCTTCTTCGTCCCGCTAATCGCAGCCGCTTCTTACCTGGCGATGGCCCTCGGCAGCGGTATCACCACCGTTGGTACCCGCGAGGTCTACTACGCCCGCTACCTCGACTGGGTGTTGACCACCCCGTTGCTCTTGCTGGATCTGGCCCTGCTGGCAATGCCGTTTGCTTCGCGCAATCGCGGCACCCTCATTGGCGGCCTGATTGGTGCAGACGTGTTCATGATCCTGACTGGCCTGATCGCCACCCTCTCGAACAACGACACCATGCGCTGGACGTTCTACATCGTAAGCTGCGTTGCGCTGCTAGCCATCTACTTCTTGCTCTTTGGGCAGGTACGTGCCGAGGCAGCCAGCCAGAGTGCCGAGTCGTTGGCTACCTTCAACTCGTTGAGCAGCATCCTGGTTGTCCTTTGGCTTTTCTACCCCGTAGCCTGGCTGCTTGGCACCGAGGGTCTGAAGCTGTTCGGCCAGGATATCGAAGTAGCTGCCTTCGCAATTATGGACGTGATCGCAAAGGTGGGCTTCGGTTTCATCCTGCTCAGTGCGCTCAACCGCATCCCTGATCCGGCTCCAGCTGGCAACAAGGTAACTGGCTAGTTTTCGCAAGCTCAAGGGTGCGCTAGTTGTGGCTGGCGCACCCTTTTGCTGTGAAGGTTTGTGGCTGCGAGCCAAACCCCTGCCACAAGGGAGACACGAGCCCTGCCCGGCCCTCTGCCAGGCCGACTGCCTCCTTAATCCCCACGCTGCAAGGCGAACCACCAGTAGAAGGCCGCCCAACTGCGCCAGCCCAGCCATTGTTCGGCCAGCCCCCGCACTTCGGCTTCGGTCGCTTTTCTGCCGTAGCCATAGTGCCGCCCTATCACCGTTTGCAAGCCCACATCGGCGGCGGGGATGCTGTCGCGCTGACCCAGGCCACGTATCAGCAGGTACTCTGCCGTCCAGCGGCCCACGCCGCGAAAACCAGTCAGGTAGGTGCGTGCTTCAGCAGGCGGGAGGGCTGCGACCGCAGCAAAGTCCAGTGCGCCGCTTGCCACCGCTGCGCCCAGGCCAATCACGTAGCTAGCCTTCTGCTGGCTGAATTGGCGGGCGCGCAGTACTGTCGGGTCGAGTGCAGCCACCGTCGCTGGCATGGGCATCAGCGGATAGCGTTCACCAGCAAACTCTCCCTCACGGCCAGACAACTCCAGCAGGGTCAGGCGCAGCTTGCGGGCGAAGGCGATGTTCACCTGCTGGCCGATCACCGCCCAGAGCAGAGCCTCAAACGGCTCGGCGATCAGCGTTAGCCGCAGGCCAGGGTAGCGGGCGATCAATGAGCCGAAGATCGGGTCGCCTGCGCCCAGCCGCTCAAACGCGCTCACATCCTCGTCCAGCGCAAAGGTGTGCCGCACCCAGGCCACTGCTGCCTCTAGCGCGTCCTCGTCCAAGCTCGCGCCGCTGACGGTAAGTTGCAGGCTGCTTGCTTCTTCGCTAGCGGTAATGCTGATCAGCAGGTCGTGGCCTCCCAGCCGCACCGCCCTTGCATAGCTGCGTTCGCCCACCCGATCCAGCACGGCAGTAGAGGCGGTCGCCAGGTAGGTGCAGGCGTGGGTGAAGCTGTAGGGTGCTGTTGGTTGTAGGCTGAGGCTGGTGGTTTGCATGGCCCATCCTTGCGCCGAGGGTACGCAGTTGCTAGGGCTAGTATACACGATCTCGGCCTACCAGATGCGGTTGAAAGGGCTGCTTTGCTCTGCTCACATCGCTGAACAGCTACCGCTGCCAACGGCTTTGCAACCGCACCAGATACGTGCTATAATAAGCCTACTGGTAAGGTTTTGGTAAGGAGGAAGGCATGAGTAGGCAGCGTATCCTTGTTGTTGATGATGACGAAACGATCCTTAATCTGCTGCGGGTCAATCTGACCAACGACGGCTTTGAGGTGGTGGCCGCCCGCAGCGGCAACGAGGCACTCAACAAGGTGGAGACTACCCTCCCCAACCTGGCGATCCTTGACCTGATGCTGCCGGGCATGAGTGGCTTCGAACTAAGCCGCCGCCTACAAAAGTATGTCGAGGTGCCAGTGATCATGCTCACTGCTGTTGCCGACGAGCATACTATCGTGCAGGGATTGGAGAACTACGCCGACGACTACATCAACAAGCCGTTCCGCTACCCAGAGTTGCGCGCCCGCGTCAACCGCCTGCTCTCGCGCATCAACAACGCCCTGCTAGACAGTGGTGGCGAACTGCTAGTGGACGATGGCCTGTCGATCAACTTTGCCCGCCACACGGCAGTAGTCAGCGGCAAGCAAATCCACCTCTCGCCCATCGAGTCGCGCCTGCTTTTCTGCCTGATCCAGAACGAAGGGAAGGTCGTCACCAACGACATATTGCTGCGGCGAGCCTGGAACTACCAGGACGAGGGCGGGCTGGAGTCGCTCTGGGTGCGGATGAGTACCCTGCGGCGCAAGCTAGGCGACACCGTCGAGCCAACCCGCTACGTGATTACCGAGCGTGGGGTTGGCTACCGCTTTGGCGTGACGATCAGCAGCGGGGTGAAGTAGCAGCCGTGGCTACCACTCTGCAACAGGTAAGCGAAGTCCGGCCCGAAGCCCTCCGCCAGCGCGTGCTGGTCGTGGACGACAACGAAGACAACCGTGAGTTGTTCGCCACTGTCTTGCGCGGCGGCGGCTACCAGGTCGTCACCGCCTGTGATGGGGTAGAAGCTCTGACCGAGGTTGACCGTCAGGTGCCAGACCTGATCGTACTTGACCTGATGATGCCCAACCTCAATGGCTACGAAGTGACTGAGCGGGTGAAGAACAACCCCCACCTCCCTTTCATCCCGATTATCATCGTTACCGCCAAGAGCGACCTGCGCGACAAGATTCGTGGCCTTGAGATGGGTGTGGACGATTACCTGGTCAAGCCAGTCAACTACCCCGAACTGCTGGCCCGCGTGCGCTCCCTGCTGCGCCTCAAACGAACCCAGGACGCACTGACCGCCGAGCGTAATAAGATCGACCTGCTCTACCAGGTTAGCAACGCACTCAATGACAGCCTCGACGTGGATCGCGTTTTGAGCAAGACAATTGAGATGACCGTAGACTATCTGAGCGCGAACAAAGGTAGCATCCTCCTGCTCGACCAGGAACGCCGCGTCGTCCGCTTCCTGCTTGCCCGCGCCTACCTGCCCGCCGAGGAGCGCAAGAGCGTAGTCAACCAGGTGTTGGACAGTGGATTGGGCGGCTGGGTCGCCCGCCACGCACAAGGGGCGGTGATCACCGACACCGACACCGATGACCGCTGGGTACACTTCCCCGATGACCCGATCAAGGTCGGTTCGGCAGTCTCGGTGCCAATGATGAGTGGGGGGGAGGTGGGTGGCGTGCTGACTCTTGTCCACCCCGATAAAGGCCACTTCCAGGCGGGCCAGCTAGACTTGTTGACCGCTATCGCCAGCCAGGTGATGATTGCAGCTCGCAATGCCTACAGGCACACGGAAGTGGTAGAGGAGAAGCAGCGTACCGAAGCGATCCTGAGCAATCTGGCTGAGGTGTTGCTGACCACCGACCAGGCCACCCGCCTGACCAATTGCAACCCCGCCGCCCTTCACCTGCTAGGGGCAAGCCGCACGCAGGTGATCGGCCTGGAGGTAGCGCAGTTGTTGGCAGAGGAGGAAGGCCGCCTTGCGAGTGTCCTACACACCGTACTGAGCAGCGGCCAACAGGTAGTTGGCATGGAGATGAGCGTGATTGTCCCGGCCAACGGCAGTCGCGTGCCAATGCTGGTTAGCTGCGACGCACTGCGCGACGCGGGTGGGCGCGTAACTGGCTGCGTAGTGGCAATGGCCGACATAACCAAGCTGCGCGAGGCAGCCGCCCTGCGCGAGGAGTTTGTTCACATGATCAGCCACGACCTGCGCGGGCCGATCACTGGCATCTTTGGCTGCCTGGACATGATCGCTGACCCCTCGATTGGCGCAGTCAACCCAGTGCAGCAGAACTTTGTGCAGATGGCAATTGCTAGCTGCAACAGCCTCAACAACCTGATCGGTGATATGCTGGATGTCTACAAGCTAGAAGCAGGGCAGATGCAGCTTGCGCTGCGCCCCCTCGATCTCAACGATATGATTGCCGAAGTGGTCAGCCAAATGCAGGGGGCGGCAGCGGAGCGCGGTCTCTACCTGAAGGCTGTACCAGGCGGCGGTAAGCTGACTGTCTATGGCGACCGCACCAAGCTGGCGCGCGTTTTCAGCAACCTGATCAGCAACGCCCTCAAGTTCACCGAGACTGGCGGCCTGACGATCAGTAGCGGGCGCATGGATGACGGCATGGTTGAGGTGCGCGTGCGCGACACTGGCATTGGCATCCCCTCCGATGCAGGCCAGAAGATATTTGACAAGTTCTACCAGGTGCAGAATCGCAAGGCGGGACACATGGCCGGTACTGGCCTGGGCCTGACCTTCTGTAAGCAGGTGGTGGAGGCGCAGGGTGGGCGGATGTGGGTGGACAGCGTGCAGGGCAAGGGTAGCACCTTCATCTTCACCATCCCCACCGTGCGCCTCGCCAAGACAACCAACCCGCTCTGAGCCGCCACAAAAGTCCCCTCATCCCAGTGGGGGGGGCTTTCGTCGTGTAGCTATATCTTTTTCTTGGCTTGCTCGCTAGCCAGCGGCGCAACTGGCTCATCCTCACGTCCCAGGATGTTGAACTGCTTACCGATGTGGTAGGGGACACTTGTTACCACCACGTCTGGATGAGCCAGCAGCGAACCCTTGAGCCGCAGGGCAGTGTGGGTGTGCAGGACGTTCTCCCACCAATGTTCGGCGACGAACTCTGGCAGGATCACCGTGACCGCCCGATCTGGGTATCGCTGATGCATATCCTCTACGAAGCTGATCAAAGGGCGCACCAGCGAACGGTAGGGGGTCTCCAGGATCACCAGGCGCACGTCACCTTCGCTGAAGTACTTGCTCCACTTCTCCTTCAATCGCTCTGCCCCCTCCAGGTCGTCGGTAGCGTGGATAGCGATTACCTTGCTGAAGATGCTGCGGGCGTAGCCGATGGTTCGCAGCGAGGCGATGTTGATCGAGGAGATTGGCACGATGGCGACGTGCTTGATGTCCTGGGGTTGCAAGCTGAGGTCGTTGAGCGCAAGGTTGCTGACGCTCAACGCGGTCGCCACCCGCTCGTAGTGGCGGTGGATTGCGCGGAACATGGCTACCATCAGCGGGATCAGGATCATCACGATCCAGGCACCTTCGTGTATCTTGAAGTCGCCAATGGTGAACATTACTGCCCCTTCTTCGCTGTTGAACTTGGTAACGGCCACGACCAGCAGCACGATGGTAGTCGTGACTGCGCCAATGCCGTTGATCAGTGCGCCACGCTGCCAGCCAGGGTTCTTTTCGCGTAGCCACTTGCTGACCATGCCGCTCTGCGACAGGGTAAAACTAAGGAATACGCCAATAGCATAGAGTGGAATTAGTGCGCCCGTTTCAGCCTTGAAGATCACTAGTAGCAGGGCAGCAAGAACAGCCAACACGATGATGCCTGTGTTGTAAGCCAGCCGATCACCGCGGAAGCTAAACTGGTTGGGCAGAAACTTGTCGCGGGCAAGGAAGAAAGCGACGCGGGGGAAGTCGGAGTAGCAGGTATTGGCTGCCAGCACTAGCACCAGCGTGGTAGCGACCACAAAGACCGGGTAGACAGGTCCGAGGAAGCCAGTGAAGGTGTGGCGGGCCACCTGGTCGATCACGGTCTGACCTTGCGCTGTCACCCCCACGACATTGAAGGCTTGCGCGAGGAAGGTGATACCGAGGAACATGAAGCCAAGGATGCCAACCATTACGATCAGCGTGGTGGCTGCGTTCTTCGCCTCTGGCTTGTGGAAGGCAGGCACGCCATCGGAGATCGCTTCTACCCCGGTGAGGGCCGAGCAGCCGCTAGCGAAAGCGCGCATAACCAGGAAGACGAAGGCGAAGCCAGTAATCTGCTCTGGCTGGCTAGCGAGAGCCGGGTACTTACTCACATCTTCGGTGGGGAAGCCCCCGCTAATTATCTGTATCACGCCAACCACGATCATCAGGGTGACAGTAAGGATAAACAGGTAGGTAGGAGCCGAGAAGACTGCCCCCGACTCCTTGATCCCCCGCAGGTTGACGACCGTGATCACCAGCACGAAGCCGAGAGCCATCAGTACCTTGGAGTCAGCTGCGCCAGGGATGGCTGAAACGATAGCCGCCGTCCCTGCCGAGACCGACACCGCAACGGTGAGGATGTAGTCGGTCATCAGGGCCGCCCCAGCCACCAGCCCAAAGTTGACCCCCAGGTTCTCTTTGCTGACGATGTAGCTGCCGCCGCCCTTTGGGTAGGCAAAGATCGTCTGGCGATAGCTGAAGCCAACGATCAGCAGCAAGGTAGCAATAGCTAGTGCGATGGGGATGCTAACCCCGGTGATTACGGCTACACCTGCCACCGCCAGCGTCTTGACGATCTCCTCGGTGGCGTAAGCGACTGAGGAGAGCGCATCTGAACTGAGGATCGCCAAAGCCTTAACTTTGGTGAGCCGCTCGTGGGCTGCCTCGCTGGTTGCTAGCGGCTTGCCAAAGAGGATGCGGGTGAAGCGGCTGAAGGGGCCACGCGGTTTGATCGTATCCTCGCTAGCCCGCTGATTGTCTGCGCCATCAGGATTGAACAGGCGGCTGGGGCGCAGGTGCTTGATGTAGAGGTCACCTGGGTGTACCCCCTGCTGCACTGCCACCTCCGACCAGGCCATATCGCGGGGAGCAGCATCTGGGTCAGGTGGGGTTACGCGATGAACGCTGCGTCGGATGCTGGTTGGCTGGCCGCCGCTACTGCTGGCGATCATCTCTGGTCTGGCATTCAGATCAGTGTGCCAGCCGACCGCTGGTGGGATCGCCTCCGCTGCTCCACTACTTGCGTTGCCGGTAGGGGCATGGGGAGTGGAGCCGTTGCTGCTGACCTCACCAACCTCGTTGGCTACGCCTTTGTCCGCCTCCCGCTTTTTGTTGTCTTCCATCCCTATCAACCTCACTTGTCTATTGCCTCTGGCTAGCCGCTAATCTATCTACACTGCATGGTACGTGCCAGCCACCTGTTGGTGGCTACCGCCACAAAGGAGGCGCGCAAAAGAGGCGCACCAGCCGTGCGCCCCGCTGCACCCACTTGTATACAAACAGGTGGTTTATCGGTTGCAGAGGATTATCCTTCTTCATCGCTATCGTCATCGTCGTCATCCTCAAAGGGTACTTCGTCCTCGTTGTCGCTCTCCTCTACCTCGCTCTCCTCGCCAAAGTCTGGCTCGTAGGCGTTCTCCTCGTCGTCCTCCGCTACTGCCGTGCTGCGAACGTAGGGGCGTGGAGCAGGCATCCCCTGGGAAGTGAAGGAGGGGCGACCGACCATGGAGGCATCCTGGTGGGTTTCGTGGATGATGATCTTGACCTGCTTCTCGCTGATCACGGTCACGGCGGCAGCGTAGCGGTTGCCTGCCTGGATGAAGCGGCTCAGGTGCAGCCCCATTTTCGGTTCTACCGTGCCGATGTACTCGCCCTCGCGGGACTCGACCTTCAGGCTATTGCCGTCTACTTTGAGGATCACGGTGTCGCCAGGGATTACTCGGTTGAGTACTTCGGTGGAAGCCAGTTGGTTGAGGCTGGCGGTGCCACTCTTGCCCGTCTCCTCAATAAAGGTGGTGGGCAAGATCGGGGCGGCTTTGCTCTGGCTGGGCGCACTTCGGCGAGGGGCAGCGGTCTGCCGCTCGGCCAGCACCGCCAGCCGCTTCTTGTTCTTCTGGGCTATCGTATTGCTAGGGTCAAGCGCACTCGCCTTGCTGTAGGCATCGTGGCTGTCGCGGTACTGCTCCAGTTCGGCCAATGCCTTGCCCAGCCGATTGTAAGACTCGGCATCGTCGGGGAACATGGCAATGATCGTGCGGTTGGTTTCGGCGGCCTCCTGCCACTTGCCCTGCATCGCCAGGTTGATCGCCTGCTCGGTTCGCAGGCGGCGGAGGCGGTTCTTCTCTTCAGGATTGTATTGGCTCACGTTTGGGGCTACCCCTGTTCTCCCCCTCAGCGGGGTCACGGTTGCTAGTTAAATTATACACAATCTACGCACTTTTTGCCTAATTCGGTTTTGTCCTCTAACTATCTTCTATCGTTGCAGTCTATCCCGTAGCTAGACCAGCTCCCCTTGCACCGACCAGGCACTAACCTTCGTCAGCCGCAAGTTGACCAGCCTGCCGCGATAGTCTACCCCAGTTGCGCCGTCAAAGTGCGCGACCTTGTTCGGGCGGGTGCGGCCCGTCCAACGACCGTTGTGCATCCCCTCGACCAGCACCTCGGCCACCTGACCAAGCAGTGGAGCGTTCAGTTCAGTCAACACCTGCTCCTGCAAGTGTTCGATTTTCTGCAAGCGGCGACGCTTCTCGGCCAGCGGCACATCATCGCCCAGGGTGTAGGCGTAGGTGCCAGGGCGGGGCGAGTAGGCAGCGACGTGAACAGCATCAAACTTGATCTCCTCCAGCATGGCGAAGGTGTTAGCGAACTGCTCCTCGCTCTCGCCAGGGAAGCCCACGATGATGTCGGTCGCCAGCGACACGCCAGGGATCGCTGCCCGAATGCGCCCGATCAAGTCGATGTAATAGTCCATGCGGTAGCTGCGCCGCATCGCCCGCAAGGTGCGGTCGTCACCCGCCTGCACTGGCAGGTTGATGTGTTCGCAAGCCTTACTCAGGCGGCCCACCGTGTCCAGCAACTTCTGGCTCATGTCCTTCGGGTGGCTGGTGAGGAAGCGCACGCGCCAGAGGCCCTCCACCTGCTCCAACGCTTCGAGCAGGTCGGCCAGGTCGCTACGCGGGCTGAGATCGTGGCCGTAGGTGTCCACGTTCTGGCCTAGCAGCGTTACCTCGCGCACATCAGCCGCCACCAGGTCGCGCACCTCGTTCACGATGTCCACGACAGTGCGGCTTCGCTCGCGCCCGCGTCGGAAAGGGATCACGCAGTAGCTGCACTGCTTGTTGCAGCCGTAGATCACCGGGATGTAGGCGGTTACATTCTGCTGCTCGGCAGCAGCCAGCGTACCCAGCGGGCGCGGGAAGGGTGAACCCTCGCGCCCCGATGTCACCACGATAGCTTGCTCTGCGTGGGATAGGGGGGAACGGCGCGGGTCGGTCAGCAGCAAGTCAGGGTCGAGAGGGTCGCGGTTTGCCAGCAGGTCGCCGAACGTGGGGATCGCCTGTTCGGCAGCAACTAGCGGCGCATCGGCTGGTTGCAAGCTGATCATGCTACTGAAGCGGCGCGGGCTGGCTGGCAGTGCTTCTCCCTCCCTTGCGGTGGGGGGCAGGGTAGGGCTGTTGGGGACAGCCTGACGGAAGTCGGCTGGCAGCATAGCGATGAAATCCTCCCAGGCCGAGGGCTTGAAGAAGTAGTCAATGATCGGGAACCGCTTCGCCAGAGCCTCCTCCTGCCCCGGCACCATGCAACCGGTCAGGGCGATCTTCATCTCTGGGTGGTTGCGCTTGACCCGGTAGAGTTCGCCCAACCTGCCGGTAACCCGCTCCTCGGCACTGAGGCGCACACTGCACGAGTTCAGCACTACGAGGTCTGCCTCCTCTGCCGTGTCCACAGCGATGTGACCTAGCTTCTCCAATGCGCGACAGATGTAATTGCTGTCGGCCACGTTCATCTGGCAGCCGACCGTGAAACTGTAATACTTAGCCATCTTTTTGCCCCACCATCCTGGTTTACAGCCGTAGATCGCTCTTGACGCGACTGGAATTATACCTGACTGGGGGGGGATTGACAAGCCTGGCCCGCTTGATGCACAATAGTGGACAAATCAGCAGAGAGGTGCTAGCATGATCTATAATACTGATGAGCAGCCCCCGCGTGCGCCCTTGCCTTCCTTGCCAGCCGAGCAGCACAGCGAGGCGGCTCCCAGCCCAGTAGAGCCAGAGTGGTGGCAGGCAGTAGGCCAGTTGTACCTCATTGCCCTGATCTTTAGTACAAATCTCACCCCTGCGCAGTTCATCGTTATCGGCCTCTACTACTTGCTGCTGCTTGCAAGGCGGATGATGTTGCAGCCGACGAAGGTAGATTTGCCGCCCGCCAAAACAGCACGCAGCTTTACCCACGAAGCGAGTTGGTACCTATTGACCACCTGGATACTTGCTATCGGGGTAGCCTGGTTCACCACTGGCTACTTCTGGCGGCTGCCTGCGGCAACTGCTTACTGCTTGCTGCTGATCCTGCTTGTTTACACAGGCCACTACAGGGTGCTGCCGCCCAAGCCTGCCGCACCCAAAAGTAGGCAGGACAAGATAGTGGGCTGGTTGGTGCTGGCTGGCCTGGTGGCCTTGCTGACTGGGATCACTACGCTCGGCACGATCTGGCCGTTCGTACTTTACTGCCTGGTTGCTCCTGCCGCTATCCTTGCCACCAGGCCCAAGCCAGAGAAGGCACTGCGGGCCTGACTGGTATCTGCTGTCCTAGCCCGCTGTCCGTTGCCGCCGCCAGCACAGGTACCTGCCCCACGTTGACGATCCCCAGCTGCTGGTGTATATTAGGGGCTGAAGATCACACTCTGGAGGAGCAAGCAGGCACTATGTACAATGGTAAGCTGACGGTTATGGCGGTACACGCCCACCCTGACGACGAATTGATCGGCACTGGGCCGTTGCTGGCTCGCTACGCCCATGAGGGGGTGGAATGCGTGCTGGTCACCTGCACGAGAGGTGAGGCAGGGGAGATCCACGATCCCGACCTGAAAGAGGAGGAAGCGCGCCCGATCCTCGGCGAAATCCGCCTGCGCGAACTGGCCTGCGCTTTGGCGATCCTCGGCGTGCAGCACTCGGAGCAACTCGGCTACCGTGATAGCGGCATGGTAGGGACGGCGGAGAACGACGACCCCCGCTCCTTCCACATGGCCGACATGGAGGAGGCGGTTGGCAGGCTAGTGGCCCATGTGCGCCACTATCAGCCAGAGGTGATCGTTACCTACAACGAGTTCGGCGGCTATGGTCACCCCGACCACATCAACGCCCATCGCATTGCAGTCGCCGCCTTCGATGCCGCCGCTGACCCCGCCCTCTACCCGCAGGCGGGCGCGCCCTGGCAGGCAAAGAAGCTCTACTACACCTCCTGGAACATCGAGGAGTGGCAGAAGCTGACGGAGACCCTCAAGGAGCGCGGCCTGCCTTCGCCCTGGGGTGATGACGAGGAGCCAGCCGATCTGAGCGAGGAGGACAGGCAGAAGCGCGCTGATGAGACGCAGAAGGAGAGGGAGCGGAGCATCGCTGAGGCTGCCCGCGTGACGACCAAAATGGACAATACCGCTTACACCAACCTGGTCTTCCAGGCTGCTCGCTGCCACCGTAGCCAGTTTGCCCAGGACGGTGTGTTCTTCACTATGCCAGAGGACTTGCAGACGCTTGCCTTCGGCCATGACTGGTTTATTCGCGCCCGCTCGCTGGTTGCAGTGGCAGAGAAACCAGAGAGCGATCTGTTGGTTGGCCTGGCTGGGGGCTGATAGCTAACTGCGGTGGCCTGATCTTCTTATCCCCTGCTAGGGGCAAGGTGGGGCAAGCATGGTAACTAGCACAGATCGGATGTTCATTTTCCAAACTATCTACCGCCGAGTGGCCTTCGCTTTGGTGGTTGGTTTGCTGCTGACCGTTGCGGGGCTAACTATCCGCGACGGTGGGAGGATGCTCCCTGGCGAGCAGGTGGCGCAGCGGGTAGTCAGCTACGGCTTCCCCTTCGGCTACTTTCAGCAACTCACTCTCCTCCAACAGCGCAGCGAGAACACAGTTAGCCGGGCTGGGGAGGGCAATAGCTGGCAGGTAACTCCTTTCCTCACCAACCTGCTATTCTGGTTCGCAGTTGCGTTCGGCCTGACTACGCCGCGTCGCTGGCTACTATTTAGCCTCACTGCGATCCTGGTGGCGGTCGCGCTGATCGCGGTGACGCGGATGCCGCTGCTTTGGGCCTGGGAGCGTTAGGAGAGAACTTGGACGAAGAAGAAAAGCAACCCGTTCCCGTTGTGCGCCCTCCGTTCCAGCCCAGTCCCCCCCTCTTTGCCCTTGCGCTGACGGTCGGGCTGCTGCTGACCTTGTTCAGCCTGATGGTCAGCACCACCGAGGAGAACAGGTCAGACGGGGTAAACAAACGTTACTACGTTGGCTACGGCTTCCCCTTCCCCTACACCGCCGCGACGGTGGCGAAGGAAGACCCCTTCAAGGCCCTCGACAACCCGGCTACCGTCCTCAACCTCGGTCAGTGGCGATGGGGGGCGTTCGCTCTCGACGGGCTGTTGTGGACGGCGGTTGTCTTCGCAGCGGCAGCAATTAACCGCATAGTAGCTAGCCCTGGCAGCTTCTTTGCACTATTGTTGGTTGGCATAGTCTTCCTCATCTTCTACGCACTTGTGTTGTGAGCGGCGGTGACTGCGAGCAAAAGGAAGCCCCTCTGCAACCAGGAGGGGCTTTTGGTTGTTCTCTTTGATGCTTAAAGAGGGGCGGGCGGTCTGAGGGTAATCGGCTTGACTATCGGTGGGGCGGCCTGACCCAGCTTGCTGTTGCTGGCGCGCAAAGTAACCTGGTAGAGGGTGTCCACCCTGGGGTAGCGGTGAGCAGGGTTGGCTTCAGTGCTGCTGTTGCCGTCGCCAAACTCCCAACGGAAGGTATCAGCCCCTATGCCGCTGTAGCTGAACTGCACGATCAGGCCGTCCGGTGCCTGCTGGCTATAGCGGAAGTCAGCAGTAAGGAGTGTATTGGGGCCAGCAAGCTGGTTCGGCTGGCTGTTGGCAAGGAGGCTGACAGCCAACACGCCAAAGCTAGCGAGCAGGATTACAGTCGCTAGCGCATAGCCGATCTTCAATTGGCGGTGAGCCGCTGGGCGGTCAGAGTGCGGCGGTGATTGCCCACTCATCGTTGCGTGCATCGCCTCGCGGATGCGCCCCGCCGCCTGGTCGCTGATTACCTGGTGGCCCAGGTGGCCTTGCAATGCTGCCCGTGCCTGCCGCTCTGTCCCTCGTGCCGCCGCCACTTCGCGAGCGAAAACCGCATCCGCTGCGATTCGCGCCTCCAATTGCTGTTGGTCAGTACTAGCCATCGTGCCATCCAGGTAAGCATCCAGGCTGCGGTAGTCATCAACCCTGTCGTATTCTGCCATTGTCGCTCAAACCTCGACCTCTAATTTTGCACTCCTACGTTGAGCTATAGTCTGTCTGCGGCGATTTCCTTCAAGAAAGCCAAAAGCCTCGGTTAGACCGTCGCTTTGCAGAGTCAGTTGTAGGCGGCGGCGGGCCTCATGTAGCCGTGAGTGGACAGTGCCTTCGTTGATCTGGAGCGTGCTGGCGATCTCAGCGCACGACATATCTAGGTAGTAGCGCAGGACAACTACAGAGCGCATCTTATCATCCATCTTGTTGACTACTACCCACATCTGGCGGCGCAGGTCGTTGGTCTGAGCCACGTGGTCAGGCAGGTTGCTAGGGCTGGGGTCGGGTAGGTCGAACTCAACCGCATCCTCATCGTTGCTGCCCCAGAGGTTGCTGAGGGAGACGCTGAGGAAGTGGCGGCGCAACTTGCGGCGGCAGTGATTGGCTACGACCTGGTTGAGCCAGCGTTCGAACACGCCGCGCTGGGGGTCGAAAGTGCGGATTGAGCGCAATAGGCCGATGAACACATCCTGCACTGCGTCCTCTGCATCCTGGGGGTGGCGCAGCAGTGCAAGGGCAACCCGATAAACCTGGCTCTTGTACTGGTCAAACAGCAGGTCAAAGGCTTCAACTTCTCCAGCCCGACAGCGTTCAACGACATTGTTAGTTTCGTTCTGGTTCTCCACGAGTCCCTCCGTCTTTGTTCCTAACCTTACCATCACCTTACCATTCGCACGGCACGAAGCCATTGTACGCTAACTTGTCCGCTGCACCTGTCAAGCGGTATACTCTGGGGGTGTAAAGTTCTGTACATAGCAAAGAACGTCTGGCGCACATAGTACGTACCATAAGGATCGCTGCGATGAACATAGATGAGAATCTGGTTAAAGCTGACCTGACCGCCCTACCTGAACCGCTACCCTACACTGCCACCGACATTTGGCATGGATTTCTAGACACCATGCCGCTCTGGATTGGGGTGGCACCATTCGGCGTAGCCTACGCTCTGGCAGCCCGCACTGCTGGCCTCGACCCCTGGCAGACGCAGGGGATGTCGTTGCTGGTCTACGCAGGGGCGGCGCAGTTTGCTGGGGCGGGCCTCTTTGCCGTTGCTGCCAACCCCTTCTCGATCATCTTTGCTACCCTGGTGATCAACCTGCGCCACTTGCTGATGGGTGCGACCCTCGCTCCCTTCGTGCGCCACCTCCCCTGGTGGCAGCGCGCCGCCCTCGCCTTCCCGCTCACCGACGAGTCGTTCGCCGTCAGCGTGCGGCAGGTGACGGCGCGCCAGGCGGGGCCAGGCCGCATGGTGGGCGCAGAAGTCGTTCTTTACGCCGTCTGGCAAGTCAGCACTCTGCTTGGCCTGCTGTTCAGCGGCTCGATCCGCGACCCAACTCAGTTCGGCCTCGGCCTCGTCTTCCCTCTCAGCTTCAGCGTGATGCTACTGCCCTACCTGCGCTCACGGCCTATGGTGGCGGCGGCGGCGGTTGGTGGCCTGCTCTCGCTCGTCTGCCACCTGCTGATCCCCGACAAGTGGTATCTGCTGATCGGTGCGCTGGGTGGTAGCCTGACTGGGATGTGGTTGGAGGGCCATGAATGAACATCTGGCTGACGATCTTCGGTATGGCCCTGGTCACCTACGCCTGCCGCGCCTTGCCCCTACTTTCCTTGCGGGGAGCGATCAACCCGACCCTCGAACGCTTCATGCGCTACGTGCCGCCCGCAATCTTCGCCGCGCTGATCACTCCTGACCTGCTGATCCCCCGTGGCAGCCTGCACCTTGACGCGCAGTTGGCGGCGGGGCTATTTGGAGTGGCGGTGGCCTGGTTCAGCCGCAATATGGCTCTCACTATCGCGGCTGGGCTGCTAGCCTTTGGCTTGCTGCGCTGGCTCGGCCTGGGCTAGCGTAACACTTGCACCACCTTCAACGTTGTTAATCTTGCACCCACCACTATTGGCTACCATGTTATACTGTAACATAGATGTGGGCGTGTTGGCAACAGGGGGTAGGGTGGATGAACGAAAAGGAAGATGCTTGCATGAAGATGGGTGCTGCTAACTGCCGCTTCGTCCTTTGGACTTGAGGCTCAGCTAACCCCCAGTTCCCTCTACTTCGCTAACAGAAGGGTTGCCAATGAGCCAGCCAACTGACCAACCAGCCTACGATATCAGAGCGCGCTTGATCCGCAGCGTGATCATCTCCCTGCGCTCGGTTGCGGGCTACCAGTACATCGGGATGTTGGAGGAGGCAGGGCTGGGCCGCTTCAGCCAGCACTTGCCACCCGACAGCGACGAGAACATGGCTAGCAGCCTGGAACTGGCCCAGTTGACTGCGATTGTTTACCGCAACCTCAACCGCAACCTTGCTTTCGTCCTCTATCGCAAGCTGGGCGCACACCGCCATGCAATACTTTGCCCACCCTGACTTCCAGCAACTAACTGACTACCTTGCTACCCTGCCAGAGGCGCAGCGGTTGCAAGCTGCGATGGTGGCGATGGGCAAGATGCAGCTATCTTCCACCCAGGTTCGGCGCGAGGTTTGGGTCGAAGATGGGCGCGTTCACTACCTGCTACAACCTTGCCCCTACTGCACCCTGATCGAGGCTAGCACCGAGCCAGTCTGCTATATGCTGACCGAGTTCTACCGGGTGATCCTGCGCGCCTTGCTGGAACAACCAGTTTACATCAAGGAAGATGATTGCATGAAGATGGGAGCGGCTGGCTGCTGCTTCGTCCTTTGGACTTGAGGCTGGAGCTAGCCCCACACTGCTGTTTCAGGGGGAACTATGCACATCACAGACGAGGTACTGGCGGCGGTGGCGGCGGTCTACGGTCAGCCGCTAGAGATGCAGGTGGGGGCAGCCATGGTCGAACGCGAGTTTGTGGTCACCCACGCCACGGTGCGGAAGCGGCGCAACCATGATGTTACCCTCTTTATCACTCCACCAGGCGCAGCCGACAGCTTCGTGGTGATCCAGAAGTGGAATCACCAGCCGGGGGTCTGGCGCGCCCCCAGCGGTGGGGTGGACGTAGGCGAGGACTTCGTGGTTGGGGCAGTGCGCGAGGGTTATGAGGAGACGGGCCTAAGCATCCGGCTGGAACGCTACCTCTTGCGGTTGAAAGCCCGCTTTACCTGCCAGCTAGCCAGTGGGCAGCTTGAGCAATTGGATTGGGTATCGCACGTCTGCACCGCCAGCGTGTTGCCAGAAAGCGGCCCCTTGCAGGCGATAGATACGCACGAGATCAAGGCGGTGCGGGTTGCAACGGTGGCCGAGTTGCAGAGTAGCATCCGCGCCGCACTGCTGGCTGCGCCCGTCGGTGGCCTGCACTACCGTGCGCTCCTCACCGACTTGACGCTGGCCCTGCTCTACCCAGGGGGGATTGGCCCGCTCCATCTGCCTGCGGCGGGTGAGGGGGTAGGGATGTAGCCAAATCAGTCTCCTGACCGTTGTCCAGGCTGCATTGTCGGCTTATACTGAAGCACTAGATCTTAACAGTGGGGTTTATTATAGAGAGGAGTAGAGCGATGGGGAGCGAACAATATGATGAGAAGCTAAACCAGTATGAGAGAACACTGTTGATAGAGAACAACAAACATCGGGCTGAAGTGGCTGAGCTTACGGGTCAGATTGAGCATGAACCAGACAATGCTAGAGCGTACATGAAGCGTGCGCAAGTACGGCTCAATTGGGTCAGCGTTCGTGAATACGATGATGATCCTTATGACGAGGATGACCTGATTGGTGGCAAGGAGGACCTCAACCGTGCAGTTGAACTGGAGCCGCTAAATATAGAGTATCGCCTTCTTCGTATCCACTACTATGTAGATAAAGCATCGCAGTGGGTGTTGAATGACTACACTTATCTGCTTGAACATACACCCTACAAAGACATCTTCCACGCAATGCGCGGTGCGTTCCTCCGTAACAAAGACCGTCTGGACGAGGCGATAGTTGACTTTGAGAACTCCGTAGCCTACAATCCTAGCAACCTTTACTATCGCCGTGTGCTGTACGACCTATATACAGATAATAACCAGTATGACCAGGCTCTCGGCGGCTACAGCACGATGATAGCAGCTGAACCGCAAAACGCTACCCTTTACCGCTACCGGGCGGAAGCTTGTTGGCGGCTGATCGAGTACGAAGAAGCAGTGCCAGGCCACAAGCTGGGCGAGTACAAAAGCCGAGCCGAGCGGCTAGTCACCTATCAATCCCAGATGATCCGCGATGTCACTACCGCTGCAAAGATAGACCGCAATAATCAGGGTAAGGAGCACAGCTCTCGCTCCGATGATGCGGTTGAACTGGCTCGGCTTAATGAAAGTTTGGGGGTTCACGAGTCACAGCAGCAAGAACAGGTTGATGATATACCTGCTCATCTTGATGGCCTTTGGGATCGGATTCGCGGGCCGCAACCCATCGGCCAGGCGCAAAGCGGCATAGCGGCAGTACTTGATGGCCTTTGGGATCGGATTCACGGGCCGCAACCTTTGAAAGCTCCTAGAGGTTTGTATGCGCGCCTCAATTCTGTTTGGAACCAAACTGGGGCTGACTATCGTCAACGTGGTCTCATCCATAGCAGACTAGGTGAATATGAGAGGGCTGTAGCTGACTTCACTGCTTCAATTGAGTCCATCAGCAGCACGTTTTATCGTGTATCCAACCTCAATAGTCGTGGCTTTGCCTACCTAAAACTAGGTCGCTACGCTGAAGCGGTGGCTGACTATAATGAGATGACACGGCTCTACTTCTATGCCCATAGCAACCAAGAAGCATCGTCTGCTTCTGCTCTTAGACTAGGCATCTCTAGGGTGAGCCACTTCATTGCACAGACGTTTGACCAGCTAGCTACTTCACCCACTCTACTAGAGAAGGAACAGAGAGAGGCTGAAATCATCAAAAAGATACGCGACTCGGAAATCGTCTCTATTACAAAGCCCCTAGTTCCGGTGGTGAGTGTTAACTTTGTGGTCTCCTTCGCTAGCCGGGGTGTTGCTTACTACCACCTTGGTCAGCATGAGCAGGCTCTGGCCGACTACAACCGCGCTTTGGAGCTCGAGCAAGGCGAACCAAGCATCTTCAACAACCGGGCTAACGCTTACCGTGAGCTTCAGCAGTACGACCTGGCGTTGGCCGACTACACTCATGCCCTCACGCTTGACCCTGCGATGCGGATGCTCTACATGAACCGAGGGACCGTTTACGGTAAGGTAGGTCGCTTCAGTGAGGCGATGGCTGACCTGAACCGCGCTCTGAAGATGGAGCCTAACCACATTGCCACCAACTACAATACTGCCTGCGTCTACGCCTGGCAGCACGATGCAGCCAACGCCCTACGCTATCTCCGCCGCGCCCTCGAACTCGATCCCAGCTTGCGCGAGAACGCCAAAGACCCAGAGGGCTTCGGTTGGCTGGTGGAGAATGACCCACAGTTTGCTGCCGAGTTCCGCCAGTTGGTGGGCGGCTAGGCTGAGTTAGAAGCGTATCAGAGTTCCACCCGACCCTCCTGGTTTGCTTGCCGCCATCTTGCTCACCTGCTATACTCTGCCCCAGAGTAGCAAGCACAGGAGGGCAGGTGGATGGCAGCGAGTAAGGAGCAACCCCCGTTGCGTGGCATGAACAACCGCCGTGTTGAGGCACTGGTTGATGGTACATTTGCTATCGTGATTTACCCTACTGGTGCTAGAGGTGGCTGTACCACCTGTTGAGGGACACAAGGCTGGCACGCTGGCTGCGGAGGTGGGCCACCTGCTGCCCAAAATCCTCAGCTTTGTAATCAGCGTGCTGATCGCTGGTATCTACTGGATCGGTCATCACGGAATGTTCTACCTGGTGCGGCGGGTGGATCGCAGCCTGTTGTGGCTCAACGTCCTCTTTCTTCTTTTCGTTGCCTTTATCCCCTTCAGCAGCGGTCTGCTCGGTGAATACGGCTTGGCGCAGGAGAACATCAACGAGGCCGACAGCCGCTTCGCCCTCATCTTCTATGGCAGCAATCTGATCCTCTGCGGCCTGTCGCTCTGTGCGGTCTGGCTCTACGCCACTGCGGGGCGGCGCATGGTGGATGCTGAGTTGCCCAGTCGGGCAGTACGTGCGGTAGTGCGGAAGTGCCTGCAAGCCCCGGTAATCTACCTGCTCGCCATCCTTGCTGCCTTCATCCCCAATGGCCTCTGGCTCAGTGCTAGCCTCTACTGCTTTGTCCCCATCCTGTACATCATCCCCGACCGGGTAGACCGGCAGTTGCGCCCCCAGGATAACGACCACCCGCTTGGCATTGAGACACACGACCATGACCTGCTACCCAACGTTGACAGGTCGGCTGCCAGCAAGGGGTTAAAGATAGGGCGTAGCCACGTGGCTGCGCCCTACTGATCGCCTACTCGCTGTGGTTGGGCTACTGGGTGAGAACATACTGCACAAGGACGCGGGGCGTTGTGCCATCCCACCGCTTGTCTACGCTGGTAACAGCCTGGGTGAGAGTGTAGGTGCCATCGCCATCGGGTTGCGCGTTGCTGAGGTCTACATTGATCGGCACCACGCTGCTCTGCTCCAGGGGTTTGGTCTCGGTCACGGCGGTGCCGCCCCTCTCAACCCGGTAGCTGATCTCGTTCTTGTAGTTGAAGGTGAGGTTGAAGCCCACGGCCTTGAGCCTGGCAGCGGCGGGTGGTGTGCCGCCACCTTGCGGCGTGGGCAGCAGCGTAGTGTTGTCAGCGATCTTGAGCGTCACCTTCACCGTCATGTCGCGGTCGCCCTTCTGCCCCGGCTCGGCCTTCACTTCTTTGACCACTACGCGCTGGGTGCCAACCGCACTGAGAGGGAGGGGGGTCGGTTCGGGGAAGAAGCGGTTGATGCCGCCAGTGAAGTAGACGAACGATGCGCCGCCGAAGACAGCAAGGAAGAAGATAGTCAGCACGCCGATCAACACCCAACTGCTGCCACTGACCCGCTGGCTGCGCCCAATCCGCTGCACATCCTCTGGGTCGGTGGGGACGAGATCGGGTGTAGTGGTATCAATATTGTCTGCCAAGTGCGTGTCTCTCCTTCACTACGGTTGATGATTTGCGCTCAAGGTGCGCTGCTGAGGCTGGTGCTGCTGACGAAGGCGGAGGGTGCGCCGACATAGGCCGCACTGGGGATGATGTGGGTAGTACCCTCACCGAGGCCACCCGGCGCAAGGTTGCGGATCGCAGCTACGCCAGTGCCAACTGGGGCGTTGCGTGCATCCTTGACGATCACGGTGACGATCAGACTCTCCACCGTCCGAGTGCCACTGTTGTTGACCTGTACTGTAACGTCCACGCTACCGTCGCTGTTCGTTCGCGGGTTGAGGCCGACGATAGGCAGCTTGTCGGCGTAGGGAACGATGGTGGTGGGTTGCACCGCCTGCTGCACTCGCGCCAAATCCTGGTTGCGGTTGTTAACCGCCGTCAGTATAAGAGTGAGGGCGATCAGGGCAGGGATCAGCACGATAGCAGCAATGGCAAGGTAGTCACCAAGACCACGCCCGCGCTTTGCTGGTCTGGGCCGCTCGCCTCGGCGGGTATAATCTACACCCTGAAAGGCGTTCTCGTCCTGCTCCTCGTAGCGGTAGACGCTCAATTTGTAGTCGAGTTCGGGGTCTTCCTCGTCGGGCGTACCGGCTATTTTGGCTGCGTCTTGATCATCGCGCACCCGCCCCAACAAGGCTGGTGTCTCTGGCTCGTCGTTGCCACCGGACGCGTTGCCGCTGCCATTTTGCTGCTGCATCCGCTCCTTGTAAGCAGCTAGCCGTTCTTCGACTGACCCGCCACCCGCTTCTGCTTGTTCGCCCTGGTTATAATCTTTGCTCATCCAGTTTAGCCTCGTTTCGCCTGCGGCGCAATTATAGCACAGATTTGAGCTTGCTAGCAACTTGCCCAGCGTGCTACAGTGACATAGCAAGTATCATGCAACGACTGGTTGGTAGCAGCGAACTACCAAGGCA
>Ga0123339_10000354_pt1 | contig 37194 bp, 38 predicted proteins | sample lystaG_FD_89956 | JGI IMG/M metagenome (GOLD analysis project Ga0123339, IMG submission 89956) | Glacier valley bacterial and archeal communities from Borup Fiord, Nunavut, Canada, to study Microbial Dark Matter (Phase II) -... | ecosystem: Environmental > Aquatic > Freshwater > Ice > Glacier ...
AAGGCCACTCATCCTATAATTTTAATATTTGAAGTTGCATCCAAATCCGGCATGCAACTTAATTTCGAGTCCTCGGGAGAAACGTGGAACTTTAAACCCTCATGATTTATGTTTGGAAAAGAGCGTCCAGATAATCCATCGGACTTGGGTAAATGAATTGGTAGTCGAGTAAGCCGATTAATTTACTGCTGTCAACGATTTTAAAACGGGCATTTTGTTCAGAAACCACTATAGCCGAGTATCCGGATTGAAGGGCAGCCTTTCCGTAAAAGTCTTTCTTCATTGGGTGTTCCGGGCAACAGGCATTGAGCGTTTCGCCCCACAGCTCATGGTTGATGATAGATGAAATAATTTCAATGCAATCATCCTGGTGAATCAGGTTAACCGGTGCATCTTCTATGGGTTTAGTGGATCTCTGCAGAAAACGTGCAGGGTTTCTGTCAACTCCAATCAATCCACCAAAGCGAATGATGGTAGTTTTAAATTCAGCCTGTTCTGTTAACAGCTCTTCAGCCTCTAACAATGCCCGTCCGTTGGCTTTATCAGGAACCAGAAAGTCGTCTTCCCTTGCCAGTTGATTTTTTTCAGGATAAACAGACGTAGAAGAAATGAAAATCACTTTTTGAATGCCAGACTTCTGGATAAATGGGATCAATCGCCTGATCTGGGACGGAAAAACATGCTCAATGGTTTCGATCCTCTTTGGTGGAATGGAGATAATCAATACATTGGCATTGAAGAATTCAGGATCATCCATAATCACTTCAGTATCAGATACCAAAACTCTAAATGGTTCAATACGAGCATCGGTGAGCAATCCAAATTTCTCATCCGAAGTAACAGAACCTTTTACTGAGAATCCTTTTTGGATCAAATGCTTTGCAAGGGGCACACCCAGCCATCCACATCCAAGAATTGATATTGATTTATTTTCTGCATCCATAGCAACAAATTTTATAACCCTTATTTACTGGTCGTGCTCTTGCTTCCAACGATTAATAGCATACTGAACAAACGATAATTCTTCCTTTTCAGGTGAAAGATACACTTTATTTGTGAATAGCCGCCAAGCTTCGCGCGCGGTAGAGTTTTCGTTTGCCAACACTACGGACAAAGGATTGGGAAAGTTACCTGAAGCTCTAAAACTATCTATTGCCGCGGGGCTAAAGAACAGGTAGGCATCAAACATTCCATTTACAAACTGCTCGATGGGCGTGTTCTTATATACTTCTATCTCGGAAAAGGGAATAAAGAATCTTGAAAAAACAGTGTTCATCTCATTGTGTAACTTATCGCCATGCAAAAGCAAAACAGACTCGCCCTGATTTTGTTCAATCACTCGTGTGGTTAAATCAGTATTATTTGAATAAGACGAAATAGAAACCGGTAAATTAAGTTTATTTAATATATCAGCCTGTCTGTCAGACCAGCAGTATAGACGATCAGTGGACTTTAATCCAATTTTTGATCCAAATCTGACCAGCCAATGAGCAGCGTACACACTTGTAACGATCCATTGTTTAGGGCTGTTGGCCATTGTTTCGAAGAATTTCAGATTGGGCTTTTTGTACTCAATTCTAAAAAAAGGTTGTTCGATATATTGAATTTGTTGCTTTTGTAACCATTGACGCGTAACGTGCGACAACTTTTCAGCAATAAAAAATACAGGAGTTTTCATGATGTTATTATTTAATTTGTTTATTTTTCTCTAATGTCTAAAATCTGATCCTTTCAGTGTTTCTTTTACATATTGCTTGCGGATCACAAAATCGCCCAGCTTTTCCCCCAACTCACGGTTCCGGGCATAATCGGCAATGATAGGTTGTAATTCAGATAGAATTTCAGGTTCGGTAAGCGTTTCTTTATAGAGGGTATTGAGACGGGTTCCGATAAAATTGCCGCCCAGATAGAGGTTATAATGACCTTCAGATTTGCCCACAAATCCAATTTCAGCCAAATACGGCCTTGCGCAGCCATTGGGGCATCCAGTCATGCGAATAACAATTTCTGCTTTCAGTAATTTATGCTCAGCAAGAATTGTTTCAATTTTGGTAATCAGCGAAGGCAAATATCTTTCTGCTTCGGCATTGGCCAAACCGCAGGTAGGGAGGGCCACGCAGGCAATGGAATTTTGACGCAGGCCAGATATGTCACCGGGTAATACGCCATGCTGATTTAGAATCAGGCTTATATTTTTCTTTTCTTCGGAAGTCACATTGGCAATAATCACATTTTGATTGCCGGTGAGGATAAATTGCCCGGTTATGTTTTTAGCCACTTCACGAAGAGCTGATTTTAGTTTAAAATTATCTTTATCGGCCACCCGTCCACCTTCAACAAAAAGGGTAAGGCTCCATTTTGAATCTACACCTTTTTTCCATCCCAGGCGGTCGCCATTGCGAGTAAAAGCAAAAGGTTTTGCTTCCTGAAAAGCATAACCAAGGTACTTCTCAACTTCATTTTTGAACCATTCAATGCCATGATCGTCGATGGTATACTTCATTCTCGAACGCTTACGATCTTGCCGGTTTCCGTTGTCGCGCTGAACCATTAATATTTTTTCAGCAATATCAACCACCTGATCCGGCAGACAATAGCCAATCACTTCGGCCAACCGGGGATATGCTTCAGGTAGACCAAAAGTCGATCCCATACCTCCCCCAACAGCAATATTATAACCTTTGATCTGATTATTCTCAACAATAGCAATAAAACCCAGATCCTGAGAGAAAACATCGCAATCATTGTAAGGAGGAAGCACCACTGCTATTTTAAATTTACGAGGCAGATAGCGATTTCCATAAAGAGGTTCAACCTCTTTTTTACTATGGGCAATCAATTTTTGATCAAGCCATATCTCGTGGTAAGCTGTCGTTGAAGGAAGCAAATGTTGACTGATCCGGCGCGCTAAGTCAGCCATTTCAGCGTGTAAAAGTGATTCAGCAGGATTCGGATGACTCATTACATTGCGGTTCACATCGCCGCAGGCAGCAATGGTATCCATTAATCCAACATTGATTTGCTGTATGGTTTTTTTAAGATTCGATTTAATCACACCATGCAATTGAAAAGTCTGCCGGGTAGTTAATTTTAAGGTATGGTTGGCATATTGTTCCGAAATGACATCCATCTGCAACCATTGGGCAGCGGTCACTACCCCACCGGGAATTCGCACCCTGATAAGAAAAGAGAACGCTGGTTCCAGCTTTTGACGTTTTCTCTCTTTATCAAGGTCACGGTCAGTCTGTTGATACATTCCATGAAACTTGGAAATCTGTGTATCTGCAAACGACAATGAACCTGTAATAGGATCGGCCAAACTTTCCACTAGAGTACCATGCAAATAATGACTGTCGTACTTTATACGTTCAAGTTCTGATAACTCCTTCCAATTGATTGTATCATCCATTTCTTTCAGATTTAATAAAAATTTGTCTGTAAGTATTGTGACCTTCAAGATACGTATTTATACTTACTTATACACTCTATTTTAAATTTTGTTCGCTTAATTTTAATATAAATTACAGCCATCAATAAACATCAGTTTGAAAACGCTTTTCCTTTTTTAATTTCTTCAGATATTCTAAGGCTTTTTCTTCACTCATTCCGCCCTGAGTTTCAAAAATTTGCAGCAAAGCTTTCTGTACATCCCGCGCCATCTGTTTCATATCTCCACACAAATAAATGCTTGCTCCTTGCGTGAGCCAGGCAAATATTTCTATTTGCTTTTGCAGAAGCCTGTGTTGCACGTAAATTTTTTCTTCCTGATCCCGGGAGAAGGCTACATCAATTTTTTCCAATACACCATCCTTCAGCAACTTTTGCCACTCAATCTGGTATAAAAAGTCGGAGTGGAAACGGCGTTCTCCAAAGAAAAGCCAAGTTTTTCCTTTTTGATTATTGGCTTCACGGTGCTGTAAAAATGACCGGAAAGGAGCCACTCCCGTACCTGCACCTACCAGAATAACAGGGGTTTGTTCATCTTCTGGAAGTTTAAATGCAGGGTTTTTCTCAATAAATACCGACACCAGGGAATCGATCTCAATCTGGTCGGCAAGGTAATTTGAACAAGCGCCAGAACGCTCACGCCCGCTGTGCGAATAGCGAACCCTGCTCACTGTAATGTGCACTTCGTTGCCGACTGATGTTTGGCTCGATGAAATAGAATACAGGCGTGCAGGGAAACTACGCAAAATATCAGCCAAACTTTGTACCGTCAAGTCGGAGGGAAATTCCTCCAATAAATCAAGTACATCGTGTCCGTATAAATAGTGGTCTAACTGTTCTTCATTTTCAATTACTTCCTGAAGCCTGGCATTTCCCGTTTTATCAAAGTACAGTTGAATGACTTCGCGGTTTAAAACTGTAATTTCAAGATAATTAGACAGCGATTCCCTGATCGAAAACTTGCCTTCTTTGATGGTCACAATTTCTGAACCAGCCAATCCTAAATTTTTCAGAATGGCATCGACCAATGATGGCGGATTGAAAGCCAAAATGCCCACTGAATCACCCGGTTCATAAGTTATGCCGGAACCTTCGAGCGATAACTCAACATGATATACCTCTTTATCTGAATTGCGTCCCGTGATTTTCACTTTATCAAGTACTATTGCCTGAAAAGGATTTTTCCTTGAATATTCCTGCACTTTTACATCGGTGTTTACTGTGTGGCCATTCAAGTGAGTGCTCACCGGAATGTCAATGAAAGTAGTGGTGAATTGATTGATCCAATGTTCTGCGTCATCTTCAAAATCAACATCCAGTTTTAATACTGGCAGAATGGCTTTTGCTCCTGCATGGATCAAAGCATTGTCAATGTCAATGCCTGTCTGGCAAAACAGCTTGTAACTTTTGTCGCCAAGCGCCACCACCGAGTAATTCAGTTGGTGTAATTCAGGAGAACGTTTACCGGTAATAAATGCATGAAAGTCTTCAGCCATGGCAGGTGGTTCACCTTCGCCATGCGTACTTACAATAAAAACAACATGCGTTTCAGCCGTTAGTTGTCGTGTTTTATATTCATCCAAAGCGATGGCTTTTACTTCAACGCCATGAAAGGTAAGCTTTTCAGCCAACTTTGCGGCAATGGCTTTACTTCGCCCGGTATGTGTTCCATAAAGAATGGTCAATTGTTTATTGCTTTTTGCCTGTATAACTGCACCTGCCGGATGAATGGGTATAGACGAGGCAATCAGGCCTTGAAAATAACCGTTTATCCACAGCAATTGATCTTTTTGCAAACCCTCAGTAAGGATTGCAAGCGCATTGATTTGCTTTTCATTTAACGGACTTAATTGTATAGTCATTATTTTGAGTTTTTTAACTTTAACAAATATTCCTGAATCAGGTTGCGGAGCCTGATGGATTCATAGACATTCTCAGCATTTGAGCTAACTGCTACCATAATATTGCCTTCTTTATAGATAGCAGGCGAAACAAATTGACAAAGGGCAGGCTTATCGTGAATGTTTACCAAAACACCTGCCTCTTTTCCGTCCTGCGCAATTTGTATATCAAGCTCTTCATTGTTGGTACACGAATAAAGCATGAGGTAGCCTTTAAGGTCACTTTTTTCATATCGTTTTTTAAAGCAGGTAATACCGCTTGAAAGAATCTCTTCTGTAATATTTTCAGCAACTACCTCAATATTAGCCTCAAACCGCTGCAGAATCCTAATCTTCTTCAAAGCCGATTGTCCACCTCCTATAATCAGTATTTTCTGATCCGAAATATTTAATGATACAGGTAAATAGTTCTTTGTCATTGGATTAATATTAAATCTGGTACTCGATTCCTGAATCTTTTACACGTCCGAATTTTATCTTGTTCCATGTTCTTTCGTGAAAGAAGTAAAGCGCCATTTTAGTAAATACTTCTATAGTTCCAATAGACAGAGCAAGTGCAAGCTTGCCGGTGATAAAATACGAGATGGCTATCGTATCAATGGTGCCAATTGTCCGCCATGAAATTGACTTTAGTATGCTTCGGTATGATTTTTCGCTCATTTGATATTCGTTAGTTGATGGGTAAAAAAAAAGCCCCTCTGAAATTCAGAAGAGCTTGTCAAATATCATGGTAAAATTCACCTATATCTTGTACATCTTCTGAACAGCCAAATGATAACGCATACACATATCCATACAGATCATGCAGATAGAATTCATTGGTGCTATTTCAGAAGAAAACTTATTCATATTAAAAGACTTTATTGTCTGACATTAATCGACTCTGCAAATATATGGCCTAAATTCACAATTCCAAATAAAACAAACATTATTTTTCAATAAATTATCAAAATGTAACATTTAGGGGACTATATTTGTGATTCTTTATAAATTATGTTTAAGGTTTAAGGTTAAAAGTTTAAAGTTGCGTGCCGATCAGGTTGCAATTTAATCGGCACGCAACTTTAAACTTTGAACGTTGAACCTTTTTTTATGGCCAATGATGTATTTTATTTCAATCCTACCTGCGAATTAGCGGTTGCCAATGGCTCGTTCAGTTATATGCCACCCCATTTACTACGCGAATTTGAACAGGATTGTTCAGCCATGCCATTTATTTTCGGCACTTGCAGTGATTTTATATTGACAGAAAATAAACCTTCACTTGAATATATTAAAAGATGGAGCGATGCCGGGTTTGAAATACCTGAATTTTGCAGTTTGAAGGAACTTAGTTCAAATATTACTACCTCATTGGAGACTATTTTTCCATGGGGATGGAGTCCTGCTGCCCATTTTAAATTGAAAGAGCTGAAAGACAAGTGTTGGCTCCCTTTTCATGAAAGTCCAGTATTTAAATGGACTGAAAAGCACACCGCACTTTATGAACGAATCACCTCCCTGAGCTTTTTGAAGAAATTTCTGGACGAAAATCCTTTTGAATATTATATCGAAAGTGCAAAGATCGGGACAAAAGTTACAAGCATTGAAGAAATTGAATCCCTGCTTGCCAATACATACCCCCTTGTTCTGAAAGCGCCTTTGAGTTCTTCAGGACGCGGTATCCAGATCCTTAGGAAACCGACACTCAACACCTCTAACAGACAATGGATTTCGGGAATTTTAAATCAACAGAATTATCTGATTGTTGAACCTTTTCTCGATAAGATGGCCGATCTGTCGTTTCAGTTCAGAATTAACGATTATGGAGAGCCTGAATACCAAGGATATTCTGTTTTTGAAACAAATACTAATGGACAGTATAAAAGCACTTTAATACATCCTAAAATTGAAAATTCTTTTTATTCTGAAATTCTTAACAAATCAGAGTCAATTATTGAAATAACAGCTAAATTGTTGAATGAAGCACTGGTAGGTTCTGTTTATGCCACTTTACACCGAGGATTCCTAGGTATTGATGCCCTAATTTACAAGGACAATGCTGGGTTAAAGATGCAGCCTTGCATTGAAATCAACAGCCGGATGAACATGGGAATACTTACCATGCAAATTGAAAAGAAAATTCATGAGGAATCTATTGGTAAGTATGGGCTTTTTTATGGTGCACGCGGTGAATTCCAACAGTTTGTTATCAAAAACATGCATGACAACCCACTAAAAATGCGGAATGGGAAATTAAGCTCAGGCTTCCTTTCTTTGGTTGAACCAGATGGGGAAAAGCAATTTGGCGCATATATCGTGCTGGAAAAAAGCAGATAAATATTTAGAGGAAAGTAAATCGCTTTTAAGTGCCAGTGTCGTGTCAACATTGAAATATCACTTAGCCATTTAAGATAGTCAAGAACTATAATCAGCGCGTTGAATGAAATGCTTCCTCTTTTATCCAAGATGACGTTATGAATGAATTCCATTTCTGAATTTAAGACAAAAGACAAAAGACAAAGACACAATGGATGGAATTGGCCTTTTGGCTATTTCGCTTTGGCTCTTTGAGACCTCATGGATATTAATATGCAAAATGTCAATTGACAGATTTGTCTTTTGTCTTTTGTCTTTTTGTCTCTTCGTTATTTTAAATATCAAAAGGATCAAAGGACGATTCCGTCAATTGGCATTTTGGTATTTTGGTATTTTATTCACCCAGCCATACAATTCATGAAAGTTCTATAAAACTAAATATCTAGATAAAAAAAAATCAAGCAACAGTTTCAGCGTCCTCTCAAATTGCTGAGGTTGCAAGGATTGCATGTTTCTCCTTTTTTCACTTTCTCATCTTAGCATAAACTGAAACTAAAGTAAAAACAAGGAATTGATTAAAATATTAAATATGCAATCCTTGCAATCTCGGCAATCTATTTAGTTAATATCCCGTCTGCAAGAAATCAATTACTATAATTTACTGAAATTATTTGCAATATTGAATAAATTAGTTTTCCTTTGTTCGGTATTTCACGAACTACGAATGATGGCAAAAGAAATAATTACTGAAGAACAACAAAAAGCAGCCCGTTATGCAAAGGCAATGGGACATCCTATACGGATGTATGTACTTGATTTACTATCGAAACAATCATGTTGCTACAGTGGCGATTTAACCGAAGACCTTCCGATTGTCAAATCTACCCTTTCCCAGCACCTGAAAGAATTAAAGGATGCCGGACTTATTCAGGGTGAAATTGAAGCTCCAAGGATTAAATATTGCCTAAACAAAGACAACTGGAAAGAAGCACAAGATTTGTTCCGCAAATTTCTGAAAATGGATGTTGAAGGACCAAAACAAAAATGCAAATAACCAGATAGATATGGAAATAAAAATTTTAGGTTCAGGTTGCTCCAAGTGTAAAACACTTGAGAAAATAACCCGCGAAGTGGTTGAACAAAATGGCATTGAAGCCACTATCATCAAAGTGGAAGACATTATGGAAATCATGAAATATGGAATTATGACCACTCCTGCCCTTGTTGTCAACGAAAAGGTAGAAATTAAAGGTCGTGTTCCTTCTTCAGATGAAATCAAGCAAATATTAACCAGATAATATATTCAGTATGAAAAAGATCCTATTATTAAGTATTTCGATCGTGTTCTTGATGAGCGTATTTTCAGGCAATGCTCAAACAGCAAAAAAGGAAACACCTGTTTCAACATCAGATGAAATAGAAGTCTATTATTTTCATTTCAGCGCTCGCTGTGTAACTTGTAAAACAGTAGAAGCTGAAGCAAAAGCGGATGTCCAAAACCTTTATTCCGGAGCAGTAAGCTTCCAGGCCATAAATTTAGACGATGATTCCAGCAAAGCAATTGCTGAAAAGCTAAAAGTTTCGGGGCAAACATTGTTAATTGTTAAAGGAGACCAGCAAATCAATCTTACCAATGAAGGGTTTATGTATGCAATGTCTAATCCTGCCAAGTTCAAATCAATCATCAAGAAAAAAATTGATGTCCTGCGTAATTAAAAACTAATGGACTTTTTTAACAGTATTTTGGAAAACAGCACCATGCCGTGGGTTACGGCATTTGTGCTGGGATTAATGACTGCAATAAGTCCTTGCCCGTTGGCTACCAACATCACCGCGGTGGGTTTTATCAGTAAGGACATTGAAAATCGCAAACGTGTTTTTATCAATGGGTTACTCTATACTTTGGGTCGTGCAATATCCTATACTGCTATTGCCCTGATCATTTATTTTGGAGCCGATCAGTTTAAATTTTCAGGTTTTTTTCAACGCTATGGTGAGAAAATTCTTGGCCCTTTGCTGATTATTATCGGATTGTTTATGCTTGGTGTGATTAAAATAAATTTTCCAGGGGTAAGTGGGTTGACGTCAAAAATGGAAACTAAGACGAAATGGGGATATCTTGATACCATATTATTGGGAATGGTTTTCGCATTGGCATTCTGTCCATACAGTGGTGTACTTTATTTTGGTATGCTTATTCCTTTGACCATCGGCAGTGTAAGCGGATTGTATCTGCCTGTTGTTTTTGCATTGGCAACAGGTATTCCGGTAATCATTTTTGCATGGGTACTGGCTTTTGCCGTTTCCGGCATCGGCAATGTATACAACAAGGTAAAAACGTTCGAACTGTGGTTCCGTCGGGTGATTGCCGTACTGTTCATTGTTGTAGGTATCTACTATATTTTCAGGGTTTATTTTTAAAAAAATTTATACTAATTGTTCGTTGAATTACGAACAATTTTATTAAGCAAATATGAAAAATACAAAAAATGCGATCTGGGTACCTATCGCCCTAATGCCAATCTGGTTCCTGATCTACCACAATCTCCAGCCGATGACCGATTGGTTTATTGACACGGCCTTGGGAATGACAAAAGAGGAACATCTAACTGAAGCGCTACGATTCTTCGTTTTTGAATTCCCAAAAGTGATGCTTCTGCTTACGCTTATTATTTTCTTTGTTGGAATTATCCGCACCTATTTCACTCCCGAACGCACCCGTAAGGCACTTGAAGGAAAAAAAACATTTTCCGGCAATGTCATGGCTGCCTCATTGGGAATTGTCACCCCATTTTGTTCCTGCTCTGCCATCCCCCTGTTTTTGGGATTTGTGGAATCAGGTGTTCCCTTGGGGGTCACATTTTCCTTTTTGATTTCAGCCCCCATGATCAACGAAGTGGCCATTATCCTCTTATATGGTCTATTTGGCTGGCAGGTTGCTGCTATCTATGTGGGGACAGGATTGGCCATTGCCATACTTGCGGGTTGGATAATTGGTTTAATGAAACTCGAAAAATGGGTAGAACCATGGGTATATCAAACCCATATTGGAGAAAGCGGACTAGATGAAGAGAAACCTACCTTTATAAATCGTATCAATCTAGGTTATGCTGCTGTGAAAGAAATTGTCGGCAAAGTCTGGATTTATGTAGCCATCGGAATCCTTGTTGGCGCTGGCGCTCATGGATATGTTCCTGAAGAATTTATGGCATCCCTGATGGGCAAATCGGCCTGGTATTCCATTCCACTTTCCGTTTTAATAGGTATTCCATTGTATTCCAATGCAGCAGGGATTGTCCCCATTGTATCGGTTTTGATTGAAAAAGGGGCATCGCTTGGAACTGCCCTGGCCTTTATGATGTCAGTAATTGCACTTTCATTGCCAGAAATGATAATACTTCGTAAAGTTCTGAAACTCCCATTGATATTCACTTTCATTGGAATTGTAGGGACTGGAATAATGATCGTAGGTTATTTGTTTAATTATATCTTTTAACCAAATGAAAACAACAAATCAATCAACAAATGTTGATGAAAAGCCTGCACCGTATGCTCCTCTCAAAGAAAGCTTAAAAATTACAGACTTTATAAATTTAAGGCAAATCTGAAAATAGAAATATTCAGATATAATTATCAAAAAGTAGAAATCTTTTATTTACCTTTAATATTAATAGTTATGAAAACATCGTCAATTGGTTTTATCGGTGGTGGACGCATCACCAAAATCTTTCTTCAGGCATTTACCAACAAAAAAGTTGAATTCCAAACGGTTGTGGTATTCGACACCAACGCCGATGTGCTCAATGCCTTAAAAGCACAATTCCCTTTTATTACAACTGGGGATTTACAAAAAACGGCTGGTCAGTCAACTGTCATTATTGCACTTCATCCTCCAATGATTATGGAATCTCTAGAAATGATTTTGAAAATTGTTTCTGCCGATGCCTTGGTCATTTCACTTGCTCCAAAAATTACCATAGCTAAAATTGCATCGAAACTTAAAACAGCCAATATTGCACGAATGATCCCCAATGCCACTTCATATATTAATGAGGGATACAACCCTGTAACATTTGCCACAGGTTTCAATCATTTAGAAAAAGCTGAAACACTTGAACTCTTACAATTATTGGGAACTACCTTTGAAGTGGCTGAATCCAAGCTAGAAGCCTATGCTCTGCTATCGGCTATGCTGCCCACTTATTTCTGGTTCCAATGGAACGAACTTGTCAGACTGGGCAACCAAATGGGATTAAATGATGAAGAAAGCAAAGCATCTGTTCAACAAACCCTGATAGCTGCAATTAATTTGATGTTCAACTCGGATCTTTCACCTGAGAAGGTGATGGATCTGATCCCTGTAAAACCGATTGGAGAACATCAGGCACAGATTGTAAAAATCTATCAATCCAAACTTTTAGGTTTGTTTGAGAAAATTAAACCATAAAATGCTAAAAAAGATTCTTCCATGGGTAGTTTTTGTAACTCTTTTTGGGCTGATCATTATTGATTTTGCACTAAAAACCTAAGTTCGATATAAGCAATTGAGTGTAAAAAAGTAGCAAAGAGACAAAGTACCAAAGCAAAAACAGGCTTCAATTAGCTATTTCGGTGCTATATTATAATAGAAATTACCCCTAAAATGGGGTAAAATGCTTTGATACTTTGTTACTTTGTTACTATGCGACTTGCCTTTGAAGAACATGTTTCTTATTTCGAACTCAGGTTAAAAAACAATATGAACACCTACCTTTTTAAAATTATGAAAGCAAAGGCCAGTTCCGAAATTACCAATTCGGGAAAATACTGACCGTTTCATACTCGATAATTTTGGTTAATATCAAACAGTCGTATAATTTCTGCAACCTGACAAAAAAATCAAGAAAAACCAATAAAATTTTCCACCCATTCATTGGATGGTTTTTCCAGAATCATTTCAGGAGTATTAAACTGTTCAATTTTTCCTTCGTTCATGATAACAACTGAATTACCCAGTTTGAAAGCTTCGTGTAAATCGTGCGTTACCATCACGAAGGTAATTCCCAGGCTTTGGTGCATTTCTTTTAGCTCGCTTTGAAGTTTTCGGCGGGTAATGTTATCGAGTGCGCCAAAAGGCTCATCCATCAGGATTATTTCGGGATTGGCCGCCAGGGCGCGAGCCACACCTGCCCTCTGCTGCTGGCCGCCGCTAAGCGCTGATGGAAATGACTGGAGCTGCTGTTCGTTGAAACCCATCAATTCTGCCAACGAATTCACCCGATTTTCGATGGCAGCAGAATCACTTCCGGAGATAGAAAGTACAAAACCAATGTTCTGTTCGATTGTCAGGTGCGGGAAAAGCCCTCCTTGTTGAATGGCATATCCAATGCTGCGGCGCAACTGTATTTTGTCCCAGTCAATTAAATCCTTTCCCATCACTTTTATTTGTCCTGAATCAAAATTAGTCATCCCGTTGATTAGTCGCAACAACGTAGTTTTTCCACAGCCGCTAGGTCCTATAATCGTTACAAACGCTCCTTTAGTTATTGCAAGCGAAACATCGCGCAAAACCAAAGTTCCGGGTTCATACGATTTTGTTACATTTTGTAGGTCGATGATTGTTTCAGCCATTTCTGTTTAACTTGTATTAATTATTCAGTTGATGTTTCATTAAAAATGTCTGCGCAACTTCATTGGGCGATTTTTTTTCAATTTCCACCCCGTAGTTCAGTTGCAGTATGGTGTAATCATCAATCAACCCTTCCAGCCGTTTAAACAGTTTGCCCAGTTCAGGATATTTTTGTTGTGTTTCAATTCTGATAACAATTCCAGCCTGATATGCAGGAAAAAAAAGCTTATCGTCTTTTAATACCCGGAGGTTCATTTGCCTGATTCGCGAATCGGTTGAAAAGGCATTGATAACATCCACCGTGTGGTTTTCAAGTGCCTGAAATTTCAGGTTTATGTCAAGTTCCACTTTATTTTTAAAATCGAAAGGATAAACTTTATTTAGCCCGGTGAACCCATCTTCACGCTCAAAAAAGTCGAATTCGGCGCCAAAATTGAATTGATTGCTTTTTGCTGCCAGTTGCGAAAAAGTACTTATATTTTCGCGGTTGGCCGTTTCTTCGGGCAAGGCCAAAGTGAATGTATTGTTGAACCCCAGACGGCATATCCAATTTAGTTTAAATTTTTCAGAATACGCTTTTTTTAATTCCGAATATAAACTGTCAGGATGATTAATTTGAGGCTTTTTCAGAATAAATAACCAGGCAGTCCCGGTGTATTCAGGGTAAATGTCAATTTTACCATTCAACATGGCCGGATGAATATTGGAAGTGCCACCGCCAATGCCGAACTTCCGAACCACCTGAATATCGGTGTTGCTTTCGATCAATTGCGAAATTATTTCGCCTAAAATATACTGCTCTGCGGTGGGTTTTGTGGCTACAACAATCTCTTTACCGGAAGAGTTGCCGGAATTTTTCAGGAAAATAAAAAGAACCAGACCCAACATAATCAGAAACCCAATATATTTCAGCAAACGATTCTTTTTTTTTGTTTTCCGTGTCTTTAATTTCAATAAATTCTCGATAGTTCCGATTGACAAGTCAGCCACCAACGCCAGCAAAGCTACTGAAATAGAACCCACCAGGATAAGTGAAGAATTGTTGGTATTGATGCCCCGGTAAATAGCTTGTCCCAAACCTCCTGCGCCAATAAATGAGGCCAGTCCGGCCAATGCTATGGTCATAACCACCATGGTGCGGAATCCGCTCAAAATAGTTGGGAATGCCAGTGGCCAGCGCACCCTTGAAAAAACTTGCCACGGTGTGGCCCCCATCCCTTTTGCCGCGTCGAGCAGCAATGGATTCACTTCGTTTAACCCGGTGTATGTATTGTGAATTACCGGCAAAAGTCCATAAATTACGAGAACCACCAGCGCGTTTCCATAACCGATTCCGATGAGCGGAATAAAAAGTCCGAACATGGCAATGGAAGGAATGGTATAAAGAAAATTGACGACGCCCAATATTGCACCCCTGAATTTTGGGTGATACAAAATGCCGATTCCCGTTGCAAGTCCAATGATTGTAATGATAACAATGGAGGCAAGGCTAAGCAGAATGTGTTGAACGAGCAACTCATACAAATATTCGTGCCGGTCGGCAATTGTTTTTAGAATTTCATTCAGCAAATCCACAAATCATGTTTTTTATTCAGGCCGCCCTGAAATATCGGGTTAAAAAGAAGAAGTTATTTTTTCTCCCAAAGCGAATCGACAAAGAAATTCCGGCTATCGGTAAAATTATTTAACACGGTAAAATCGTGTTGGGTTGCCTGTTTTTGAATGGTTTCAAAATCGAATTTGCGTGAAAGTTCCATAAAAATGGGTTCCCACTGTTTAAAATGGAAGGAATGTTTAATAGCTTCAATGTACAAGGTTTGTTCGGTTTTCGAAACCAGAAAACTTTTTACATGGCCGGTAAAAGGATTGTATTCGGTGTGCTGTTCAAATTGGTCAAGGTCAAAGTTTGCCTGCAATTCACGGTTCAACCGCGCCAAATGGTTCAGGTTGAAACGGCGGGTATGGCCATGCGGGTCGTTGTAAGCATCCATGATTATTTTTGGCGATTTTTTTAGGTCGAAACCAATCAAAACTTTATCGCCACTATTGGTAAATTCACTGATTCGATTTAGAAATAAACCGATTTCAGTATCAGAAAAATTTCCAATGTTCGAACCTAAAAACAGGATGATTTTGCGAAGTGCAGGGTGCCCGTTCAATTTTTTTAGTTTTCTTAAATAATCGCCGGTTTTGGCTTCCACCTGTAACCCGGGGATTTCAGTTTTCAAACTTTCCAACAGTTCACGGTTGGCTTTAACGCTGATATCGACTGGCGTATATTGAAAATTGATCGCTTTCAAGACAAGATGCTGCAACAACACTTTGGTTTTTAACCCATCGCCAGAGCCGAGTTCAATGAGATTGAAACCTATATTTTTATCGCAAAAAGCGCGGGTGATTTCTTCCTTTTGGTGGATGAAAATTTCGTATTCGCAATCGGTCGGATAATATTCGGGCATGTTCATAATGTCTTGAAAAATCCGGCTGCCGGCATCGTCGTAAAAATATTTCGACAACAGAAATTTCGGGTTGGCCGAAAGCCCCTTTTGGGTATCGGTAGCCAGTTCAGAAAGGAGTATTTGTTGTTCCATGTTGTGTGTTTTTCTCGCAAAGGCGCAAATTGTTTTACATTTTCTCTGGAATCCCTGTCTCGAAAGGATTTTTCGGGTCGTTGCTCCATTCGAACCAGCCACCGTCGTACACCGAAACATGCGGCCAGCCCATAAGCCAGGCATTAAACCAGGCTTCGCTGCCGCGCCAGCCGGTGCCGCAGTAAAAGGCCAGGTGTTTATCTGGGGTAATTCCAGCCTCTTGCCAAATGTTATCTATTTCATGAAACTCGCGGGTGGTGTGGTCAACGTTGCGGTAATTTTCCATGTGATAAGCATCGCTGCCGCAATCTGCAAAAACAGCTCCAGGAATACGGCCTTTGGCTTCGATGTAATTGTAACCGCTCACTTCGCCAATGTATTCGGGCCAACTGCGCACACAAACCAATTCAGCAGTTTTTGAAGTCAAAATTTGTTTTGCTTCCAGCGTATCTACTGCCAATTCAGGATGAAGAGGAATTGTTGCGCCAAATTCTGTCACCGTTTTTTTCGGCTCGTCGGAATATGAAATCTCAAATCCCGCATCTTGCCACGACTGGAATCCGCCATTTAAAATCCTGACATCTTTCACTCCGGCATACATCATGATGAATGCGTTTCGAATAGCTCCGATATCTCCTGCGGCGCTGCCAGGAAATTCATCATCGTTGTCGGGATCCATGTATTTACCGTATAAAATAACCGTTGTATGCTCGGTTATTCCATGCTGAAGCAATGCTTTTTCCAATTCTTCCGGCGACCTTCTGTTCCAGGTTTCCGGGGCTTCAAGGGCAAGCGTGTCCATATCAATCGCTCCAGGAATGTGTCCACTCAAATAAGCGTCACGGTTTCGGTAGTGAGAATGGACAATCACAAATTTTTTATTATTGTAAAGTTTCGATTTCCCTCCTGAAATGAATTCGTTCACCCATTCTGCAGAAACAAGATTTTTGAAACGTTTAAGTTTTTGCATGGGCAACTCCGGGTTCGATGCCCATTCATCAACAAAATGATGATAAACCGAGATGTCAATGTAGCCCGATTTCAGAAATCGTTCGGCCACTTTTGAGGTTTCTTCGCGAGAATAGCCGTAAACCACTATTGTGTTCTCTAACAGGATATTCTTGTGCCGGACGATTTCAATCCAGTCGATGTATTTGAGCCATTTTGCCGGAAGACTTTTGGCGCCGGAAATATGCCCTCCTCGTGTTTCACTCTGAAGTTGCCAGCCGTTGTATGCATCCACCGAACGAATGTCAATAACTTTTACCTGTGGTGATGGCAATAAAGAGTCCTCCCCAACAAAGGAAGGGCTTTTTGATGCAGACATTAAGGAAGTTAGTTCTTTTGTTGTTATTTCATTAACCATAGAAATATGAATTTAATCGTTAACAATCTGAACCCCTTTCCAAAAAGCAACCCGGCCTTTAATACTACTGGCGAGTCCTGATGGAGTCGGATAATACCAAACAGCATCTGGATTGGTTTTACCATCTACTTTCAAATCGTAGTACGATGCAGTACCTTTCCAGGGACAGACCGTGTGGGTTTCACTATCTTTTAAATACTCATTGTTCACCGATTCAATTGGAAAATAACTGTTCCCTTCGATGTTTACGATGTCATTGCTCTCAGCAATCATATTCCCATTCCAAATTGCTTTCATGGTAATAGTTTTAAAGTTTTTATATTTAACAATTTCTATGGATTAAAGTTCTATCAATTGAATGAATCGCTGCAAAAATCAGGATTGAACTGATAATACGGTTCATGTTTTGGGAGATCAATTGAAATTTTACAGACACCTTTAGCCCAAAAATAGCATAGGAACATAAAATAGCCATCTTTCCAATTTAAACTCCGGAAATAAAAAGCGAAAACTGAATTAGTGTGGATGGAAATAAATTTCTAACTAAAAGAAAAGTAAATGCAAACAGCCAAAATAGCAGAACCTGAATGCTCAAGACATTAAGAAATGCCCCTTTCAGAAAGCCATTTGAAGTTTCGCTATTGTCTCTGTTTGCCAAATAACTTACAAATCTCACCTTACGCATGAACACTGATAATATATAAAAGGAACATTGATTTATAAAAAAAATCAGTGTTCGTGCGTAATGTGAGTTACAAATTTCTCAGGATAGCAAACTGTTCTCCCCTAAGATTTGTTTATTTGGTTGGTATGTCGTATGTTTGCGGCATTAGAAATACATACTATGAACAAATCAGAAAAATTCGAGGATTCGTTACAGGACCTGGCACAATTTGCCAAAGCTATTTCACATCCTGCCCGGTTGTCCATATTAAAATATCTGGCCGAAACAAAAACATGCATCTCTGGCGACATTTCAGGCAATTTACCATTAAGCCGCACCACTGTATCGCAGCATCTTAAAGAGCTTAGGGATATGGGCTTAATTCATGGCACCATCGACGGGCTAAAAATTAACTACTGCTTGTGCCATTCCAGCATTGAAAAATACATCAACTTATTCGATACTTTTTTTGCTCCAATAAAAGCAAGCACCTTTGATTGCGGAACAGCTGAATCTATTATTGAAGAATGTAATGTTGATATAAATTCAACGGAAGAATTTGAAAAGCCCAAATATCCAGTAACAACAATTATTACAATATGAAAGTACTTATTCTTTGCACTGGCAATAGTTGCCGTAGCCAGATGGCAAATGGTTTACTGCAGTCGTTCGATCCAAATATCACGGTTCGTTCCGCCGGAACTGAACCAGCCAAACAAGTCAATCAAAAGGCTGTAAAAGCGATGCAGGAAATTGGTGTTGACATCAGTCATCATACACCTAAAATGGTAGACCAATATCTCAGTGAAGAATGGGATTATGTGATCACCGTTTGTGACCATGCCAATGAAACCTGCCCTGCATTCTTTGGAAAGGTAAAACATCGGTTGCATATTGGTTTTGAAGACCCTTCCCACGCAGTTGGAACCGATGAATTTATCTGGAGCGAGTTTATTCGGGTGCGGGATGAAATTAAAGAAGGTTTTTGGAAATTATATGTTGAACAAATTAAGCCACAGTTATGAAAGCTGAAGAAATTACAAGTTTCCAGAATGGGGAATGAGAGATTTTCAATATGACAATTTCAAAAACCAAACAATAAATCAATTAGTATGCCTTCACAAAAACGATTAAAATTTCCAGACCGCTATCTTACCATCTGGATTTTTCTGGCCATGTTCCTCGGTGTATTTGCAGGATGGCTAAGTCCGAATGTGGCTGAATTCTGGAATAGCATGTCAGTTGGAACGACCAATATCCCAATAGCCATTGGCCTGATTATCATGATGTATCCACCGTTGGCCAAGGTGAAATATGAAGAACTGGGTGATGTTTTTATAAATACTAAGATTCTCGGACTCTCATTATTTCAGAACTGGATAATGGGGCCAATATTGATGTTCACATTGGCTATTACCTTTTTCAAGCTATTCCCAGGCGAAAATAATGCCAACCTTCCATACATGTATGGGATTATTTTGATTGGTCTGGCACGCTGTATTGCAATGGTGATAGTTTGGAACGACCTTGCCAAAGGTGATACTCAGTATGCAGCTGGCTTGGTAGCCTTCAACTCTGTTTTCCAGGTACTGCTATTTTCCGTTTATGCTTATGTATTTATTGCAATTCTGCCAGCATGGTTCGGTGTTCCGGTTAATGAAACCGTTTCACAAATCACCATGGGAGCAATAGCCAAAAGCGTGTTTATTTATTTGGGAATACCAATGATTGCAGGTTTTATGACCCGGTTCATTCTTACGCGTGTTAAAAGCAAGTTATGGTACGAAACTAAATTCATCCCTAAAATCAGTCCGTTAACTCTTATTGCATTACTTTTCACTATTGTGGTGATGTTCTCATTAAAAGGCGAATACATTGTAAAAATCCCGTTTGATGTTGTGCTTATTGCAATGCCGTTGCTGTTTTATTTCGTGATCATGTTTTTAGCCTCCTTCTTCATGAGTAAAAAAATAGGAGCCAATTACGAGCAATCCACCACCCTGGCATTTACAGCTGCCAGTAACAATTTTGAGTTGGCCATTGCCGTTGCTATTGCTATCTTTGGAATCAATTCCGGTGAAGCATTTGCAGGGGTCATCGGGCCGCTGGTAGAAGTTCCGGTGATGATTGGGCTGGTGAATGTGGCACTTTATTTTAAAAGAAAATTTTATGTCAGCATTCCGGTAAGATGATGGCAATAAAGAGATATATTTACTCAGAATATCAGTATTGTTAGGATCATAACTTAAATTTCTTTACCTTTGGTTTAACCAAAGGGCAAGAAAAACAGGTTACGTAAATTTCCAGTTCATGCCAAACATTCTCTTTTAACTGAAGGTTCATTAAATTGTTAATTATAAATACAGAACGTTAACAAAAGAGGGGCTTATTGCCCCTCTTTTGTTAACCAAACATACACTTTATTAAAGGCCCTGAGCGCCTTGAATTTCCAAGCGGCCCTATCCATTTCCTATGTTTTTCGAACGTTTTTTCTGTCCGGCATCATATAATTTAACTTGTTCAGCAGTGAGTATTGCTTTAATTTCCTTGTTTTTTTCAGTCTGAATTTTGTTTCTTTCTTCACGCATTTTTGCCAGCTCTTCATCAGAGGCATCACGCATTTTTGACCAATCATTCGTCTGTTTTTCTACATACTTTTTATTGATTACAGTCACCTTTTGCTCCTGTTCCTTGTTTAATTTCAATTCTTCCACCAATTGTTGAGTCTGGCGCTGAACTCTTACTTCCGGGGTCGTTTGTGGCCGCTCACCGCGCGTGCGAAGTGTAACTTGCTTGGTGGTTTTGGAAAGGCGTTCACCACCACCACGTTCCTGCGCGAAAGTAATTCCTAATAAAATCAGAAACATTGTCATCATTAAGCTTATTCTTTTCATGGTTTGGTTTTTAATTGTTGATATATTCGTTTACCACAATACATGGACTACAATCTTATAAAAAAGTTTAACCTGAAATTCATTAATTTCTAATTTATTATGACTTTTAATCTTGCCCAATCAATAAAATATGAAATTCAAACCCGATTGAATGCTCAATATGTGTATTTTTGAAGAATTTCAAATCTGAAACATTGAAAGCTCTTTTATTCGCGGCAGGCTTGGGGACACGCCTTAAAGATCATACCATTGACAAACCAAAAGCATTGGTTCAACTTGCCGGGAAACCGCTGTTGCAACATGCCATTGAAAAATTGATACTGCATCAAATTACTGATATTACCATCAATGTACATCATTTTGCTGACCATATTATTACTTTTCTGGAAAATCATCCTTTCCCCGGAGTAACCATTCATATTTCCGATGAACGCGATGAACTGCTTGATACAGGGGGCGGTTTAAAGAATGCTGAAATCTTTTTAACTGGCAATGAGCCCATCCTGATCTGCAATGTAGATGTGATCAGCAACCTTGATTTAAATGAACTTGAAAATCACCATATAAGTTCAGGTTCTCTGGCAACCTTGGTGATAAGACATAGAGAAACTGCACGTTACTTAATGTTCGACCAAAATCTTCAACTTGCAGGATGGAAGAATTTCAGCAATGGTGAAACGAAAATATCCAACGAACTTACTTTTCCCAATGCCACCCCTTATGCTTTTAGTGGCATTCAAATCGTTCAACCTAAAATATTTAGCTTGATTACAGAAAAAGGGAAATTCCCGATCATGGACCTGTACCTTAGGCTGGCAAAAACTGAATCTATTCATGGCTATGTTGACACATCAAGTATATGGATGGATTTGGGCAAACCCGACCAGTTGCCGTTGGCTGAAAAGTTATTAAGAATTGACAAATAATTAACATACTTTTGATCCAATGGAATTTGATAATATGCTTTACAATAAATGATTCCCCACAGCCTTGGCAAAGGCGCTTTCTTCATTCGAGTGGGCAAGTAAAAACCGATCTTTCAATTCCTGTGGCCCGTTTTCAACCATGTAGGAGTATTGGGTGAATTCGAGCAAGTCAAGATCATTGAAATCATTGCCAATTCCCAAAGTATATTCATGCCCGATCTGCAACCTGTCGCAAAGAAATTTTACACCGTTGCCTTTCGAAACTGAATGGTGAAATATTTCCATCCATGTATAATCAGTTTCCAATGGAGAACTGGTCCTGACCACTTTAACCTCCGGGAAACGCTCCTGTATCTCTTCTTTCAGCAAATGAAAACGATTGAGATAATTGGGAAATATAACTATAAATTGACACGCTTCTGAATCAATTTTCTGATTCATATGCAGTTCCTCAGCGTTAGGATGATGAAAGCCGAAATATCTTTCAAATTCAGAACAGAGAACACTTCCACGAAAATACCAGCATTTGTAATTCTCAGGAACAGGTTTAAAAAGATGAAAGTTCAAGTCACGCTCCACCAAAAAATCTGATAACTGTTGAACAGTCACTTTATTTAAATTCTGATAAAAAAGCAGTTTTTTATTTTTACAATCGTACACTCCCGCCCCGGAAGAAAAAACAATGTAATCGAACGGAATGTGATGTGCAATCACTTCCTGTGCTTTTTTCAGGTTCCTGCCCGTTGCAACAACCCTTAAAATTCCTTTCTCTCCAAGCAATTGCAAAACATCCAGATTCTCTTTCGAAATCGACTTGTCATTCTTTAAAAATGTACCATCTAAATCAGTTGCAACAAGTTTTAACATTTTTTTATACTTCATTGTGTTTCAATTTAAGAAAACAGCATACATATAAAATGATTTGAAGGAAACAGGCCACTATTGAGACTACTAATATAACGATAAAAGTGTAAACTGTTCCTAAAAATCATGATTCTATCACAATTAAGAAATAAATAAAATAAAATTTAACTCCCTTTTGCCAGCACAGGGGCCAGTGTAGGCCGAAAAAACAGATTCCATCAGCAGGCATCCCTTTATTAGGGTTGAATTTATATCTTTGTTGACAAAATTAAAAGTACAACGTAGAATGAGGATTGCATTAATTGGTTACGGAAAAATGGGCAAGGAGATTGAGAAAATCGCGCTTGACCGTGGACATGAAATAGTTTTAAAAATTGACATCACCAATCCGGAAGATCTTACCATCCGGAACCTTCAAAAAGCTGATGTAGCCATTGAATTTACCATGCCCTTATTGGCTGTCAACAATTATCAGCTTTGTTTTGATGCCAGAGTCCCTGTTGTTTCAGGAACTACAGGATGGCTGGATCGACAAGCAGAAGTTTTTGAAATTTGTGAAAAGATGAACGGCACCTTCTTTTATGCTTCCAATTTCAGTTTAGGTGTGAACATTTTCTTCTCCCTCAACAAAAAACTGGCTGCTTTGATGGCCAACCACAGCGAGTATAAGATAGGGATAACAGAAATTCATCATACCCATAAACTGGATGCACCCAGTGGCACAGCCATTACACTGGCTGAAGGAATTATGGATAATATTCCCACGAAAACAAAATGGATCAATCAAACATCGGAAAACCCAGCTGAACTGGAAATTATTTCTCAACGCATCGGTGAAGTTCCCGGAACCCATAGTATCAGGTATGATTCGGAAGTTGACTACCTTGAAATTACCCATTGTGCAAAAAACCGGATAGGTTTGGCGCTTGGAGCAGTGCTGGCCGCTGAATTTTCGTACAATAAAAAAGGAATTTTAACCATGAACGATTTGCTAAACATTTAATAAACAAGATAAAATGAAAGAATTATTAACCAATAAATGGTTCAAATTTACAGTTGCCGCACTGATTTACTTATTATGGGTAATCTGGATTGAAAATTATTGGTGGCTCCCCGGCCTGGTGGTGATCTATGACCTTTATATATCAAAAAAAGTACACTGGTCGTTCTGGAAAAAAAGAAATACACCCGATGGCAAACAAACCAAGGTGGTTGAATGGGTCGATGCCATCATCTTTGCCGTCATTGCAGCCACATTTATCCGCATGTTTTTTATTGAAGCCTATACCATTCCTACCTCTTCAATGGAAAAATCAATGCTCATCGGCGACTACCTGTTTGTTAGCAAACTTTCTTATGGGCCCAAAATGCCCAACACACCTTTGTCATTTCCTTTCGTACATCATACCATGCCACTTTCAACTACTCAAAAGTCGTATGTTGAATGGATCAAAAATCCTTATAAACGAATTGCAGGGTTTGGAAATGTAAAAAACAACGATGTAGTGGTTTTCAACTTTCCTGAAGGCGATACCGTGGCTGTGAAAGTTCAAAATCAAAGTTACTACCAACTTATTCGTGAATATGGACGCGATCGTGTATGGAAGGAAAAAGAAACCTTTGGCGATATCATTGCCCGTCCGGTTGATAAACGCGAAAACTACATCAAGCGCTGCGTGGGTATTGCAGGCGATGTACTTGAATATAAAAACGGTCAACTTTTCGTGAATGGAAAAGAACAAAAACAATTTCCCGGAATGCAGTACGATAATATTGTGACTACCGATGGAACCGGTATCAACAAACGTATGCTTGACCAAATGAAAATTGCGGAAGCCGACCGCCACATGTATTCCAATACCCAGTATCTGTTCCCTCTAACCCAGGAAAACGAAGATAAAATGAAAGCCATGAAAACTGTGACAGCCGTTCAACGGACCTTGATACCAGCCGCGAATTGGGACAAAAACATTTTTCCGTTCAATGATAAATACCAATGGAATGTTGACAATTTTGGCCCCATTGAAATACCTAAAAAAGGCCAAACAGTTAAGCTGACCATGGACAACCTGCCCATGTACCAACGCATCATCGACTTGTATGAAGCCAACGACTTGAAAGTGAAAGACAGCATCATCTACATCAACGGCGCGGTAGCTGACAGTTACACTTTCAAAATGAATTATTACTGGATGATGGGTGATAACCGACATAACTCTGCCGATTCACGTTATTGGGGATTTGTTCCTGAAGACCATGTTGTTGGAAAAGCTGTGTTCATCTGGCTTTCAATGGACAAAGACCAGCCGTTCTATAACAAAGTTCGATGGAGCCGACTGTTTTCATTTGTGAGGTAACATATCAAACACTTTAGAATATAAAAAAAAGGATAACCCGAAAAGTTATCCTTTTTTTATGCCCCTATGGATGAAATTGCCATTCATTATTAAAGGTCATATCTAACAATAAGTGGATACCCGATTGAAACAAAAGTTTAATTTATACGTCCTTGTGCTTCAATTTCTACTAACAATTCGGGACGACAAATATCTGCGACAACGTAAACAATAGGTATCTGTAAAAAATATTTAAGACATACCTCCTTGACGGGTTTCATATCTTTTTTATACTTCACATATACACGTACATAATTAAAGCTGGTTTTTTCTACGTTTCCAATTCCGTGATTTTCAATGTTCTTAACAGACATTAAACTGAGCATATTTTGGATGGTCATCTCCGTTTGATGTTTTATAGATAACGGATTTGTGCTTTCTTGTCCTGATATTGCTGCAGTTCCTGAAATAAATATCATTTTATTTTTCGGAGTATTTAATAATTTAGCACGTTCAAACTTTGGTGTAGTACGACATGATTCACTGATAGAATTGTTTTCAGCCAGCACTTCTTTAGAGTATTTATAGGCATCAAATTGGACAGGACTTTTGACTGAAATAACTGAACAATCATTGTCAAATTTAATTGCTATTATATCAATAATAATTCCTCCCCAATCTATTCCGATACCTGTAGCTGCCGGAAATCCATTTTTAAATTTCGATAACTGATAAAATTTGGATCGTACATCATTAAATATTTGGTAATGCTGACTATTGGAATCGCCATTTTTAGTAATTTGTTCGATATAGTTCCATTGACGGACGATATCGGAAAACTCCATGTTCTCCTCCATTAAGATCTGATGCAATTGCCGGAATACCTCATTGCTTTGCTGCAAGATATTACTTTGTTCAACGGTATTGCAAAGACCTGCAGCGACAAGTATTTTTGTTTCTCCCCGCTCAAAAATGATCCATGATGATTCATCGTTATGCCTGTGGAATATTTCATTGGATTGCAGCCCTGCCACTAGAACAACCTCTAACACAAGTGATGTATTTGCGGGTGCTTGTGCTAAAATGGAGGTAGGTGGAAGTTTTTCAAAAAATCCCATTGCACAAACCAATAAATTTTGTTTGCTTTGGTAATATTCTGAATTGTCAGAAACACTGATAAAAATTGTTTGCTTTAAGATGGATTGCTTCGTATATCCTTCACTGACTGAATATTCAGCAAGTTGTTGATAACAGTTGGTAAGTTGATCACTAAGAGTGCCTCCAATATTAGGGGAGAAACAATTGTGATTTAATTCCAAATTCGGTACTAAGGAAGAAGCCATGGAAGCTCTGTATAGATTTGTTTTTCTGAATGACCACAAAAATATAAAAATATCGGATTAATATTTTTCTCATGAAATTAAAATTTCTCAATCTATTAAACGGATTTATTTTACTGACTATTTTGGTCGTTTGGTTGATCACTTCCACTGTTATCAGCCCCTACCTTCACTTTAGTTTTCAGCAGATTGGGTTCTTTACAGGGTTTGAATTTTTCAAAAATTATTCTACTTATCCAGGAGGCATTGCAGATTATCTGGGAGTATTTATTTTTCAATTTTTTTCATTGAATACAATAGGCAGTCTGCTAATTGTGGCAATTGCAGCATTGCAAGGTTTTATTGCATTAACCATTGTTAGAAGTTTGGCAGGTGAACTCAAACTTCGCTACACGATTTTTGCTGCAATATTACTTTTTGGAGTGATTGTACTGGGTGATTATCGTTACCCCTACTATGCCACTATCAGGCTTTTATTTGCCTATATTTTCACCTTGGCATTCCTTATTGTCAATTCACGGTGGCCCAAGCTAAGTGCTCAGATATGGATCATTTTTGCCACCCTGCTTTTTTACATAGCTGGTGGTTCAGCGTTGTTTGTATTCGCCTTGTCTAGTTCTATCCTATTTATAATCACCCATAAACAGAAAATATGGCTGTTGGTTCCACCTTATTTTTTACTGATTGCCGGGCTATTGCCTTATCTGGGCTATAAATATTTGTTTCAAATCACCCTGAGTAATATTTATAAGATTACCATGGTTAAGCCTCCTGAACAATTGGCTTATGTGCCTGGCATGACATTGTATATTTATTACTCGATTTTACCGGTCGTTTTATTGGGGGTTTTAATTTTCATTCATCTAAAGAAAAAAGAACCCATCAAACAGCCAGTTAGTCAATCAAAGAAAAGTGTAAAAGCTGCTCCGGCTGCTGGTTTTTATCAGAAAATGCCAATTTCTCTTTTACTACAGGTTTCAATATGTACAATATTTGGCTATTTCCTTTTTGTAAAATCGCTTGACCCTATCAAAAAGAAACTGATAACTCTAGAATATTATGCTGAAAATGAAGAATGGGAAAAAATCTTAACCCTTGCTGAAGAAATTGAACTCTATGATTTTAGGGTGAATTTTCAGGTCAATAGAGCATACTCTCATCTTGGTCAACTTCCTGATATGCTGTTCAATTACCCACAATTACTGGGCTCATTTGGTTTGTTCGTTGATCCAGCAATGATGATTGGGAGTTCGAGTATGCCTACCAGCGATCTGTATTTTGATCTGGGATTTATGAACGAATCACAACATTGGGCATTTGAAGCTGAAACACTTTTACCTAATAGTCCACGTATTTTAAAGCGTCTGGTGATGATCAATCTGGTTAACAGGAAATACAATTTAGCGGGGCAATTCCTGAATGTACTGGATAAAAACATTCTCTGTCGCGATTGGGTTCGTAAATATGAGAAATATGTATCTGATACAACCTTGGCAGCCATGGATAAAGTAATAGTTGAAAAACGTCGGTTTACACCTAAAAAGGCAATTATCAGTCCCGGAACCATAGAAGGACTGAAGCTTTTAATTCAAACAAACAAAAATAATCGTATGGCTTATGATTATTTACTCGCCTTCGACCTTCTCGATTCAAATCTTTCTGAATTTATAGAGTATTTACAATATTATAAACAATACTACTCACAAACGATGCCCCGGGCATGGGAAGAAGGCCTTTTGATTTGTATTATGAAACATAAATCTTTCCCTGACTTTGTAACAGAGGAGACTGTTTCGAAAAACTGTAGGCAACGAATTGTAAATTTTAATAAGGTAATGAAGAGTTTCAATAATAATTTACCTGCCGCTAAAAACACTCTGCTCCAGTATTTTGGTAATTCGTATTTGTATTATATAGCGTATTTAAGCTCTAAAGTGACCAATGTTTTAGAATATAAAACTCCGATCCGATGATAAAAACATTCATATTCAGAACATGGTCAGATTTGAGGATAATTTCTCCATCAACTTCACCAAATAGTTCAGGACAGTCAATTTTGTAATTATAATAAAGTAAAAATAAATGAAAAAATACATTGGCATTTGGGCTATTCTGATGGTATCATTAAGTGCATGTCATTCTAAAATTAATAATTTCACAGAAGTAAACCGGCCTCCTCAAATCTTTCCCGATTATACTGATATTTTAATTCCACCCAATATTGCACCGCTAAATTTCAACATTAAAGAGATTGGTACCGAATATGAAGCCCGGATTTACACCAATAAAGCGGAACAAATTGTTGAGAGAAGCAAAAGTCCTTCCATTCATATTGACATTGATAAATGGCACAAACTTCTCAAGAAGGGCATAGGGTCACAGTTATTTATAGAAGTGTTAGTCAAAGCAAAGGATGGCCAGTGGCAGAAGTTTCAAACAATTACCAATGAAATAGCCAATGAACGCATTGACAATCATCTGGCCTATCGTTTGATCAATACAGGATATGTTCTTTGGAACTCCCTGGGAATCTACCAGCGCAACCTCGAAAATTTTGATGAAGATCCCATACTTGAAAATAAATCTTTTGAGTATGGCTGCCTTAATTGCCATTCATTTTGCAAAAATGATCCCAAAGAAATGATGATCCATATTCGTGCCATTCACGGTGGTACCATTATTAGTCAAAACGATAAACTAACAAAGGTTAATACAAAGAGCAAATATACGCTCAGTGCGGGTGTTTATCCCTGCTGGCATCCCGATGGAAAACACATAGCCTATTCGGTGAATAATATAGAACAGTATTTTTGTACTGGTGAAACCCGAATAGAGGTTTCTGATAAAAGTTCTGATTTGGTGGTGTACGATATTGAAAAAAATACAATCACGACTTCGCCTAAAGTGTCCACATCAAGTCAGGAGAACCTACCGATCTATTCACTTTTTATCAAATACCTACCAATTATACAAAAGAACAGTACCATAACAGTTGTTTCTGTAATACTTCTGTAATACAACTGTAAGTTATCTGTAATTTTTGTTACAGTTAACTTACAGTTGTGTTACAGAAGTATTACAGAAACAACATCAATGATACTAGCACATAGGTATTCCAGTATAGGGGGAAAAGTGTAATAAGCATTTTAGAGAGATAAAAGAAATTGGAAATCCTGTATATTGAGATAGTGGATCAGAGCTTTCCGGGAAATGGTATCAATAATAATACAGTAATAAAAATAAGCCAGTTCATATGACAGTTATAGAAATTTCAACCTACATAAACTGTTTATTTTCTGTGAAATATGGCCATGCAAAGAACATTTGACAATAATATTGAAAATTTCATGCAATTCACCTTCAACATTTTATTAAGTAAAATTTAGTTGCATAAATGTATTTTCTTCTTTGAAAAAATCCACTTTATCCTTCCATATTTGAAACCATTATTATCCTATAATCCGACAACTGACAAGCCTGTGCAAATTTTATAATAATCTTTTATTAAAAATTCATTGAATCACGAGATATCAATCAATTTCATTTGCTCATTTACAGCGTTTTGGTTACTTTTGCCTATAAACTCAAATGTCATGTCAGGAAAAGTAATTGTCTTTTTTATTCTTTCAGTACTGTTGATCATTTTTACCGTTCAAAATGAGCTTCTGATCAACATCCGTTTTTTCAAATGGGAGATGACCGATGTGCCATTGGTGATGGTACTGATCGCTGGATTGATCTTTGGTTTTTTGCTGGCCTTGATGACGCAGCTTCCACGGATTATACACCTCAAAAGGCAATTGAAAGATGTAATCAATGAACTTGAGAACGACAATGCCGTGGCAGATAAGGATGATGATATCACCTCAGAAGGAATTAAAATGGGAAGCGATTATAAGGGGGGATTTTTTAACGAATAATTATGCTACAACCTTCAGGCATTTTACTCAGCACAGCCTATTTTGCCCCTGTAAGGTATTTCACCAAACTGGCTGCCTTTTCTGAATCTTATATTGAACAACACGAACATTTTATAAAGCAAACATACCGCAACCGGGCAATCATACTGGGGGCAAACGGGCCTATTTCACTTATTGTGCCCGTTGAGAAAGGTCGCGGGCAGAAAATCGCAATTAAAGATCTGCGCATTTCTTACGATGAGAACTGGCAACGAAACCATTGGCGGACCATCTTTTCAGCCTATAACTCCTCCCCCTATTTCGAATATTACGCCCATGACCTGGAACCTTTTTTCCTGAAAAAACATACTTTTCTATTCGACTTTAACCAGCAGATTACTGAAACCATGCTGGAGATCCTTGACATTCAAACCACACTCAACCTGACAGGAGCATTTGAGCAAATTCCGGATAGATGCCTGAATTTAAGGGAGAAAATAAATCCTAAAGCACATAGAAATGCTTCTAATGAACATTTTATAGCCCAACCCTACACGCAGGTTTTTTGTGAAAAATTTAGTTTCATGGCCGATTTAAGCATCCTCGACTTACTGTTCAACGAAGGTCCTTCAGCTCATTCTGTATTGATCAATTGCTGGCAGCAATAACTCTTTTGAAGTCGAAAGAAGTTGACCAACCCCACATCGTATCTAAATCTTAATGCCTTTTCAATATGGGACTCACTTACAATTAAAATCAATTATATTTTGGATTGACTTGCTGCAAACCGGGCAAAACACATCAATGGTGTGCATATTATTCATCATACAATTGATCCAGGGTCGGTAAATTCCTTTTGACAGATAACCGCCTCCTTCATAAACTCCTATTTTTTTATTGTTTGCTTCTATTTTGGAAGTCGGTATTGAAGTTCCCGGAGGCAGCATGTTCTTCCACTTCTTGTCAAATGAAACCAATGTAGTAAGGTTGGGTTCCCAAGGTTCAACATCAAGTGGATAAAAGTCAGAATAGTCCACACCACCCTCATATTCATCAGCCAGTCCGGCAAACAGGTGGCCGAACTCGTGGATGTATATTTTACCTGTTTCATTTAAATGATGGGCAGCACTGATCCCGTAAAAGTTATAAATGGCACCGCCACCGTATTTTTCAGTATTGGCCAGGATGTAAATATAGTCGTAAGGTGCATTGCCGGCCATATCACACACTTTCTGATAATCGGTTACCATCAGGTACCGCTCGGAGTCGAAAGTATAATAAGAACTGTTCAGGCGTGTATCATTCCAAATACTATCACCCGGGATGTCAGGAGCAGCCTGTTTAGATGATGCCCACACTCCCCGGATATTAAACTTATTTTTGTTTTGGGTATAAGGAGCGTATGTAAAAAATTCATCAGCAAACGTTTGGCAATCAGCTTTAAAAACTTCCTGTTGATCTTCTGTATATCCTTCAGAAAGTAAAACAATGTCAACTTTTACTGCAGGATCGCCTGAATTGACTATATCAAAGGCCGCAAGATTTTCGCGTTCCATGTTAATAAAATAGCTTTTTGGATCGACCATCTGTTCAAACTTCTTTTCAAAAATACCCTTTTTGTTTCGGCTGGCAATGGAAACTATTACTTTTTTAAGGGGAAAAGGCATTTTTACCGATTCAGGGAAACAGCGTGCTGTGCCTTTCGCTTCAGGCGTTGCCTGCCATTCAGAAAACAATGTACAGAACCCGTGAGAATAAAGCAATGCATTGTTATCAACAGAGCGAACTTCTACTCTATACGTGCCAAACCCATTGTTATCAAGCAGATGGGTTTTTGATCCTGCCCAGAAAGGCTCTTGTTTTAGTCCGCTGAAAAAGAACTTTTCTGAATCGGCATTTCCGCAATGATAATAATCAAGCCGTAAAGTCTTTGATTCAAATAGCTGACTAAATTGAGCCATCGAATTTTGAAATATGCCCACTATAAAAGCTATCCAAAGAAAATATTTTAACATGTATACATTAATTTAATTTGAAAAACCAAATATAACAAATATATATTCTGGTTCAATAGCCAATTCAAGTATTGTTTTGCAAGATTTTTAGTCCCTTAATCCAAATGAGTCAATTAATAATTTCGAAATGGATTACTTAATATTTAACGTATCTATAACCTTATAAAATATATTGATATATCAAAAATCTGAAAAACAGGTATTTATACAAATTAATTCTTAGATCTGACTCAATTAGTGATTATATTAAATTAATAACAATTTCAGAATTTGTTAATAAATATACATTTAACTTTTAAATTAATTTTGGAATTTCAAATTAATTTTTATATTTGCCTTATAAAACACAAACAACAATGAAAAATATCAGCATTGTATCATTGGTCATTGTCAGCTTGGTGGCTCGCCTTCGTGCTGAATGAGAATGGTATAATGTAAGCTAAAAACTTGAAAGCCATTCTCATATAATTAAGAATGGCTTTTTCAATAAAAAAACACAACAATGAATTGTGCCTATTTTCTACAAGTTGTCGTCGTCGTCATTCTCCTTATTAGAGAGAAAGGCTTGTAAGAATATGTATATAAACCATACAAAAGCCTTTCTCTTTAAACTGGAGGAGGGTTTTTTTTTAAGGATTAAATAATTTCAAGCAAAAAGATATGGAAAAACAATTAAGATCAGCCGCTACAACCGAAGGCCGGCGTATGGCAGGCGCCCGGAGCCTGTGGCGGGCCAATGGAATGAAAGAAGAACACTTTGGACGGCCTGTAATTGCCATTGTCAATTCATTTACACAATTTGTTCCCGGACATGCTCATTTGCACAATATTGGCCAGTATGTCAAAGGGCTCATCGAACAAAAAGGATGTTTTGCTGCTGAGTTCAACACCATCGCCATTGATGATGGAATTGCCATGGGCCATGATGGAATGTTGTATTCGCTGCCCTCGCGCGATGTGATTGCCGACAGTGTTGAATATATGATCAACGGGCACAAGGTGGATGCGATGGTTTGCATCTCGAACTGCGATAAAATTACTCCCGGCATGATGATGGCTGCCATGCGGTTAAATATACCGACCATTTTTGTATCAGGTGGCCCTATGGAAGCCGGTGAGGTTGACGGCAAGATGTTTGATTTAGTGGATGCCATGGTGATGTCAGCTGACCCATCGGTCTCGGATGAACAAATTGCCAAAGTGGAGCAAAATGCTTGTCCTACTTGCGGATCGTGCTCCGGAATGTTTACTGCCAATTCAATGAACTGTTTGGCCGAAGCATTGGGCCTTGCACTACCGGGAAACGGTACCATCCTGGCTACCCACGCCAACCGTAAACTATTGTTCGAAGAAGCTGCTGCACGTATTGTTGAAATTACCTACGATTATTATAAAAACGGAAACGAGAAGGTGTTGCCACGAAATGTTGCCACCAAGCAGGCTTTCCAGAATGCCATGAAACTTGACATTGCAATGGGAGGTTCAACCAATACTGTTTTGCATATATTGGCCATTGCGTCAGAAGGCGGAATAGATTTTACCATGAAAGACATTGACGAACTTTCGAGAGTGACTCCCAACCTTTGCAAAGTGGCGCCAAACGGCGATTACCACATCCAGGATGTAAACCGTGCCGGAGGTATTCTTGGTATCCTTGCTGAACTTGCACGCGCCAATATGCTCGATTTATCGGCTTTCAGAGTTGATGGAAATACATTGGGCGAAGCCATTGCCCGATACGATGTGAAGGCCACAACTATAACCCAGGAGGCCTTGCAGAAATATAAATCGGCACCTGGTGGAGGCCGCAACCTTGTGATGGGTTCACAAGAAAATTACTTCAAGGAATTGGATACCGACCGTGTAAATGGCTGTATCCGCGATTATGAACATGCCTACAATAAAGATGGCGGACTGGCTATTCTTTACGGCAATATCGCGATTGACGGATGTGTGGTAAAAACAGCGGGTGTCGACCCTTCAGTATTTAAATTTAAGGGAAAAGCCAAAGTATTTGAATCTCAGGATGATGCATGCAACGGAATTCTGGGCGATATAGTTCATGCCGGCGATGTTGTGGTAATCCGTTACGAAGGACCCAAAGGCGGCCCGGGCATGCAGGAGATGTTATATCCTACCTCCTATATCAAATCAATGCAACTTGGCAAAGCCTGCGCGTTGATTACTGATGGTCGTTTTTCCGGAGGGACATCCGGGCTGTCGATCGGACATATTTCTCCAGAGGCTGCAGCAGGTGGCGCAATTGCCTTAATAAGGGAAAACGATTTGATTGAAATCAGCATTCCTGACAGGAAAATAAACCTATTGATAAGTGAAGAGGAATTAGCCCAACGACGATCTGAAGAATTACAAAAAGGAAAAGATGCTTTTACCCCTGTTGGACGAAATCGTCCCATCAGCAAAGCTTTAAAAGCCTATGCAAGTATGGTTTCATCGGCTGATAAAGGGGCAGTAAGAATTATTTAAGAAGTGTGTGAAGTGAACTAAAGTGTCTAAAGTGAACTAAAGTGCATAAAGTTGCATGCAAAATACGATAGTTACTTTATACTTATATAAAAAATAAAAAATAAATAAAAACGTACAATACTATGGCCACACAAAGAGTAAGCGGCTCGCAAGCTGTCATCTTATCACTTCTGGAGGAAGGGGTAGATACCATTTTTGGTTATCCGGGTGGAGCAATTATGCCCATTTATGATGCATTGTATGATTTCGATCAGCAGGTCACCCATTATCTGACCCGTCATGAGCAAGGTGCCATACATGCAGCAGAAGGATATGCCGGTGTAACTGGAAGAGCCGGTGTTTGTTTTGCAACTTCTGGTCCGGGAGCTACCAACCTGATCACAGGTTTGGCAGATGCCCAGATAGATTCTATTCCATTGGTTTGTATCACAGGACAGGTGTCTTCTGCATTGCTTGGGACCGATGCTTTTCAAGAATCTGATGTGATAAGCATTACCTTACCAGTGACAAAATGGAACTTTCAGGTTACCAATGCTGAAGAAATTCCTGAAGCCATTGCAAAAGCTTTCCACATTGCCACTACCGGCAGACCTGGGCCTGTTTTACTTGATATATCAAAAGATGCCCAGTTTGGGATGTTCGATTTCGAATATAAAAAATGTACAAAAATAAGAAGCTATTTGCCTGAATTTCCTGTTGATCCATTTCAGATAAAAGCTGCTGCCGACCTTATTAATGAGGCAAAAAAACCTTTGGTATTATTCGGCCATGGAGTCATCCTGGGCCATGCCGAAGAAGAATTGAAAGAATTTATTGAAAAAACGGGTATCCCTGCAGCATGGACATTGCTGGGGCTTTCAGCTCTTCCTTCAAATCATCCGCTCAATGTGGGGATGCTTGGGATGCATGGAAATTATGGGCCGAACATTAAAACCAACGAAGCTGATTTGATTATTTCTGTTGGCATGCGTTTTGATGACCGGGTAACTGGGAAGGTTGCTGCTTATGCCCGCGATGCCAAAATAATTCATCTGGAAATTGATCCGGCCGAAATCCATAAAATCATTAAAGCCGATATACCTGTTTTGGGAAGCGCCAAAAAGTCGCTTAGGATGTTGATCGGAAATGTCAACCCAAATTCACATGAAGCATGGGTGAAGGAATTCCGTGATTGCGATGAAATTGAAATCGAAAAAGTCATTACCAAGGATGTATATCCTACCCAAACAGGTTTAACAATGGGTGAAGTAATCCGGATTGCTTCAGAAAAAACCAACCACGATGCTATATTGGTGACAGATGTAGGCCAACATCAGATGATTGCTTCACGCTACTTTAAATTCAGTCAAACCCGTAGCAACATCACTTCCGGAGGATTGGGAACAATGGGGTTTGCACTACCAGCTTCCATGGGCGCCAAGATTGGACAGCCCGACCGGGTAGTGTTTGCCGTTATTGGTGATGGCGGTTTCCAGATGACTATTCAGGAGTTGGGGACCATCTCACAATACAACTTGGATATTAAAATAATTGTGCTGAATAATAACTTCCTCGGAATGGTGCGCCAGTGGCAACAATTGTTTTTCGAAAAACGTTACTCGTTTACCGAGATGAAAAATCCTGATTTTGTTGGAATAGCCAAAGCGTACGGCCTTGCCTCACAAAAAGTTACTTCACGCGATCAGTTGGAAGATGCTATTCAGGCAATGCTCGACCACAATGGCCCATTTGTTCTGGAAGTGGTAGTTGCAAAGGAAGACAATGTTTTTCCAATGATACCTACTGGCGCTTCTATATCAGATATTTTACTCGAACCGTAAAGGAGTTCACAGTTCCAAATCAAAGAGATAGTCAATTTAAAATAAAACTGAAATGAAACAAGAATATATTATCACCATTTTTTCTGAAGACAGCATCGGTTTGCTTAGTAGGATAACCATCATTTTTACTCGCAGGAAGATCAACATTGATAGCTTAACAGTTTCAGCTTCAGCTCTCCCTGGAATCTTCAAGTTTACCATTGTGATCAGGGAAACCCTTGACCGGGTCCATAAAGTGGTAGGTCAACTCGAAAAGATAGTGGATGTTATTAAGGCCTATTTCAATACCAATGATGAGATGATTTGTCAGGAAATTGCCTTGTACAAGGTTCCGACAGAAGAAATGTTTGAATCAGATAAAATCGAAAATATAGTTCGCAATTCCGGTGCCCGCATCCTTGAAATCACACGCGACTATGTGGTGATTGAAAAAACTGGCCTAACTCATGAAACCCAGCAACTTTTTGATGAACTGAACTACTTTGGAGTGACCCAGTTTAACCGTTCAGGAAGAGTGGCCATCACCAGAAGCAACATCGAGAAATTGTCGGAATTTCTAAAGGAAAGAGATTCTCTTCTTGAACAAATTGATTAAAATATTTACTGTTTCACTATTCACTGTTTCACTGTTTAACTGTTTAACTGTTTTCACTTTTCACTGTTTCACTGTTCACGGTTTCGCTGGTTCCGCTGCCTTGGCATTTTGAATCAAACCTGCACAATTCCTGTTTTGCGGTG
>Ga0123339_10000360_pt1 | contig 36596 bp, 35 predicted proteins | sample lystaG_FD_89956 | JGI IMG/M metagenome (GOLD analysis project Ga0123339, IMG submission 89956) | Glacier valley bacterial and archeal communities from Borup Fiord, Nunavut, Canada, to study Microbial Dark Matter (Phase II) -... | ecosystem: Environmental > Aquatic > Freshwater > Ice > Glacier ...
CGACAGGCAGTGGCGGCGGCCCGTCAGCTACAGCACCCTGGCATCGTGCCAGTGCGTGAGTTCAGCAGCGCGATTGCCTACTACTACATCGTCAGCGAGTACACGCCGTTGCCGCACTTGCAGCAGCTTGACCTCGGCCAGCCGATCACCGTAGAGCAGGCGGTGCGGGTGGCAACCACTGCCGCCGATAGCCTCGCCTACGCTCATGGGCTGGGGGTGGGCCACGCCAACCTGAAGCCCAGCAACATCCTGTTGCCCCGCAGTGGCAGCGTACTGCTGACCGACTTTGGCTTGGCCGCCCCGATCCGCTCGCTACAGCCAGACCCCCTACTGGACATCAGCAAGCTGTACGGCAATGCCGCCTACCTTGCGCCCGAACTGGTGCGTGGCGAGCCGTTCACCCCCAGCGCAGACATCTACGCCCTCGGCCTGATCCTCTACGAGATGCTGGCGGGGCAGGCCGCCTTCAGGGGAGATGTTGGCAGTATTGTGCAGCAGCAGTTGCTCCACCAACCGCTACCGCTGGCTCGGCTACGCCCCCAACTGCCCGCCGAACTAGTGGCTATCGTAGCCCAGGCTACAGCGAAGGAAGCTAGCGGGCGTTACCAAAGCATGACTGAGTTCGCTGCTGCCCTACGCGGCTTCTTCATCCCCTGGTACAGTGCAGCCGCCACCCAGCGCGCCCGCCGCTCCGCGCCCCCGACGACGCAGCTGAACAAAGTGCCACTCTCCCAGCACCCGCCGCCACCGAAACGCGCCGAACCCCGCGTGGTAGTACCCAGACCCGCCAACTACGTAAAGGGGCCAGCCCTGCCTACCCGCGCCCTAAAAGCCAGCGATTTGCGGCGGAGACCCATGTTGCTGGTCAGTCTCGCGCTGCTGCTAGTTGTGCTGGTGGGCTTGCTGCTTGTGGGGGTGCCGCACCTGGGCTAACGCCGCTACCGCTACCGCTTCCTCGGCGAAGTCGCGGGTGTAGAGGCGGTAGTAGAGACCCTCGCGCTGCATTAGTTCGCGGTGTGTGCCTTCTTCGATCAGCCGTCCGCGCTCTAGCACCAGGATTTTGTCTGCCTTCTCAATCGTGGTCAAGCGGTGGGCGATCACCAGGGTGGTACGCCCCTTCATCAGCCGATCCAGAGCCTCTTGCACCAGATGCTCCGACTCGTTGTCCAGGCTGCTGGTCGCTTCGTCCAAAATCAGGATGCGCGGGTCTCGCAGGATGGCGCGGGCGATAGCGATGCGCTGCTTCTGGCCGCCAGAGAGCTTGACCCCCCGTTCGCCAACCACTGCCTCGTAGCCTTCGGGGAAGCCGCTGATAAAGTCATGGGCGTTGGCTGCCTGTGCTGCTGCTACGATCTCTGCGTCGGTTGCATCCAACCTGCCGTAGGTGATGTTCTCGCGGATGGTGCCGCCGAATAGGGCTGCTTCCTGCGGCACGATAGCGAGTTGAGCGCGCAGGCTGTGGCTCTGTACCCCCTTGATGTCGTAGCCGTCCACGGTGATACGCCCACTGGTAGGGTCGTAGAAGCGGGGGATCAGGTTGGCGACCGTCGTCTTACCCGCGCCGCTCGGCCCCACCAGGGCGACTACCTGCCCTGGCGCAGCCTGCCAACTGAGGTCAATCAGGATCGGCGGTCCGAAGCTGTCGTGGTCGTCGCTGCCTGTGTTCAGCTTGTGCTTGCCCACTTCGCCCAGGCTGCCACCCTCTGGCGTGCTGTCGCGGTAGGCAAAGCTGACCTGCTCGAAGGCGAGTGCGCCGCGCACGGGGGGCAGAGCTGGGGCATTGGGCGCGTCCTTGATGTCCTCCTGTGCGTCAAGTATCTCGAACACGCGGTCTGCCGAGGCCATAGCCTCCTGCAACTGGGTGTAGAGGGTAGCCAGGCTAGAGATCGGGCCGATCACGATGAACATGGTGACGATGAAGGAGACCAGTTGGCCCGCCGTCAACCTTCCAGCCAGCACCTCCTGCCCGCCGAACCAGAGGACAGCGGCGATGGAACCGAAGGCAACAAAGGTGATCAGCGGCACGAAGATGGCGGTCATCCGCACGCGGCTCATTGCCAGGTTGAAGACCTTCTCCACACTGCCGCCAAAGCGACGCGTCTCAAAATCCTCGTTGGCAAAGGCCTTGACCGTGCGGATGTTAGTCAAGACCTCCTCGACCACCACTGTCGCCTCACCCACCGCTTTCTGTGTCTTGTCCGACAGCTTGCGGACGCGGCCACCGAAGACAATCGCTACCGCCACGATGATAGGCACCAGCACGAGGATGACCAGAGCCAACCGCCAGTTAGTGACCAGGATGATCGCTACGCCGCCGACCAGGGTGATCAACTGGGTAATCAGGCTGACGAGGTTGTTGGTGATTGCTGCCTGCACCTTCACCACATCGTTGGTCAGGCGTGAGATGATCTCCCCCGTGCGGTTGTTGTTGTAGAAGCGCAAATCCAGCTTCTGCAAGTGCTTGAAGATGTCGAAGCGCATATTGGCAAAGACGCGCTCTGCGACATAGGCTAGTAGATAGGTTTGACCGAGGCTGAGTGCGCTCTGCAAGACGAACAGGCCAACAAGTAGCAGGGTAACGGCATTTAGTGCGCTACCACTACGGTCAACGAAGACGGTATCGATCACCTTGCCCAAACCCTGCGGTACTGCCAGCGTGACCAGCGAGCCGCCGATCATAAGCACAATAGCTACTGCCATCCTACCGAAGTAGGGTCGCACGTAGGCAAACAGGCGGCGGTAAGTGCCGATCAGCTTGCCGCGGCTGAGGGGAACGCGGGCAGGAGCATCCTTCTCCTCGTCCTTCGCCTGCTCCCGCCCACCGCCCGTCAGCGCGCTCATCGCCCCAAAGAGGCTGCTCGCTTGTGGCTGCTGTTGCTGCGCCTGCTTCTTAGCCTGCTCTTGCTCTGCCAGTTCGTCTTCCTTTACCATTTCGTCGTTCATCAAGCCCTCCTTTGCTTCGTTAGCTAATCATCTTGTTACCCCCATTGTACACCGAATGGGAAAGCTGGATCGCTATAGTTATGTGAGAAGATAAGGGGCGGGTTTGTTTCAGCAAAGGGCTAGAGATAGCGGCTGATTGTCCCAGCCACCGCCGCCATGCTTGCTTCAACTGGCAGCGGGCGGTTTGCGCCTGGGTTGTCGCCCTCAAGATGGTAGTTGATCACTGCCTCTGCGTCCTTGAGCAGGTGGCCGGTGAGGATACAGGCAACCCGCTCGTTTGCGCCGATCACCCCTTGCTGGCGCAACAGGCGCGCCCCAGCTACGCTAGCGGCGGAGGCTGGTTCGCAGCCGATGCCCGCTGCGTCCACCACCGCCTTCGCCTGCATGATCGCTTCGTCGCTGACGCTGGCGACCACCCCGTTGTGGCTGCGGATTACTTTGCGGGCGCGCAGGTAGCTGACCGGGTTGCCAATCTGAATTGCCGTCGCCAGCGTCTTTGCGCTGACCGTGTGCCGCTCGGCGAAAGCGGTCTGGTAGCTGGCGTAGAAGGGGGCAGCCCCAGCAGCCTGGATTGCGGCAATGCGAGGTAGGCGGTCGATCCAGCCAAGCTGCAACATATCGCGGCAAGCCTTGCCCACCGCCGCCGTGTTACCCAGGTTGCCGGCTGGTAGCACGATCCAGTCTGGTACCTGCCAGCCAAGCTGCTGCATCAGTTCGTAGGCGATAGTCTTCTGCCCCTCGATGCGGAAGGGGTTGATCGAATTGAGCAGGTAGACCCCAAGCTCGTTTGCTACCTGCTGCACCAGGCTCATTGCCGCATCGAAGTCGCCCGCCACCTGCATCGTCACCGCACCGTAGGCTAGAGCCTGGGCTAGCTTGCCAAACGCGGTCTTGCCAGCGGGGATGAAGACGAAGCAGCGCAGCCCGGCTTTGGCCGCATAACTGGCGAGGCTGGCTGAGGTGTTGCCGGTGGAAGCGCAGGCCACTGCCCTTGCGCCAATCGCCACCGCCTGCGACACACCCGCAGTCATGCCGCGATCCTTGAAGCTGCCAGTCGGGTTCTCCCCCTCGTGCTTGAGCCACAACTGCGCAATGTCGGCGAACTCTCCTACCCTCCGTTCGCCACTACGCTCGTCGCTGCCTACGCTGTAGAGGTTGGTATTGCCCTCTGGCTTGCTGATGATGTGCGCGTTGGCGACTGGCAGTACCAGTTCGCGGTATCGCCAAACCCCGCTCTGGTAGGGGAAGCTGCGGCTAGCCCAGCGCGCATCCACCTCGGCGGCGGTTAGCGCAGGCAGTTGCGGGTAGGCGACCTCCAGCACTTCGCCGCACACGCAACGGTAGCGCAACTCGCCTGCCGGGTAGGAGGTGGCACAGGCTACACACTGTAGCTTATAGTTCGCAGCTTGCGGCTCGGCGGCTGCCTGTTCCTGCCCTCTATGCTCCATAGCCTTCATGATTCTTCTCCTGTCTACTTGCTAGCTGCAATCAAGCTGCTCGTTCGGCGATCACCTTCGCGCCACCAACCGCGATGTTGAGGATGCGGCTGCTGCCCTCCACCCTGCTCTCGGCTGCTGCTTTACTCATTGAGCTGGCGATCACGTCGTGCCGTCGGTTGGCGAGGGCGAGGATCGTGCTGCCACCACCAGAGAGCGAAGCACCAACAGCACCAGCCGCCAACGCTGCTGCAATAATGTCGGGCATGGCAGGAAAGAGCGCAGTGCGGTAGGGTTGGTGCAATCTGTCCTGCATGGCAGTCTGCAAGCGGCTATAGTCGCGGCTCTGCAATGCTGCCAGAAAGAGGGCGACCCGCCCAGTGCTGAACACCACATCACCGGTGGCATACTGGCCGGGCATCAACCCGCGGCCACGCACGGTGTCCATCTCGAAGGTAGGGATGAACAGGACGGCCTTGAGGTCGCTAGGGAAGGGAACCTTGATCGCTTGGGGTTGCTCCTTGCTGCCCGCACAGACGACCAGGCCACCGAGCAGGGCTGGGGCGACATTATCGGGGTGGTTGCCAGCCTCAAACTCGATGGCGGTGGGCAGCAAGTCTTCGCGGCTAAAGGGTTCGCCCAGCCAGCGGTTGGCCGCCAGCAGGCCGCCGACGACCGCAGTCGCGCTGCTGCCCAGGCCACGACCGGGGGGTATCTCTATGTTCATGTGGATGTTGACGGTTGGCACGCTGCGCCCAGCCCGCACGCAGAGGGCTGCGAAGCTACGGTAAAAGAGGTTGTCGGCACCAGTGCTGATCCCCTCTGACCTGGCCGCCCCGTTGATCGTAATGCCACCAGCCCCAGCGGTCTCGCTGACGTTGAAGGTATTGTAGAGGCGCAGAGCCAGCCCAAACACATCGAAGCCTGCCCCCAGGTTTGCGCTGGTCGCTGGCACGGTTACGGTTACAGCCTTTACTGGTGGACGCAGCCCCAGCCGTGCTGTGCTGGGCGGCGAATACTGGCTCACGTCGCCCACTGCGTAGGCCAGTTCAAGACCCTTCTTCATCACAACCCTCCTTAACCCGGCCACCCTGCCCCGCAAGCGGAGGAAAGTGGACGGCAAAAAGCCGCCTTCGATTGCTGCTCGAAGGCGGCCAAACGGCACGCGGTTCCACTTCGACTCCCTTTGCCAACCCCCTGCTGCCCGTTGGGGCGGCTGGTGGCTGTGCGCCAGGCACTCTACGACTTGTTATACGCTGGTCAGGCGGCTGCTGCTCCCCAGGTGGTTATTCGGCACGAGTCGCATCGGTCAGGCTCTCAGTCGGTGGCCTAATCTCTCTGTTATGGACGGGCGCGCCCTTCATGCCCAGGTACGAACGCGGCGGCATTCGGTTGTCGGTCAAAGCTAATGTGCTATCATTTTAGCACAAGTAGCGGACTGCTGTCAAGCGAGCTGCTGGCTAGCCAGCGTACTTCACCTCGCCACCGACGATGGTGTAAAGCACCTGCACATCCTTGATCTCCTCTGCTGGGATCGCGTAGATGTCGCGGTCTAGCACCACTACGTCACCTAGTTTACCCACTTCCAGGCTGCCCTTACTTGCTTCCTCACCACTGGCATAGGCTGCGCCGAGGGTGTAGGCATGGATGGCTTCGGCGATGGTCAGCCTCTGCGTTGAGTGCCAGCCACCCACGGGCGTACCGTCGGCCCGCTGGCGGGTAGCAGCGGCGTGCAGGCCGAGCAGCGGGTCGAGCGTCTCCACAGGGCAATCGGAGCCAAAGGCCAGCCGGGTGCCGAGGTCGAGCAGGCGGCGGAATTGATAGGCTTCTGCGTCCGCCCGCTCTACCCCCAGATGCAGGTCGGCTACAAGGTGGTCGGAGGTGGCGTGGATCGGCTGCATCGAAGCTATCACGTTGAGAGTGCGGAAGCGGGGTTGGTCGGCGGGGTCAATCATCTGTGCGTGTTCGATGCGGTGGCGTAGTTGGTGGTTAGTGTGACCCTCCTGCGCCCTGGCGATGGCGAACACGTCGAGGGCGCGGCGTACAGCCCGGTCACCAATGGCGTGGGTGGCGACCGCGATACCGCCTGCTGCCGCGCGCAAGGTGTAATCCTCAAGCTCTGCACTGGTCATCACTTCTACCCCTTGCCGCTGCGAGTCGCTGGCATAGGGAGCGAGCATATCGGCGGTTAGCGAGCCTAGGCTGCCGTCGGCAAAGAGTTTGAGGTGGCCGAGGCGAAACCAATCGTCGCCCAGGCCCGTCCGCAGGCCGAGGTCAAGGGCGGCTTCCAACTCGTTCTTGTTGAGCAGGCTGTAAACGCGCAGGCTCAGCTCGCCCGCTTCGTGCAGAGCTTGCATCATCCGCCGGGCCTGGCCGCCCTCAATGTTGTGGATGCTGGTCAGCCCGCGGCGATTCGCTTCGACCATACCCAGGCGCAGGGCGACCGTCGCCTGCTCGTTGCCCAGGTCGGGGGCGACGGCGTAGGCCAGACGTTGTGCCGTGTTCTCTTGCAGGATGCCGGTTGGTTCTCCCGCTTCGTCGCGCAGGATGAGACCGCCCAATGGGTCGGCTGTCTCCCACGTAATGCCCGCCGCCAGCAGCACGGCAGAACTGGCCCAATGACTGTGGCCGTCCTTGCGAGTTAGCAGCACTGGATTGTTCGGGGCCGCTTCGTCGAGGTCGTAGCGGCTGGGCAGCACTCCTCCCCAGACGTGGTGGTTCCAACCGTGACCACGAATCCACTGCCCAGCTGGAGTCTCTGCGGCTTTAGCCCGCACCAGGGCAAGGGCGGCGGCCTTACTCTCCAGGCCGTCAAGGTTCAGTTCGAGCAAACTCTGGCTGGCCCAGAGGAAGTGGATGTGGCTGTCGATCAGGCCGGGGATTGCCCGCCGCCCGCCGAGGTCGAGTTCGGTCGCGCCGGGGGCAGCAGCACGAGCAGCAGCGCGGTCATTGCCCACATAGATGATGCGGCCAGCAAGGATCGCCAGTTGGCTAGCGACCCGCTCCCCTGCGAAGAAGCTGGTGTTGCTCAAGATCAAGTCACCGTTCAAGCTACTCTCCTCCAATAATTTGTGTCGGCTAATGATAGCAGCAGTTCGGGCTGCCGTCAACGCTGCTGCTCTGAGGTCAGAAGCTCTGCTGCAAGCCCAACAAGGCAGTCAGGCTCGGCGTGACAGAATGCGGCAAATGCTGTATCATAAACAGAACAGAGAGGCTGCTACTCTCTTCCACGATTGACCTGTTTGGTGTCCCATATCGTTTTGCACCCGCTCTGTTGTGTAGCATAGGAGGTTCCATGAACAGCAAGGTGATCGTAGGCATGACGCTATCACTTGACGGTTTCGTGAATGACCGTAACGGTGATGTTGGTAGTCTCTACGCCGATCTAGCGGAGATGCAGGAAACGCCGTCGCTACTGGAAGCGATACACGACACGGGCGTGGTTGTGATGGGTAGGCGTGCCTATGAGATGGGGAACGGCAATTACGCTGGCTATGAGTTCCAGGTTCCAATTTTCGTTATCACGCATGATCCGCCGAAAAACGCGGCGAAGGGTGAGAATGATAAACTACACTTCAACTTTGTCACCGAGGGCATCGAGAGTACCATCCAGCAGGCACAAGAGGCTGCGAACGGCAAGGATGTGGTGGTAGTTGGCGGGCCAAGCGTAGTCCAACAGCTACTGAAGGCAGGGCTGGTGGACGAGTTGCATATCGACATCGTGCCGCTGCTGCTAGGCCAGGGCTTGCGGCTGTTTGAGCATCTAGAGGAACAAGAGATCAAGTTGGAGAAAACCCTCCTCAATGAAGTGCTAGCCAGGACGCAACTGCGCTTCCGCGTGATTAAGTAGAGCAGGCAGAGGTTAGTGGTGAACCGCCAGCGACCAGCCCGCAGCGCAACGTGCGGCTAGTGCCACTACTGGTCAGCATCGAGTTCTTCCTGGGCGATGAGCAACATTAACTGCTAGCCCTGGTGTTGCAGCTTGCTTTATCAAACTTATAACGCGACCGCTGCCAGCCGATAGCTACCGTTGCCCTGCACTGCCGCCTTGCCCACGTGCAGCCACTGGCCCAAAGCTAGCCAGGGTAGCAACGGGCCAAGCTCCCCCGCATAATGCAGATGCCCAATCAGCCCACCAATCGCCAACCGCTGCTGGTGGGTAGACGAATACCGCTCCACATCTTGCCAGCGCGCAGGCAGTGGGTCATCTGCCGGGGTCAGCAAGCGAACCGCCGCTGCCGCTGCCAGCACGTCCGCGAATGGCAAAGCCAGCGGCCTGTCCCCCAGCACCTGGAGCAACCCCGCTACCCGCTCCAGCAGCCGTTGCAGCAGCAGGGCGAACGGTGGCGGTTCGCGCCAGACCCGCCCACCCGCCTTCAGGGTCAACGGCGTGCGGAACAGCAGCGTCACCCGCTCTGCTCGCTCTGGCAAGCCCGCCATCATTGCCGCCACGCTCATCCCCGCTTGCAGCCCAGCAAGCTGCCCCCTCTCTACACCAGCCACTGCCGACGACTCAGCCCCCCAAACCGCCAGCCGCTGCCGACTAAGCGGCTGCTCGGCCCACACCGTCTCAAGCACCAGCAGCCCGCGCTCCCCCTCATGGCCCATCCCCAGCCGGTCAGCAAAGTCGTTGACCGCTCCGACCAGATAGGGCAGCAGCAAATTAGCCCGCCCGAACAATGTCACCCCAAACTCAAACAACGCCTCCGCCTCATAGGTTAGCCGCCCGTCCAGCGGTGGCTCAATTGCATAAGGGCGCGGCAGCTCATCCCCTCGCGCCCCACTCACCGCCAGCACATCCGCCGACGTATCCACCAGGAACGCAATTGGGCAACGCGCCGCCTGCTGACATGGCAAACAAGCCAGCGGCCTGCGCACAAATGGCTGGACGCAGTAGAGGGAGTGTAGCCGCCGCAGCAGCGTCCCGCGCAGAGCCGACCCCTTGAACTCGCCCAGCCGCAGCGTGCCGCTCACCACCCGCAGGCCAAAGCGATAGCGGTGAACAGAGAGCGGTGCTAGGGCGGCTAGCAGCTCAGCAGTTAGCGAATTAGCCACAGCAGCCCGCTCGTCCATCAGCCAACCTCCTGCTAATTACTATTGTTGCGGCCTCGCCTGCTGGCGCGCTAGTCAGGTCTAGGCCGAACGTGGCTTTGCCATGATGCACCCTAACTTTGGCACGAAGATGTTCAGCACGTTCTTCTGCTCTAGTCGGTAGTGCTGGCAGACGGCCAGGCGGATGCCGTCGCTCACCTGCCCGCCCCCCTCAGTGCAGGGGTCAGCGACGTTACCCGGCAAGATAACCTGACTGTAGCGGCGGCGGTTGAGGTCGGTCACCAGTACGCTCTCGTCCCAACGAGCGTAGTGGCTGGCGTGCGTCTGGGTGTAAGGGTCTGTAGAAGGGATGTACTTGCCCGCTGCCAGCAGTACACTAACATCAGTCGAGTAGGCCTCACCAGGGGCGTTGGTCACGTACTGGCCGATATTACGCATCCCCTCGCGTTGGGCAGCACTGAGCGGGCGCAACTGGCTGGCGAACTTGGCGTAGGGGTCGTAGTCGGCCCGTACCAGCACCCACGTCAGCGCGCCGACGAGCAGCAGACCGCCAACCCCCACCAGCGTCCCCCGCCGCCCACCCCGCTCCCACTGCGCCGCGAAGTAGGCTACTAGCAGGCCGAAGCCGATACAGCAGGCCGCCAAGAGGTCGAGCAAGTGGTTGTGGTTGCCACCAAGAGTACCAATCCCGCTGGCTTGCAGCGCACTGACCACGAAGTAAGCCAGCACTACCAGCAGTTTGGGGTTGCGGAGGGGGGAGATTGCAAGGCTGGGCTGGAGGCTCTCCTCAATCGATAGCGCATCCACGCGCTTTTTAGTGGTGTGTGGATAGGCCTTGTCGCCAACCAACAGGTAGACAGCGAAGCCCGCGACCGCCAGCAAGGGCAGCGGCCAGTTGACTGCCGCAACTGTGCTGAGGACTTCGGCTGCGTGGGCGGCATTCCAGGGCAGGTTGTGGACGGTGAAGATGTGCCAGTAGTAGCCGCCTGCTGTCAGCCAGTTGAGCAGCAGAAAGCTGCCTACCACCAGCCCAACGTAGAGGCCGACCGCCATAGCCCCGCGCCGCCACCGCCAGAGCAGCAACCCCAGCAGCCCCGCCGCCGCCGCCGCCAGGGAGGTTTGCTTGGTGAAGCTGGCCGCGAAGAAAAAGAGGACGGGCAGCAGCCAGCTTGCATGGCTAACCGAGGCACCAGCCGCAACCAGGCTGCCCCCGCCAACCTCCGCCCCCGCTGGCCGCCCAATCACCCGCAGCACTAGCCAGAGACCAAGCAAGCCGAGGGCTAGGGCTGGCACGTCGGGCTTGACGATGCCGCCCCAGAAGGCCACTAGTGCGTTAGCCAGCCACAGGTTGGCGACGGCGAAGGCAGCCAGGCGGTTGCGGGTCAGATTGTGGACGATTAGCCAGAGGGCTACCGCCGCCAGCAAACTGAAGAAGATGGTAATTAGCCGCCCACCCTTCAGGCTGTAGTCAGCCCCAGTCAGCTTGAGCAGCGGCCAGTTGAGTAGGTAGTAGAGAGGGGGATAGGGGGCGGCAATAAACTGCTGGGGGCCAGGGCGGTCGAAGATAGCCACCCCTTCGTCCAGCAACTTGACCTCAGCCGCAATCATCCCCTCCGACTCGTCAAGCTGGTAAGGATAGTTGAGGTTATCGAGAGCGAAGCCAATCGAGCCAACCGCACCGATAATCGCCACGTGAAAGATAATCAGCACTGCAATCTTTACTTTCATCCGATTAAGGACACGCAGTACCTTTGAGCCGCCAGTTTGGGAGACGCTACCAGTAGTTTGCACAAGCTACCTCACAGTTGCTAAACAAGCTGCCAATTGACTTAGATGCTGAAGTATACCCGCAAGGGACGGCTTATTCAAGCTCCGCCCGCCGCAGCTTGAAGCCGAGCAAGCGTGGGTCGCTGCCCGACGGCACAAAGGTGTTGCTGCTCAGGCGCACGAGCAGGGTGCTACCAGCCTGCAAAGCGGGTAGCCGAAAGCGATAGCTATGCCAACCGACGCTCAGTGTCGGACTGCCCAGCAGCAGCCCGTTGACCATTACCTGCACGGTCGTAGTCGGCACACCGAGGGGATGCCAACCCTCCAGCACCAGGGTGAGGGTAGTAGGTAGGCTGCCGCTCAGCGGGAAGCGCAGGTAGCTGTCGCGGCCAACTGTCCAGCGGAAGCGGTCAGCTTGCGAGCCGCCTGCTGGCTCGCTCAGGCCGAAGCCCTTGCTATAGCCATAGTCGCTCTCGTCTAGCGCGATAGTGCGGGTGGGAGCGGGCTGCAAGTGCGCCCAGGCCCAGTCGTCAAGCTCCATATAGGCAGGGCGCAGGCTGCTATTCCAGGCCAGGCCCGGCTCAGGGTGCTGCGCCCGCGCCACAGCCTCGCGCATGAGATTGCCACCCCAGTAGTCGGCCCGGATCGCAGCGGCTGTCGTGGCAGCAGCGGTGTAGTCACCCTGGGCTAGTTGGGCGGCAGCTAGCGCGCTCTGCGTCTCTGGCAAGCGGGGGTCGGCTTGCTGGTAGGCCCGCAATGCCGCCGCTGGCTCGCTGGCTAGCAGGCCGTCCCCAACGGCAAGGTGCTGCTGCCAGCCCCACTGGGTTACCCCCTGCACAGTCTCTGCCAGGGGATAGCTGGGCAGATTGAGAGCAAGGAAGCCGCCGATTAGCAGGCCCGCAGTGAGCCTGGACTTCCAGTTTTGCAGGCCAGCACCTGACGGGCCAGCCTGTGGGCCAGGGACACGCCCCAGCAGCCAGCGGAGGATTGGGCCGAGGTTGAGCAGGGCGTAGGCGGCGTAGGGTAGCAGGAAGAAGACTACTGCTAGCCTAAAGCGGGTTACGGCAAAGAACAGGAAGGCCAGGGCCAGGTTGGTGACGACCCAGGCTAGCACGTAAGGGCGTAGGTTACTGCTGCCTGCCGTGCAGAGGCCGAGGATTGCTAGTGGCACCAGCAGCAGGTAGAGGCTATCATCTAGCAGCAGGCTGGTGAGCAGGTGGCTGGCCGGGACGTAGCCACGGGTGTAGCCCTTCATCAGCCGCTCCTCCGCACTGAAGTTGCCAGCCCACAAGTCACCAGCCTCCTTCAGCCCCTTACCAACGAAGGCAAGGGGAGCGGAGGCAACCAGAGCCAGCCCCTTGCCATAGGCATAATCCTGTCGCGCCCCTTGCCCCGGCACCGCTGCCAGTTCTTTCGCCAGCCGCTCGCCATCGCGCACCCCGTTGGCCCCCAGCCAGAGGTTGTAGCCGCTGGTAGTATCCACCGCAATCAGCTTGCCGTAGCTGACGTAGTTGCGCGCCGTCCAGGGTGCGAGGGTTAGGATTACCATGGTAAGGAACAGTGCCGCCTTGCGCCAACCTGCTTGCCGCCAGAGGAGTGCGGCGGCAAGCGGCACGAACAGCAGTGCTGTGCTGCGGGTCAACGCCGCCAGCCCAATTAGCCAGCCCGCCCCAACCAGCCAGCCGTAAGGCAAGGTTGGGCGGTTGGTGAGCAGTAGCAAGGCCAGGGCAAAGAGGAGGATGAACATGGTTTCGCCCAGCAGGAACCAGGGTAGGATGACCAGGGGCAGGTAGATCGCTGCCAGTAGCCCGCTGACCACCGCCACGCGCGGGCCGAAGCTGCGCTCTGCAATATAGTAGAGGGTGGCAATCCCTGCCAGGCTGAGCATAAGCTGTAGCAGGCGCGGCGGCCAGAGGTCGTCGTGACCAAAGAGCCGAAAGAGATTGCCGAGCAACAGGGGGTAGCCAGGGGCGCGCGTCCAAAGGAAGCTATCCCAGAAGCTGAGGCCGCGCCCGCCAGCCAGCACTACTGCCCCGCCGAAGTATTCGCGCTCGTCCACCACAAAGCCCCGCCAGGCTACGGGTAGCACAAAGACGAAGTAGAGTAGCCGCACCGCAGCGGCGAAGGCAAGCACAGCAAGAAGATTCTTCTTCAATCTGCAATCTACAATCTACGGTCTACAAGCTGCGAGAGTAAGTGGCGCAGATTGTAGTTCGTCAACGCGTCGGCGTAGAGGGCCATGAAGCGGGCGGCAACGCTACGCCAGTTGAGGTCAGCTTCGACCCGACGGCGGCTAGCCTGGCCCATCTCGCGCATTAGCCCAGGGTCGGCCAGCAGGTGGCTGATTGCCGCTGCCAGGGCTGACGGGTCTTTCTCTGGCACCAGTGCGCCGTTCTCGCCATCGTGCACTGCTAGTGGCACGCCCGCCACGTTGCTGGCGACGGCTGGTTTGCCGCTCGCCATCGCCTCTAGCAGCACATTCGGCAGGCCGTCAATGTTGCCCGCCTGGTCGCGCACACTCGGTAGCACAAACAGGTCGCAGCCGCTGAAGTAGAGTGGTAGCTGGTCGCGCTCGACCGCCCCACTTAGCTGCACGCTCTGGCTGACGCCAAGCTGGGCAATCAGTGCGCCCAGCTTCTCGCGCAGGTCGCCCCCGCCGACAATCAACAGGCGAGTGCGGGGATGTTCGGCCAGCACAGCGGGCATGGCACGGATTAGGTATTCGAACCCCTTCTTGTAGACCAGGCGACCAACCGCCAGGATGATTTGCTCGTCGGCGGCCAGCCCCAACTGTTGGCGCAAGGCCGCCCCAGGGTCTGTGGCAGTGGCGGGGGTGAAGCGGTCGGGGTCAACACCGTAGGGGATTACCTCACTGCGCTTGCGGGGCGCGCCGATGCGGATTGCGCGCTGCACCAGGTCGTCGCTCGAAGCGGAGACGGCATCGGCGCGGGCAAAGCAGCGGCGGGCGACCGGCTTGAGGATGGGGTTATGCTCGGCCACGAACACGTCCGACCCATGCAGGCTGATTACCAAAGGCAGCTTGCGGATGTTGGCGACCAGAGTGCCGACCGGCCCGTTCGGTATTACCCAGTGTGCGTGCAGAATGTCGAACTGGTGGCGGGCGGTCAGGCGCAGAAGGGCGGCAAAGCTGCTGGCGAAGACGAAAGGCGTAAGCGGATAAATTGCCCGCTTGACCCGCACATCCGCCTCCATAGACTCGGCGTAGCCCCAAATGTTGAGACTGCGGATTGGCATATACCTGAAGAAGTGGAGATGTACTCCGTTCTCGAAGCGTTTGCGCCGCACTTTAGGGTGGTAAGGAGCCAACACATGAACCTCGTTCCCCTTGCCCAGGGCCGCCACGCTGCTGGCGATTCCTTCGATGAACGGCGCGGTAACGTCGCCAGGGTATTTGGGGTAAGAGGATGTTACCATACAGATTTTCATGGGCGTATTGTACACCAGCCGTCGGTCAGGGGCAAGTACGAGCGGGGCAGGGTAGGGCAGCGGCATGGAGGGCAGCACCGATTTGGGCCGATGCTGTATAATGCTAGCGACCGCCGCTGCAAACAAGCTAGCAGGGGGTGGCAGGGGAGCAGAAACTCAGATGGCAGAACTCAAGCAGGCGGCCCTCGTGCTGACCGACATTAGTGGATACACTCGTTTCATTACCATGCGCGCTATGAGCCTGCTGCACGCCGAGCAGATTATCACCGACCTGCTGGAGGCGGTAGTCGCCTCCGCCGAGTACCCACTGACAATCAGCAAGTTTGAGGGCGATGCAGTCTTCCTCTATGCCTTCGGCGATGATCAGCCAGCGGTCGCCAAAGATGTGTTGAGCCAGGTAGTCGCCTTCACTACTGCCTTTGCCAGCAAACAGCGCGAACTAATTGCCGCCAGCGAATGCCCCTGCGATGCTCATGTCCACATTGCCGCGCTGCGCCTCAAGTCGTTCCTGCACTTTGGCGAAGTCGTCTTCAAGAAGATACACCAGTTTGAGGAACTGGCAGGCGAGGAAGTAATCCTGATCCACCGCCTGCTTAAGAACAGCGTGCCGAGTAAGGAGTATATCCTGCTCACCGAACGCTTCTACCAGTTCAGCGGCGGCCTGGCTGGTCAGCAGGCGGAGCAACGCAGGGAGCAGTACGACCTCGGCAGCGTGCCGATCTACGTCTACTATGCGGCGGGGAGCAAGCTGGCCGAGCCGCCAGCTGCGGATAGTTGGCGTGCAGAGAAGCAGGGCTTCCTTAGCCGCCTGTTCACGCCTAGCAAGTGAGCAAATAGTAGATCGGTGCGGTTCTTGTCAGGGGCGATCACTACCTTGTAGCTGCCAAGTCGGTTAGGCATCTAAAGACTTCCGGACTGTTTTCGTCCAGAAACGTGTACGGTAAAAGCGGATGAAAAGTCTGTGACATGACTTACAACTTACAACGGGAAGCCGAGTCCAGGTTGATGTGTGACTCAAGGGAGTGACTGGTAACAAGCCATCCTTGTGGCTTACTATCACACATCGCTCAAGTCGCGGATGAAGGATCAGGTGACAAGGCTAAAGGTGACTACTTAGCGGCTCATAGGCAGCTAATGTTGTTGGGCCATTGGTGATGTACTACGGATTGAGGCGTAACTACAAGCAAGGCTGGTACTGGGATGATCACGATGCTGGTCAGCCCGCTTTGCGTTCGCAGAATAGAGGGGTCACAACAAGGAGCAGGCGGCTGTGGTTGCATGAAGGAGAGGGTGGGGTGGCGGCTGAGTGACAAACCGCACCTTGTTTTACGAGGGAGGTAAAACTAATTAGGCTTAGTGATACCATCTTTGTAGATAAAGGATCGGTAAATCATGCGCAACAATGAGCAAGTGAAAGCAGTAATTAGTAACCTTGTCGCCTGTGTTCGCAGCGGCCTTGCAACCGGCACCTCAGCCTGGCATCGTAGTCAAGCCATGCGCGAAGCCACTCACACTTGGCAGCAGTCCGGCTTGGCCTGCTTGCAACGTGGCTCTGATCGTCCGCTCTCGGCCCAGCCGCTGCTCGATAGCACTCAAGCCACGCAGATGCAGGCCATCCTGCATCAAAGCCCGCGTGCGTTCGGGCTGCAAGCCCAGCCTGTGGAGTCTTGAGCGGCTAGCCGTCGTCTGGCAGCAACAAGGGCTGACCGCGAAAGTAGTCGGCATCGAGACGGCTGGGCTTGCAGTAGCGCAAGGCCCGGCCACACATCACCCGACCGGTGCCGCTAAAAACGACGCGACCGGTTGGTAGCACGGGTGGGTGCCGAGGTGCAGAGCGCAGTAGTCGACCAGGACGAGGTGTGGTGGAGCAGGCTGAAGCAGCCTATTGGCGGTGAGTTGCTACGGCAGGTGGTGGTAGTATGGGACAATGCGACGTGGCACGTGAGTAAAGAGGTACAAGGGTAGCTGCGGCAACACAATCGAGCGGCGTTCCAGGCACAACGCGAGGGTAACACGAAGGTCAAACCAACAACCAGTCGGTAGAAGGAGGTAGTACCTAGCGAGACGGTTAGTAGCTGGTCTAGAGAATGGGATACACACCACTAAATACATCAAACTAATTGGCACTCGCCCATAGGGATTTGTAGCCGAACGACTTGCACATCTTGGTCAGCGTAAGCAGGCTGCAGAAAGCTGGCGAAGGTAGCCATCGCAGCCTGATGTTCGCGCAGCCACGCTTGATCCAGTACCAGGGTGTTGACTCGCAAATCCTTGCCCAGCACGCACAGCAGGTCACGCTGAGGAAACAGCCTTGCCATCTGTAGCTGGAACCTGGTATAGCTGGGTGGGAAGTAGCCAGAGTAACCGTTGACAATGGGCTGGTGGTGGTCAATCTGAGCAAGCATCCGCCAGCCCTCCCCCTCGTAGTCGCGGATGCCTAGGCCGTTGGGGAACGGCACGTGGGCCACTACCATGCTGGCTGGCTGGCTGAGTATCCAGCTTGACCAGCCAGTGGCGGGCGTAAGCGGCACGCCCAGCAGCGGCACTGGCACGTTCAGATTCTCAGCCGCCCCCAGCAGAGTCAGCAGCAGAATTAGCCCTGGCCCCCTACGGCCCAGACGGCTAGCCAGGTGGGTCAAGGCAAGGGCCGCCAGCACCACCATCATCACCTGCATGATGACCGCAAAGCGAAAGGGGCTGCGTAGCTCGCCGAAACCAGGCACCACCGCCCTTAGCACACCGAGCGGGCTGTAGCCACCACCCAGCTTCAAGCCCATCGCCAACACCGCCGCTAGTAGCACACTACCCACCAGGTAGCCAATCCATCGTCGCTGCTCGCGCCCCTGCCAGCCTAGTACCCCACCGGTGACGGCTAGAGCCAATACAATCAGCCCAGGGAACAGGCCGCCCGTATCCTCCAAAGTGGCGGTCGGTAGCGGCAGGCTGGCTGTGTTCGGTCGAGTGAAGAAGTCCCCTAGACTGGCTGAGAGGCGTTCTACCACGAAGTCCTGACGAGCCAGGCCGAGCCGCTGGTGCAGGCTATATACAGGCAGGATTAGCGGTAGCAGTAGCAGCCCTGCGACCAGACCACTGCCAGTCAACCGCAGCAAAGGCCGCCAGCCGAAGCGTTGTTCGCTGAGGGCCACCAGCCCAGCTAGCAAGGCGAAGGGGGCGAAGATAAGCGCATATTGCTGGCAGGTAAGATAAGCCACCACGAAGCCCAAGCCAGCCCAGGCCGCGTGGCGCAAACTGCCCGACTTGCCAAAGCGCACCAAGCCATCTAGCGTCCAGAGCAGCCCGAACAGCGGTGTGAGGTTAAGGACACCATACACTTTAGCCACAAACGGCAGCGCGACCATCAGTACTCCTGCCAGGAGAGACCCTAGCCGGGTGGCAGCCAGGGCGCGACTGAGGCGGTAGGCAAACACGCCATTGAGGGTTAGGATTAGGAGGAAGGCCAGGTTGAGGATTAGCGCAGGCGGCGCATTCAGCCCCCACAGCGGCGCGACCACCAGGCTGGTCAGTGGCTCTGGCTCAGAGTAGGTGAATACCCCTTTGTTGGGGAAGAAGACCGGTGCATCCCAGTAGCCAGCAAAGCCATGTGCCAGGCGGTCAGCATTCCACCAAAGCGTCCAAATACTGAACAGGCCTACCATCGCTCCCTGCTCGTTGCCTAGCGGTATTGCCCGCATTAGGTTAGCGGCCAGCGGCCAGGTAGCGACCAATGCAGTAAGCAGGCAACAACTCACCACCACCAGCCCCCACCGTAGGGCCGCCAGGTGGTCGCCGCCTTGTGGCCCTACAGTTGCTCCCTCATCCGCCTGTACCACTACTCGCATGACTCCTCCTGCCCGCTTAGGGTTGCTGCGTCGGTGGCTGCCTCTCGCCCACAGCAAATGGCTTGCCGAGACTGCCTTCTAGCAGAGCAAGCGTTAGCGCATGCTCACCTGTGTAAATCACCAGCAGCCTGCCTGCCTTGTAGAAGTGGGGTTGAGCTAGCCACGTGACCATCACGCGGCTAATGCTGCCGTTCGGCGCAATCTGCTTCGCGTCGGCTTCTAGTGCGGCCTGGTCAGCATACTCGAAGGTTTGTACTGCCAGCCCGTTCACTTTGAGCTGCTCACCAGGAACGCTGAGGAAGGGCTGCTCAATCTTGCCCGCACTGCTCACCGTTACGCCTAGCTGCTGCAATGCGGCTAGCAAGCTCGCTCTATCTTGCACGCTAGCAGCAACCTGCGCCGTGCTGGCCCCAGGGCTGCTCTTGCCGCCACTATCTGCCGCTGGTGTGCTACCACTATCGCAGGCAGCGAGCGTGAGATCGAGCAACAGCAACCCAACCACCGCCAGGTACAACTTTCGGTTTACCATAACTACTTCCTTCTATTTGGGGATAACTAGCCAGAAGATGAGGCTGGCGGGAACGTTACTTGTTCTTGTGCTGAGCGCAGCAGTGGGTATTAGCAAGTTGCAAACCTTGTTGCTGGCAAAGGGTAGGCTGCACCGAGCAATTGATCAGTGCAGCCTACAGTTAGCGCCACACCTGTGCCTGTTGGGTGAACGGCCAGAGCCGCACCCCACTGACCCAGGCTCCTACCTTTACTTGCTCTGCCCGGCGGCCTGCTCCATCTCGGTGGCAGACTTGCCGTTAACCTGGCTAGCAACATCGCTGTGCGTAACTGCTTGCAGCTTGCCGTCAGCCGCAATCAGGTAACGACCTTCGGGCGAGACGGGGCGCAAGGTGTTGTCGGGGCCAGCCTCTAGCAGCAGGAAGTGCTTCTCTCCCACGTTGTAGGCCGGGTCGTCGTTCAGCAGCAGGACTTGCACCTTCTCACCAGCCGGGTTGGTGGAGTTGCCTTTGCCAGCGGCTGGCTTAGGGGTGTAGGTAGTTTCGCCGCCAGTGCGGAAGACAGTGAGGGTCTGGCCTTCATTTGCCCCCTTCGTGGCCTTAAGCACCTTGAAGGTGATGTACTGGGTCGGCACGACGTTGACTCCATCTGGCTCGCCTTTGGCCTCGGTGATGATTGCCTTGCCATTGCTGACCGCCACAACCTGGGCCTCAACGACGGTCGAAGCCTTGTTTGCTACATCGCTGAAGCTCTTGGGCTGGAAGGCCCAGACTGCGTGCGAACTTGGGGTGGCCTGGCTCAGGTTGAAGTAAGCGAACTGACCGACCAGGGCGAGGGTGAGCGCACCAGCGGCTACCCACCAGAACTTGCTCTTCATCTTGCTGTCTCCTCTTGTCGAGTGTTGGCTATTCATGTTCGGTTCGCCTCCGGCTTAATGATAGCGATAGAGGTTGTAGAAGTCGTCCACGTCGTGTTGGCTAAGGGTGTTGCCGCTACCACTAAAGTAGCCTGCGCCCATGCAGCCGCCAGTATTGTTGTGGTCGAAGCCGTAGGTGTGTTCAACCTCTTGGCAGTACACGCCCTGGATGTCGTTGGATGCGTAGCCGTAGTAGTTGTTGTAGCGCGCATGGGCGTGGATGATGTGGTCGCCACTGACGTTCTCCAGGCTAGCGAGGCCCGCCCAGCCAGTGTTGCCAGCGTTGTCGCCGAACACCGAGATGTCGGTATGAGAACTGGAGTTGTAGTTGTAGAGGTTGCTAATGCGATTCCAGGCATCCTGGCGGGCATTCTCAGCCTCAGCAGTGTTGGTGCCATACGTCCATTGCTGGATCGTGATGTTGGTGCCGCTCTTGTCCCAGTGCCAGTTGCCCCAGTTATGCGCCGAGGCGCTGAAGACACCAACGTTGAGGGCGAGGAGGGCGAAGACGATCAGAGGGGGTGCAATCAGCTTGAGTTTCCGAGACATCGGTTAACCTCCTGTGTGTACACACGTGTCTGGTGAACAATAATCGATAGGAGCAGGAGCAGACATTGCGCCCTGCTAACACCTTGCGCTCAGGCAAGGCTTGGGCAGCGTATGATTGCTGCTAGCTAGGGGCGGGTAGCGGTCGCGGTTGTGCGCTAGGCTCACCTGGCTGGTTGTGCATCTCCTGTCCTCCTTTCTTCCAGTTTCGGAGGTAAGCAGTGGGGCCTGCATAGCACCCGCACTACGCTGCTCAGGCTGCCGAAAAGCAGACGGAGCGCATTTGCATACAGATTGGCACACTAGCACTGTCACATTGTAGTAGCCTGGTATGGCCCTGTATGTGACGGTGCTGCGTCTATCTGTGTTCCTATCGTAGCATATGATCGCTGATGAGTCAATAGTACGAAGTGTGCGTAATGTAACATATGGAGAATCTGCTGGCTTTGCAACAGGTTGTGGTGGTTTTAGCCTACTAACTGGGCTGCGACAAGCTCGTACTTTCACCCGCAGCCTGCTTCAGCTATGGTAAACGAAAACCCCCGCTTACGATCAGGCAGTACAACGTACCAGGCCAATCAGGTTGCAGCAGCTTACCTGAGTACACAGATCAGCATCCTTTTGTAGTAGCACGCTAGCTGCCTGCACCCAGCACCACTGCCAAGATCAGAACCAGGATCACGGTCAGCTTCAGCCCAAGCATCGTACTTCCCTTTATCTGGTGGGCGTAATCTGTGGGTCTGGCGGGGTGCGGTTGTCCGTTACCGTCGCCTGGGCTGGGGTGGTGACGGTAAACAGGCTGGGGTCGAGGGGCTGGTTGAACTGGGCCGCGATTGTCTCCGTAGTAGTCACTGGCTAGTTGTCCACGTCGTAACTCACGTCCTTGAGCAGGAAGTAAGTCTCCTGATCAACCCATACTACTTCCTCGCGGATGCTGCTGCGGGGCTGCCATCGCTAACCTCAAGCTGCTGGATTGGGCTGGTACCTGGGGTGGCATGGTAGCGGCTCTCGACCCACCATAGGAAAAAGGTACTGCCTAAGCTAGAGGAAAATAGAAATGAGCTACTGCTGAAGCGGTGACTCGTCTTTAATCTCTGGTGGCAGCGGGGTCTTGTAATGAACGCAGTGGGTTAGCAGTAGCCTTGCAGCCAATGGGCGAGAGTGATCAGCATCTTGCCTTCGTGCGCCACATAGCTGAGAATAAGCAACAAACTGACTACGCCAAAGGTCATCAGGCTGTGAACGAGGTGCGGACGTGGCAGCCGCAGGGGGTAGGGGTTGGGGTCGCCCAGCAACGCATCGAGGCGGACGTTCAAACCTGCACCAGGCTCAAGGATACTGGCCGCTGCTACGCTGGTTACTGGGCTGGTCGGCAAGGTTGCCAGGCAATAGAGGGCAGTTGCCAGCGGCGTAGTTGTACCTTGCTTACGGAGCGCATGATGATCAGCCGCCAGTTCGCGCAAGGTCAGGTAATGCTGCTAGAGGTCATCCACTGCTGGCAAGAAGAAGAAGGCACGAGCGCAGGTGCTGGCGAACACCATCTTGAGTGGGTCGCGGCTATGCAGATGGTAACCCTCGTGCCACAGCACCGCCTCCAACTCGCGGCCAGTACCCAGCGCAGTCAGCAAACCCTGGCTGATGCAGACCCGACGGCGCACAAGTCCATAACAGAAGGCGAACGGCTGCTCCCCAGGTACCAGCAATACCCGCCCTGTAAGACCGACTCGTTCAGCAACCTCAACCACTTCAACCGGGAGCGGCTGATCTACACGCTGGAGCTTACCTGCGGTTGTGGTGGTACGCCATATTATGCTTGCCAACGCCCAGACTCCCCGCCCCAGCAGCACCAGCAAGCTGACAACCAGGCTGTAAGCCAGCAGGCGATCCGGTAAGTTAGGCGAGTTGAGCATCAGCAGACAGCTCTCGGCCATCAGGTGCAGGCCGTGCTGCGTACCCAGCAAGCCTAACGCACCAAGCAGCAATCGTCAGCCCAGCCAGCCCAGCAATCCACCAGCAGCCAGCACAAAGCTGAACAGCAAGGTGAGGACGAGGTCGGGGTTGCTCAGGCGCGAGCTAAGATGGTGAGGGCGCATCTAGTCACCCCTCTCCTCCTCGCGCTGGATCGTGACGTAGATACGCTTGAGCCGTTCGGGGTCAACCCCGGCCAGTTGCTCGGCGAAGCGCGCCAGAGCCAAGTCGCCAAAGTTGGCAACTAGTTGCGCCACCTGCCGGGCTGCGCTACGAGCAAGAAACTCCTCCTTGCTCAAAGCGACCGTGTAGTAGTGGGTCTTACCTACGTGCCTGCGGGTGAACAGACCCTTTTCAGCCAGGTGGCTCATCACTGTCATTACAGTGGTATAAGCCAGCGATGGCTGGCGGTTGATGAAGCCATCCTCATAAGCCTGCCGCACGGTCAATTCACCGGCGGGCTGCTGTCAAGCCCACTCTATCACTTCGCGCTCCAGTTCACCGAGCAAACCACGCAGGTTGTCATTCGCCGCCGTCTCATCAGCCAAGTTCAAACCCTCACCATATTATCCAAGCCATTATAGCCATAGAGCGCAGCTTGTCTACCTCTTAAGGTAAATAGCTGCGCTTTGTAGCTACCATCCACTGGCTCAACTTAAGCTGTGCGCCGCCGTAGGACGAGGCCAGTTACCAGCGCAAGCAGAGCTAGCAGCAGTGCAAACGGCAGGATCAGGTTGGCATTGCCTGTCGGCGGTAGGGTCGTGGTGGGGCTGGTCGGGGCGATGTTGGTCGTGCCAGCAGCACTGCTAACCAGTGGTTGTCCCTGCGTGTTAACATTGTACCACTGGTTAAGCCAGCCGGTCATCTGATCGATCTCGCGGCTCTGGCTGCTGGTGATGTTTTGGCCCAGCGTCTTCAGTTCGGCACGGGCGGCGCGCTCTGGGATCAGCTTCGCCATGTCCACCGCATCCTGGTGGTGGGGGATCATATCAATGAGGAACTGGCGGTCGAACTCGTCGCCCCTTAGGGTCTTGAGCCGGTCAACCTTCGCCTGCATATCAGTCATCATCATCATGCCAGCGGGCTGCTCGTTGTACCAGTTGCGCAGCCAGCCAGTCATCTCGCCGATCTCGCGCTGCTGATCGGCCACGATGCTGGCGGCCAAATCCTTAACCTCCTGCCGGTTGGCGTTGGCTGGGGCCAGGCTTGCCATCTCAATGGCCGATTGGTGGTGGCCGATCATGTCCTTCATAAACTGCACGTCGAAGTCGCGCCCGTTCAGGCCGCGCAGCTTGTCCATCTGCTCGTTCATCGTCATCGGCATCGTCTGAGCTGCAACCAGATCGGGACTGGCGAACGCCACCAACAGCAGGGCGGTGAACAACATAGTCAATCGAGGTTTCTTCATCTTACTTGGCTCCTTGTTATGTTTAGGTTGAGGGTTCGCTACAGTCTACGATGTACAGTTAGCAGGTAGCGTGCCAGCCTTAGTTCAGGGACTGGTACTTGACTAATGAGGATTTGGCTCAAGATCGTGGAGTTCGCCGCCAAAGCATGGCTCCCACCCCTACAACCACGAGCTACAGCCCGCACCAACAGCTAGCCAAAGAGTGAGCGTGTTGCTACTGCCGCTTGGTGTACCAGATGTGACGGTGGGGTGAGCAACGTCGTCCGCCGAGCGAGTGGTCGTTGTTGGACTGACCGCCGTCTGGGCTATTGGGCTGGCTTGCAAGCTAACTCCGTACCACACCTGTAGCCAACTCGTCAGCTGCTTGTCCTCCACCTGGCTATCACTGACCATCTTCCGAGCCAGGGTCTGCAACTCGGCACGGCTGCTGCTATCTATCAAAGCTGCCATTTCAGTTGCGGACTGATGGAGAGGGATCAGGTAGGTAAGCAGTTTGTGGTCGTAATCGTCACCTTTCGCGTCGGCCAACTCGATCACCTGATCAACCGCGCAGCCCTGGAGCAACTGCCGTCGTGTCTTGCCCCTGTTCAGCTGAGGCTGTCCAGCAGCCAGGGCAGCACAATTATGGTCGTCTACTTGCACAGGCAATCTCCTTGAGGATACGTTAGCTGGTACGTTGCTGCTGTTGCTTGCTAGGGTGGTTCACACACAGAAAGCACAAAAAGAAGGTGCCAACTGCTGCCACCCTCGTGATAATGGTGTAACTTCCAGAATCATGGTAAGACCACCGCCACCCTGCTCCTCACGACCATCGTTCATGATGTGGTGGTTGATGTGGCAGTGGATCAGCCACTTGCCGGGAGCGCGGGCGGTGAAAGCCACGTCGTAACGTTCACCCGGTCCAACCAACACGGTATCCTTCTTGATGCGGGCCGTTTCTGGCACTGGGTTGCCATCGGTGGCAATGATCTCGAACGGTTGCCCATGCACGTGCATGGGATGGATGAACTGACCGCTACCGATGAAGCGGAGCAGCACTTGCTGCCCTTGCTTTACCTTGATCGTCTCGGTTGAGGGGTAAGCCTTGCCGTTGATCGTGAAGTAGTTGGGCAGCATCCCTTCCAGTTCCATGGCCGGGTAGGTCTTGCCCTCGGTGACGCGCCACTCACCGAGGAGCAGGGTGTAATCAGCATCGTACTTCACCGCCGCAGCTTTCGGTTCGATAATTAGCGCGCCGTAGAGACCGAGTGGCTGCTGGCGGTCGGCTTCGGCCTGATCATGTATTTTCTCTTCCCAACCAGACTGCTGTAGCAAGGCATTTATATGCTGTTTTAAGCTAGCAACCTTGACAGCAGCTGGTGATACTACTATACTCACTTCGTAGGTTGGGGTGAAGCATGATCGTGCAAAAGAGGAAAAGAGGTTGAGGTGGCGAGAGCAGCAGATAAGCAACAACAAGCAACGACAGCGGTAAAGCATAATTGGATTAGCATCTTGTTGGTTGCAGCACTCGTCGCCGTGGCGACCTACTTGGTTCTCAGCACTTTCTTGGGCAGCAGTAAGGCAGCAGTGAGTAGCATCCCTGCACAGACACACATCCATGCCCTGCTGCTGAACGGCAACCGGCTGCTGGTAGGCACTCACAATGGTCTTTACGAGCGGAGCAGTAAAGTGGAAGGCGCAAGTTGGCAGGTAAACCAAGCACTCCCTGCTACCGACGTGATGGCTTTTGCTTACCAGCCAGTACCGACCAGCGTCCTCTATGCCGCTGGTCACAGTCTGGGGGTAGTCGTGAGCAGTGACGGTGGGGCCAACTGGAACAATATCCTGCCGGGAGCGGGTAACTTCGGCAATCCCAACGACACCCACGCACTGGCAGTTGACCCCAACGACGGTAGTCTATACGTATGGGTGGAAAAGAAGGGCTTGCTCGGCTCTGCCGACCAGGGGGCAAGCTGGCAGACGGTTAATGCCACGATGAGCGTACAGGTGATGACCTTGTGGGTCGAACATGACTCGGCAGCCAAGCAGGTGATTTACGCTGGTACAACAGCGGGTCTGCTACGCTCGGATGATGGTGGGAGCAACTGGGTCAGCATCAATGCAGTTCAACTAAGCGGCGGGGTTTATGGGCTAAGTGGCAGCAGCAAAGCACTCTATGTCGGTACTTTGCAGGGTCTCTACCAGAGTAGCGATCACGGCAATAGCTGGCAGGCAGTAGCTGGGCTACCACCGCATGGTATAGTAGGTGTCTCAATCCAACAAGGTGCAGACGGTCATGTTGCAGTGATGTTCAACGATGCTAGCATTTACCTCAGCAGCGACAATGGCACAAGCTGGCAGGCAGCAAAATAGCTACCCCTCAGTGCGATTGGAGCAGGGCAATATTATGGATTTGGTGCAAACGGGGAACAAGCAACAAAAACAAAGGGGACGGCGACCCGTCGCTTCGCCAGTAGCCACAGCAATCCTTTCACCAGCCGTGCTGCCAGTGCGGTTGCTCTTCTACACCACGCTGGCAGGAGGCTGATCCCGTGCAACTACTAACCGACAAGCCCAAAACCTTGAGCCTGCTCACCCTACTGCTTGTGGCAACGCTGCTTGTAGCCTGCTCGGCTGGTAGCAGCAGCGACAGCTTGGGCGGTGGGTACGTGCAGGGCAGCGGGGCAGCGGTGGCCCTCACCCCACGAGCAGGCGTACCAAACTTGGTTGCGCCGCGAGTGGATGCCCTAGCTCCAGCTATGCAACTAACCACCTTCGATGGTAAGCAGGTGAGCCTCGGTGAACTGCTCAAGCAGCACAAGGTGGTGCTGGTCAACTTCTGGGCTACTTGGTGTCCACCTTGCCGCGCCGAGATGCCGGACATTGAAGCAGTGTATGAACGATTCGGACCGCAAGGCCTTACCGTAGCTGCCGTCAATATGCAGGAGAGTGACCATCAAGTAGCTGGCTACGCCCAAGAAGGTGGCTACACCTTCCCTCTGTTGCTTGACCCCACTGTCGTAGTGGCAAACGCCTACCGCGTAATGTCCCTGCCAACCAGCTACTTCGTGGGTCAGGATGGACGGGTGCTGGCGGTCAACATGGGCGCGATGACCCAAGCCAGCTTGGAAGACAAGCTACAGCAGTTCGGCTTCAGCAAGTAGGCAAATGGGTTAGGAGAACGAGGTGGAGCTTAGACCAAGATTGTTGCGGATCATTACTATGCTGCTGACCAGCCTGCTGCTCAGTGCGTGCGGTGGGGAAGCAAACTCGACCACCGCGCCCAGCCAGGCTAGCAGGGTGGCAGGTACACCGTCACTGCTGACAATGCGCCCAACCATGACCATCACCACTACGCTACCCTCACCCACAGCTACGCTGGTGCTACTGGGTCGCAAAGTTGATAGCGGGCAGGGCAGCTACACTGAAATCAGCGCAGCAAAGTTGCAAGCGATGATGCAGCGTAAGGACTTCTTCCTGGTGGATGTCCACGTGCCGCACCAGGGTCGCTTGCCAAACCTGGATGCCCGCATCCCCTTCGACAAAATAGCCGACAACCCAGGGCAACTGCCCGCTGACAAGAACACCCGTATCGTCCTCACCTGGCGCAGTGGGCGGATGAGTACGATTGCCAGCCGCACCCTAGTGGGGCTGGGCTACACCAACGTCTTCAATCTAACGGGCGGGTTTGAAGCCTGGCAAGCGGCAGGATACTCATTCCTGCCGGAACCATAACGTTAGCAGCCTGGCTGCCACGGGCAGACCGTTCAGCGTCCGCTCAACTATTGGTTCACCTCTGGTGAACCAGCAAGCAAGCAAGGAAAGGAAACGAGAGAGTTTTGGCACGACATAAACTTAGTAACCTGAAGGTTCTGGCAGTAGGGTTTCTGCTGCTGACAAGCAGCATCTTCGCCTCCCCAGCGTTCGCCTCCGACCCGATCAAGGTGGGTGGCATGGCTCAAGTCGCCCACACCGACGGCGACAAGGCGCGACTGAGGAACACACCAACGACCAGCAGCGAGATCAACACTCGACTGAGCGAAGGTGAAGCAGTTAAAGTCTACGATGGCCCGCGCAAGGATAGCGAAGGCAATCTATGGTACAAGGTACGTAACGAACACGGCAGCGGTTGGATGAGTGGAGCTTACCTCGCGCCCACAGGCACGCAGGCAAGCGGCAGCACAACCCTGGCAGGTAGGCAGCAGAGCAAGATGGTCAAGCCAACGAACGGTCAGCAGCAGGCTGCGAAGCAGAGCAGTAGCGCGACCAGTATCAAGATTGGTGCGACTGTCGAGGTAAAGCCCAATGCCGACAACCTGCGCCTCCGCACCCGCCCAGCGAGTGCCGGGGCCGTGCTAGCCACCCTAGATGCAGGTTACAAGCTGACCATGCTGGCAGGGCCAGTGACTGGCGACGATGGCACCAACTGGTATCAGGTCAAGGGGCGCACGACTACCGGCTGGGTAGCGGGCGACTACATCCAGGTGAGCAAGCAGGCGGTTGCCGCCCCAGCAGCACAGGCTAGCAAGCAGGGCGCGCCCACTACCGCCGCGCCAAAGACGACCAGCGTCCAGCCCCAGACTCAAGTAGTGGCCGATGCCCGCAGCGGCACCTCGCGTGGGGGTGGCCGCAGCAACGACGATCCGCAGACACGGCAACCCATTGCTTCTCAGCCCACTAGCAGTGGGGGGGTGGTAGAGACGGCCCTACGTTACAGTGGCTACCGCTACGTCTTTGGCGGCACATCACCCAGGAATGGCTTCGATTGCAGTGGCTTGATTTATTACGTGTTCAACCGCAGCGGCATTGATATGCCCCGCGATATGCAAGGGCAGCTAGCCAGCGGCAAGCGGGTGAGCTTGAAAGACCTGCAACCGGGCGACTTGTTGTTCTTCGCCAACACCTACAAGCGCGGGCTGTCGCACTCCGGTCTCTACATCGGTGACGGTAAGTTTATCCACGCTGGGAATGAGTCTACTGGCGTGCAGATCAGCGACGTTTACAGTGTCTACTACATGGCCCACTACTACACGGCAGTGCGGCCCGGCAACTAAACCTTAGCGGCTGCTGGGTTTAGCACGAGTAACTGCTACCCAGCAGCCAGTTTAGGAAGGGCAAGTCAATGAACAAGCGTCTACTTACCTTCTTGGGTGGCCTCGTTCTCTTGATCGTGGTCGCTGGCTTTGCTATCCTCCATCAGCCAGCGACCATCCTAAGCCCACCAACCCCCTCAAGTTACGCCGACCAGCAGGGTAGTCCGATCAGGGGTCTGAGTAGTCAGGAAGTTGACGATTTGCGGAACGGACTTGGTGGCGGCTATGCCCGCATGGCTGAGCTGAACAACTACCCCGGCCCCCGTCACGTACTTGACTTGAGTCGGCAGCTTGGCTTGTCGGTGAAGCAGGAGCAGCAAATCCAGACCGTCTTCCAGCAGATGAACGCAGCAGCAAAGCCGGTTGGTGTCCAGATTCTTGAGCGCGAGCAGCACTTGAGCCGAGCGTTCGCTGGCGGGAGCATCAGCGAGGCCGATCTTCAGACCCGCACAGCAGCCCTGGCAAAGCTATACGGTGACTACCGCGACATCCACCTCAAGGCCCATCTCCAGATCACCCCGCTCCTCACTGCTGCACAAATCGTTGGCTACAACCAGCTACGAGGTTACAACGACACCCCGTCACCAACCACCGCCGGGGGCAGCGGCAACGTAGCGACCCCAGCCGAACATCACCATATGCCGTGATGAGGTAGTTCAATGCTGTCGCGCCGATGGATCACTCCGCAATGGAACACGAGAGGAGCAGCATGGTGGGTATGGATCATAGTAAGATGAACCAGGCTATGATGGCGGGTATGGATCACAGCCAAATGGGGCATGGCGGCAAGAACCACGATATGTCCGATCCAGTCATGGCTGCCGCGATGGAAAGCGATATGCGTAACCGCTTCTTCGCTGCCCTCCTCCTCACCATCCCGATCATCCTCTACTCGCCGCTGGGTGCGGGTCTAGGGCTGCGGCTGCCCAGCCCGATCCCGGTTAACTGGCTGCTGCTGATCCTGACTACGCCCGTCGTCTTCTGGGCGGGCTGGATTTTCGTCGGGGGCGCGTTCTCCGCCCTGCGCCGACGCAGCCTCGACATGAGCGTGCTGATCGCTACCGGCGTGCTGGCTGCCTACCTGTTCAGCGTCTACATTACCCTGACCGGCGGCATGGAAACCTTCTACGACGCAGCCGCCATGCTGGTGACATTTGTCCTGTTCGGCCACTGGATGGAGATGCGTTCGCGGCGTGGCACCACCGACTCGCTTCGCGCCCTATTCGACCTGGTGCCGCCGAAGGCGACCGTGATCCGGGGTGGTCAGGAGCTTGAGGTTAACACTGCTGACGTAGTGGTGGGCGACCGCCTGCGCCTGCGCCCCGGCGACAAGGTGCCGGTAGACGGTGTGGTTGAGAGCGGGACGACGACGGTCGACGAGAGCCTCGTTACTGGCGAGAGCCTCCCTGTCGGCAAAGAGGTGGGCGACCCACTAACCGGTGGTAGTATCAACCAGAGTGGCAGCGTGATCATGCAGACGACGAAGGTCGGGGCAGACACTGCGCTGGGCCAGATCACCAACCTGGTCAGGCAGGCGCAGAACACCAAAGCCCCTGGTCAGCGGCTAGCCGACCGGGCGGCGGGGGTGCTGGTCATCGTTGCGGTCGGTAGCGGCATCCTCACCTTCCTGGCCTGGAAGTTTATCGGCGGCGAACCGACCATCGTCGCGCTGACCTTCGCCATCTCCGCCATCGTGATCGCCTGTCCTGACGCGCTGGGGCTGGCAACCCCGACGGCGGTGGCGGTCGGTGTAGGGCTGGGGGCGAAGTACAACATCCTGATCAAGGATGCCGCCACGCTCGAAGGGATGGCTGGTATCAAAGCTATCGTGCTGGACAAGACCGGCACGCTGACCGAGGGTAGGCCGCAGCTTACCGACATAGTGGTAGCCGACGGCGCAGGGGTGAGCGAGAACGAACTGCTGACGCTGGTGGCAGCCGCCGAAGCAGGCAGCGAACACCCCCTGGCTACCGCTATCACTCAGGGCGCAAAGGATCGCAACCTTGCGCTAGAGCCGAGTAGCGACTTCGAGGCATTGTCTGGGCGTGGCCTCAGCGCGATGGTGGCTGGACGCAAGTTGCTGGTCGGTAATCGGCGGCTGCTGGATGAACAGCAGGTAGCCTTGTCGCCGAGCCTTGAGCAGCAGGCGGCAAGCCTGGCCGAAGCCGGGCGCACCCCGATGTTCGTGGCAGTGGACGGCAGGATCGCGGGGCTGGTGGCGGTCGCCGATACGATCAAGCCGACTGCCCGCCAGACGATTGAGCAACTCAAGGCGCGTGGGGTCGAGCCGGTTATGATCACAGGCGACAACCAGCGCACCGCTGCCGCCGTCGCCCGCGAACTGGGCATCGAGCGGTTCTACGCCGAGGTTCTGCCTGCCGACAAAGCCCGCTATGTGCGTGAACTACAGGCCGAGGGCCGGAAGGTAGCAATGGTCGGCGACGGCGTGAACGACGCACCCGCACTGGCAACCGCTAACATCGGCATCGCTATTGGGGCGGGGACGGACGTGGCGATTGAGACCGCCAACATCGTCCTGATGAAAAGCGACCCACTGGACATCGTGCGGGCGATCATCTTGTCGCAGGCGACGGTGACGAAGATGAAGCAAAACCTGTTCTGGGCCAGCATCTACAATCTGCTGGCGATCCCGGTCGCGGCTGGGCTGTTCTACTCAAGCCTCGGCTGGATGATTAGGCCGGAGATTGCAGCCCTGCTCATGTCGGTCAGCAGCATCATCGTGGCAACCAATGCTGTGCTATTGCGTTCGGTCGAGGGCAAGCTGAAGAACCCCACCCTAGCAACCAACTAACCCAATTCGCAACCACAGGGGGCATTAAGATGACTGACGTAAGGCTGAACGTACCGGCTATGGATTGCGACCACTGCATCATGTGCGTGACCAGCGCGGCGGAAGGTACAGGAGCCGAAGATGTGCGGGTCAACCTCGCCGACAAGCAGGTGGACGTGCGCTACGACGAGAACACGCTGCAGGCTGGCCGTGATACGCCGTACTCCTTAGTAGGGGTGAGCAGTATAGATTTCATCAATCAATGCGTCGCCGTAGGTGCAATAGTTCGGCAGACGGCGGTAGCGGCTGGTAGTAGAGGCTGGAGCGGCTGATGCCCCGCAGGCCGGCTTGCTGTACCAGACTGACACAATATGCCACACGTGTTTGAGGTCGCCGACCGGGTACATATTCAGCGGTTGGGTCGCCGCGTTGCCGTGATCAACCCACACGAGTTCAGTATGTCTGATACAGTGGCAATCATGACCGGTGCAATGGCAGGCGAAGCAATCGGCAAGTGAGCCAGCCAGCAACTGACAGTAGGGTTGGCGATGAGACTACTCCGCTGCTGCTTGGTGTTGATCTTGGCACCTCGCAGCTAAAGCTCCTGGCAGTTGACCTGGCAGGCAGGCCGGTTGCTAGCAAAGTTGCGCCTATCGCAACTACCAGGCCACAGCCGGGATGGGCTGAGCAGCAGCCAGAGGAGTGGTGGGCCGCATTGGTAGCCGCTTGCCGCGAGATGTGGGCCAGCCTCAACCCCCGGCGGATCGTAGCAGTCGGCCTGAGTGGGCAGATGCACGGCGCGACTTTTGTGGATGATGCAGGTGAACCACTCGGCCCAGCCCTAATTTGGGCAGATAGCCGCACTGCCCCGCAGGTAGCTGCCCTTGAGCGCATCATCCCGCCCGCAGACCTCTTGCGGATTGGTGGCAATCCGGCTAACACCAGCTTCACTGCAACTAAAATTATGTGGCTGCGTGAGCAGCGGCCTGACTTGTTCGCCAGCACTCGTCGGGTGCTACTAGCAAAGGATTACCTGCGCTGGCGGTTGACTGGCGAGTATGCGACTGATGTGAGCGATGCCTCGGCCACGCTGCTGTTCGACCTTCATCAGCGCGATTGGTCTGCCGACCTACTGCACGCGCTTGACCTCGACCCGGCTTTGCTGCCACCAGTCTACGAGTCAGCAATGGTCTGTGGGCGCATCACCGCTGCGGCTGCGGTGGCTACCAGACTGCTCGCTGGCCTGCCAGTAGTGGCTGGCGGCGGTGATGCTGCATGTTCAGCCTTCGGCTTGGGGCTGGCTGATAGCGACGAGGCGGCTCTGGTCTCTATCGGCACCTCGGCGCAGATATTTGCAGTCAGCGACCAGCCGGTAGTTGATCAACTTGGCCGCGTGCATAGCCTCTGCCATGTGGTGCCGAGTCGCTGGCACATGATGGGTGCGGTTCTGGCTGGAGGGGCGACTCTGCACTGGTGGCGCGACCTGCTGACCGCACCTGGCGGCCAGCCACCCGACTTTGACGCACTGACTGAGGCAGCGGCAACTGTCGCGCCGGGGGCAGCGGGCGTGTTGCTACTTCCTTACCTGCTGGGTGAACGTACCCCACACATGACAGCAGCAGCACGGGGCGTGTTCTACGGCCTGCGGCTCGACCATGATCGCCGCCATCTGACACGAGCGGTGCTGGAGGGGGTTGCCTTTGCGCTACGCGACGGCCTTGAGGTGCTGCGCGAGTGCGGCCTCTCATTGAGCGAGGTACGGCTAACTGGCGGTGGCGCGCGCAGCGGCCTGTGGGCGGCGATTCTGCGTGACGTATTTGGACTACCGCTCCGCCGCTGCGACGAGCGGGGGGCGGCACATGGGGCTGCGTTGCTGGCCGGGATCGGGGTCGGTGCATTTGGTTACGCTAGCGTACCCGCGCCACCAGCCATCGAACCTACTATGCCTGAGCCACTAGCCGTTGCAGACTACACCACGGTTTACCAGCGTTGGCGCAGGCTCTACCCTGCACTGGCAGCCGAGTTTAGGTTGGCGCAAGAATGACCATACTACCTCCGACGACGTAGCCCCCAACGGCTTTGGCTACACTGCAACACGAACGCTAGTACGCGCTGTACTGCAAAGCCTTATTCAACAACGCGCGTTAATCTGCGCCTATCATCTACTCCCCTGACCATCAATCTTAGCGTTTGCTTAAAAGCTAACTACCACTACCCGCTGCTACTTGACAGCAATACACGAAGTCGGTATAGTAGGATGTGTGAGGTGCGCCAATCTAGCAGCCTTGCTCTAGCAGAACAACAACCCAGCAAATCCTGGCGCGCCACCTGCTAAGCCCCCATCGTAGATTAGCAGCTTAACCCACAAACCAAAAGGGAAACTTGTAATGAAGAAGTCAATCGTGGCTCTGCTATTGGCAACCCTGTTGCTGACGGTGCTTGTCGGCCCCGGCCCGGCTGCGGCTCAGACAATGCCAATGACGATGAGCGAGCAACTCAACCATTTGCGCAGCTTGAAGGGGCGCGATTTCGACGTATAGTTTATGAAGGACATGGTCGGCCACCACCAGTCAGCCATTGACATGGCAAGCCTTGCCCCGGCCAACGCCAAACGACAGGAAGTCAAAGATTTGGCTGCCAGCGTCGTTGCCAACCCGCAGCGCGAGATCAGTGAGATGACTGGCTGGCTGCGTGACTGGTACAATGAGCAGTCAGCATAATGATGAGTGATATGCAGACTAAGACTGAGCGGCTCAACACGCTCAAAGGCGGCGAGTTCGACAAGCTGTTCCTGCTCGACATGATCCCGCACCACCAGGATGCAGTAGAGATGGCGAACCTGATCCCTGATCGGGCCACCGGTGCTGAACTCAAGACGCTGGGGCAGAACATCATCAGCAGCCAGAGCCGCGAGGTTGACCAGATGACTGGCTGGCTCAACCAATGGTACAGGGTGAAGACGCAAGGCCAACCATTGATCAGCAGTGCCGGCACCACCAACACCGCTCCGGCTAGCCCTACCACGACCTTGCCGCAGACTGGCAATGCAGAAATCATCCTGCCCTTTGCTTTGCCGCTGGCCTTGCTTGCGCTGGCGACTGGCCTCGCCCTACGGCGGCGCATCGCTGTGTGGCTTAGCCTATAATAGCTTACAGAACGTGATGAGGGTGTGAACTCAGCTGACAAGTTGGGGGCAAACGGCAACCTGCGCAGGCTATTGGGCGAACTTGAGTGCGAGGTGATGGGGCAGGCCTACCACCAGGCCCCGCATTGCCGCTAGCCATGCGTGAGCCATCATTGCCAACCTGATGTGCCGGTACCAACTGCCGTAGTGCCGTACCTCATACTGGTCTAGCCCCATCTCTCCCTTTGCTTCAGCAAAGCGTTGTTCCATCGAGAAGCCGCGTACCTGCTACCTGCGCCAACTTCCGCAGTGACACTTGCGCTCCCGCATTAGACACGTAGAAGGCCAGCTTGGCTGCTGCGCTGATGCTGTGCCGCACCAGCAGCCAAGCATCGTTACCAGGTAGCCCCTTGCCGCTCTCTACCACCCGTTACCATTGCCTCGGCAGTACGTCTACGGTGATCACGCCGACCCGCAGCCGCAGGTCGGGGCGCATGGCTGCGGAGGCCGCATAGCACAACCAGCCACAAGTAGCGTGAACGAACCCGCTGTAAGAACATATCAACACTCACATGAAGGAGCAAGCAAGATGAAGACGCTCAACAAGGTTCAACTGATTGGTCGCGCTGGTGGTGAGGCGCAGATGAAGTACACCCATAGCGGCAAGGCCATCGCTCAACTCAGTCTGGCGACGGACAACTACACAGGCAAGGATGAGCAGGGCAATGCCCAAACCAGCACCGAGTGGCACAACCTCGTGTTGTGAGAGCGGCTGGCCGAGACTAGTTCCCGCAGAGGCGAGGCAGTACTTGCAATCGCATCACCCGGGCTAGCAGCCCGGCAGACCCAGGTGGTGGAAGGCAGCCGCTGCCTCAGAGAGCCGCGCTTGTCCCTCCGCTTCGGCAGCAGGGTCTGCATCTTGGCTGGCAACCCGCAGCAACAGCTTGCCGTATTCCGCCAACGTTTCAGCCCGTCCATGTGGGCTGCGCCTCTCTATGGCTAGTAGCTTCTGGTACTGGATGGCGGCCTCCTACCACTCACCTAGCGCATTGTGCAATCTCGCCTTGGCCTGCGTTGCTGCCTCCCGCGTCGATGGATTGGCCGCTGCCAGCGTCTTCAACTCAGCTACCAGACGACGGGCTTGCCCCCAATCCTGCTCCGCTAGGGCGTAACTCAGCAGGCTCGTCTTCACCGCCACCCCTGAAGCTGAACCCGATTTATCGACCAGGATCAGTTGCTCGACGTAACGCTGCCAGGCATCGTGCTGCCCCGCCTTCTCCATCAAGGAGGCGAGTTCGACCAGCACCTGTTCTTCAAGCCGCTGGTTGCCACTCTGTTGCGCCCGCTTGTAAGCCTCGTTCAGATAGCCCTCCGCTTCGCTCAGCTCACCCCAAACGACGAGTACCCTGCTGGCGGCACAGACCAAGATCACATAGGATTGTAGCTCCTCAACCTCTTCCCGTAGAGCCAGTGCTTGGCGGGCGTAGTCTACGGCCAGGTTGTAGGGGCCATAGCTGGCATAAAGTCCAGCCAAGGCGCGGCAGACGCGGGCTTGGCTGCCCTGATCGGTGCTGAGCCGAGCCTGCGCCAGTGCTTGGGCATAGTAACTGGCGGCGGCATCTGCCCGGCCATCGCTGGCAAGCACGGTACCCAGGTTGATCAGGGCGCGGGTCGCCACCGTGGGTGCAGTAGCGGCCAACGCGTTGGCTGCACTCTCTTGGTAGTAGGCTTCGGCCTCGGTCATCTGCCCCTGGTAGCTACAGACTACCCCCAGGCG
>Ga0123339_10000361_pt1 | contig 36586 bp, 28 predicted proteins | sample lystaG_FD_89956 | JGI IMG/M metagenome (GOLD analysis project Ga0123339, IMG submission 89956) | Glacier valley bacterial and archeal communities from Borup Fiord, Nunavut, Canada, to study Microbial Dark Matter (Phase II) -... | ecosystem: Environmental > Aquatic > Freshwater > Ice > Glacier ...
CACGACAGGCAGGTGTAGGCCCGAAAAGGAGCAGGTATGACGCAGCCCGTCCGCAAGGCCCAAGCCCGCCCCATTGCCAGAAGTGCCTACCTGCCGCCCACGCTCGAGCGGGTGGGTCAGTGGAGTTGGCGCACCGGAAGTCCCTGCAACCCCGAACTCGTCTGCTCAGGTAATTTCACCCCCTTCGACCTCATGCGGCTCGAGAAGGAACTTAAATGAGCACACAACATCCGCTTCGCTGGGGCGCGCTGGTCTGTCTGAGCAGCGCCCTGATGGCTTGCAATCCCTCCAACGCCCTTCCTCGAGTTCCGCAGGCGGACACTCCCCCCTCGAGCCAAGTTTTGGGCCTGGTCGAGGTCACGGTCAGCGGACTAGGCGACGCTTCTCCTGTCGTCAATACCCGTTCGCTGCCCCTCAATGGGACCCTCTCGAGCCAGGGCTTTACCGCTTACAACGCCAGCACAACCCTGGTGAAGTTCACCAAAGCCGCCGTGAGTTTCACCGACCAAGTGGCGGCTGGGGAAACCACCCGCTGGGTCAATACCGTTCTGGACCTGCAAAATAACAGCCCTGTCGCCTTTGAAAACCTCACCCTGGTGGCGCTCAACTATCCCAGCATCACCGAGGGCGGAAGTGCAGTCGGTCAACTCAAGAATGCGGCGGATGCCCCGCTGAGCAGTCCTGCCGCTGTTGCTCGTAGCTTCATGCCCACCCACGCGATGGTCCGAAAGGGAGGAGTGATGACCGTGCAACCGAGTCAGGCCACGCTTCAGGTCTTCGGCTCGAGCGAGGTCGCCACCCTTCAGAGTGCCTTCGACACCGCCGCACCCACCATTACCGGAGAGAACTTGCTGGGCTACGGCTTCGTGGCCCAGAACCTCAGCGGTGGAAGGCCCATCGCGCCCTCGAGCTGCACCCCAGCTCCCAGGTGTAGCGCGGGCGAGGTCGCGCTGACCTACCGATTCGCTCGCACGGCGGCGTCTCGAGCGGACGAACCCTGGAGTTTCAACCTGGTCTTCGCCCTCGTTAACGACAGCACCACCACCACCACCCAGTCGCTCGAGGAACAAAACGACGACGCAGGCGTGCAGGCGCGGGCCTCGAGCCTGGGAGCCAGCGGGGTTCGTACCCTGGCGGGCAGCACCTACGCGGGTCCGGGCCGCATTACCGTGGGCGGAGCGCAGACCGCCGTGGCTGCGCTGCCCACCTATACGCAGGGCGCATGGCTGGGCACTGCGCCCACCGCGCCCACCGGGGCGTTAGCCTGGAGCAACCCCGACACCTGGGGCGGCACCGTTCCTGCCGAGACCGACAGCGTGACCATCCCGGCGGGCAAAAGGGTGCTGCTGGACCGCAGTGTGAAGGTCAAGAACCTCACCGTGAACGGTAGCCTCGAGTTTGCCGACCAGTCCCTCGAGCTGACCACGGATTACATCATGCTGCACGGAAAACTGAGTGTGGGCAGCGCGACCAGTCCCTTCACCAAGCGGGCGACCCTCACCTTCACCGGGCAAAGCGGCGAAAACATCATGGGGATGGGAACCAAAGGCATTCTGAACATGGGCGGCACGCTCGAGCTGTTTGGGGCCGCAAACCGCACCCCCTGGACCCGCCTGAGCGCCACCGCTGCCAAAGGCGCGACCCAGATTACGGTGGACGCGGCCTCGAGCTGGAAGGTGGGGGACCGCATCGCGCTGGCCTCCACCGATTACGACTTCGCCCAGGCCGAGGAGTTCACGATTGCGGCAGTGAGCGGAAACACCCTGACCCTCAGCGCGCCGCTCAAGTACGAGCACTTCGGGCAGGCCCAGAGCTACGGGGGTAAAACGCTCGAGTCCCGCGCCGAGGTCGCGCTGCTGAGCCGCAACATCACCGTGCAGGGCGACGCGACCTCGGACACGTCCAAATTCGGGGCGCAGGTGATGACGATGGACGGTGGTCAAGCGCGCATTGATGGTGTCGAGTTCGCTCGAGGGGGTCAGAAAAAAGCCTCCGGGCGCTATCCGGTGCATTTTCACCTCTTGGGCGATGCGGGCGCGAACTCGTTTGTCAGGAACTCGAGCATTCACCACAGTTTTAATCGCTGTTTGACCCTCCACGGCAGCAATGGGGTCAAAGTGCAGAATAACGACGCCTTCGAGACGGTGGGCCACTGTTACTTTCTCGAGGATGGGGTCGAAACTGGAAACCTGCTCGAGGGCAACCTGGCCTTCGGGGTGCATAAACCCGCCGACGCGGACCGCCTGCTGCCCACCGACGGGCGGCCCAGCGCTTTCTGGATAACCAACCCCAACAACGTCGTGCGCGGCAACGTGGCGGCGGGGGTCGAGTGGGGCGTGGGCTTTTGGTACGCCCTGCCCGAGAAGCCGATGGGACTCTCGAGCGGCGTGACCGGGGTCTTTCCGCGCCACACCCCGTTGGGCGAGTTCAGCGGCAACTTAGCCCACTCGAGCGGGGACACCGGACTCGATGTAGACCACGGCCCCGACTCGAGCGGCAACATGACCGGAAACGCGCACTACATCGCCTACACCAACCCGGCAGACGACAAGAGCGCGGTGGTGGTCAGCACCTTTTCCAACTTCAGCGCCTACAAAAACCGCACAAGAGGCGTGTGGTTGCGCGGCACCGAGCACCGACTGACCGGCGCGCTGCTGGCCGACAGCGCTGTAGGCGCGACCTTCGCCTCGAACAAGAGCTACATTCAGGACTCGGTGATGGTGGGCGAAACGGCCAACAAGGGCACGCCGCAGCCCTGGGAAAAGGTCGGGCCGGACGGGCGCACCCTGCCTTACCCCTGGGACGATGCGAGCGACCCTGTGGCGGGCGGCTACAAGTACCCCATTCGCGGCTTCGAGTTCTACGACGGTCAGGAGGGCGTGAAGAACGTGGCTTTCGTGAACTATGCGGCTAACGCCAACCGTCAGGCTGGAGCGCTGAGCTACCTGCGGAACAACCGCTTCGGTATAGTGCCACAGAACTTTCTCGAGGCAGCGTCATTTGTGAGCGCCAACCCGGTGTACATGGAGAACCCGCACGCAGACCGCGACGGCGACCTCTCGGCGGTTTTCGTGGACGCTCAGGGCGTGCTGACGGGAACGGTGGGTCAGAGCGTGGTGGTGAACAACCCCTTCCTCAAAACCGCGACCTGCACCTTCAAGAGCGAGTGGAACAGCCTGATTTGTCCCAGCCAGTACACCAGCTTCGGACTCGAGCGGGTGGGCGGCAGCGGGGGAATCGTGCCGCTCAAAGTCGCTCGAGCCGATGGGATAGTTCAAACCCTGTCCGGCACCGAGGACGGCGCGACCTCGAGCAGCGCCTGGAGCACGGTGATTCGCAACGCGCCTTACGACGTGACGCCTACAGGAACGCAGGGTCACTGGCGCGTTCACCTTCGCAACAGCAAAATTGGCGACTGGCTGCGGGTTTCGCTGCCCTGGAGCGCCGGGGTCAACATCTACCGCGACTGGTGGGTGGACAACCGCAACCGCCTGAGCGCCGCCTCGAGCCTGGCGGATTTGGACGCCTCGAGCGGGGATAAATACTGGCTGGGAGGTGGAAAACTCTACCTCAAGTTGCAGGTCAAGAACGAACCCAACTACGACTGGGCCGCGCTGGATGTGTGCTCGAGCGACCTGTGTTCCTGAGCGGAAGACGGGGTGTAGGAAAATAAAAAGAGGGTCGGGGGAAACTCCGACTTCCTTTTTGCTTCTTACCAATGTCGAGCCTCATCCTCACTGGGTCAAACGCGACAGCAGCGTGTGCAGGCTCGAGCGCTCAGCTTCGCCCAATGGCTCAAATAAGCGAGCCTCCACCTCGAGCACTGCTTTTTCGGCCTGCCCCACCGCTTTACGGCCCGCGTCGGTCACGGTCAGGTCGTAGAGTCGGCGGTCCTCGGCGTTGCGGCGGCGCTCACAGAGGCCCAGCCGCTCGAGGTCGTCCACGACGGCCACCATCGTGGCCCGGTCAATCCGCAGCTTGAGGCCCACCGCCTGCTGAGACATCGGACCTTTGTAACTGAGCACGCTCAGCACGCTGTAGTGCCGGGTCTTCATGCCACTCGGCTCGAGGGCGCGGTCCAGCTCGTCTTGCACGAACGTGGCCAGTTTGTAAATCAGCAGCGTGGTGTGATGCTCCAGCGACTCCGGCAGGGCCTGGGGACGCTTGCCCTGCATTTCTCCGGGACTTTCCTGGGGACCGTGCGGCTCCGTTGACTTCTCCACCCGGTTAGCTTAGCATCTTGAATGGTTAGTAATACTAACTGTATTACATACTAACTCAGGGAGACACCATGACTGCACCCACCGCCCGTCCACTCGCGCTCATCACTGGAGCTTCCTCGGGCATAGGGGCTGCTTACGCCGAGCAGCTCGCCCAAAAGGGCTACGACCTTATCCTAGTGGCCCGCCGCCGGGACCGACTCGAGGCCCTGGCCCGGCAGCTCGAGACTCAGCACGGGGCCAAATCCGAGGTGCTCGAGGCCGATCTGGGCACGCCGCAGGGCGTCTCGAGGGTCACGGAGCGCATCTTGGCCGTCAAACTCGAGCTTCTGGTCAACAACGCGGGCTTCGCGCACTACGCGCCTGTGGCCGAGACGCCCGAGAGCGAACTCGAGGGCATGATTTTGCTCAACGTGCTGGCGCTGGTACAGCTCACCCGCGCTGCACTGCCGGGGATGCTCGAGCGCGCCTACGGCGGCATCATCAACGTGGGTGCGGGTCTGGCCTTCCGGCCCGGTGCCAGCCGAGCGACCTACAGCGGCACCAAAGCGTTCATGCTCAACTTCACCCGCTCCCTGGCCGAGGAGGTTCAGAGCGCGGGCCTGCGGGTGCAGGCGCTGATTCCCGGACTCATCCGCACCGAGTTTCACGAACGCTCCGGCACCGACCTGGGAAATTTCCCGGCAAGCATGATTATGGACCCACAGGACCTGGTGCGGGCGTCGCTCATCGGCCTCGAGCGCGGTGAAACGGTGTGCATCCCCGCCCAGCGCGACCCCGCGCAGCTCGAGAACCTGTTCAGAGCGCAAGACGAGATGGCTGCCGAATTCGTGCGAAACGGCCAGGTTGCCGAGCGTTACCGCCAGACTTGAGTTTGCAAAGCTCACCCTCTGCATGAGTCCAAAAGGTCCCCTGCTGAGTGCAGGCGTCCGTCGAACCCAGCCTGCACCCGTGCTGGTATAAGCTGACCTCACCATGCTGACCGAACACGCTTTTGCGGCTGTCGACCTCATCTCCGGGCGTGCGCCTGGATTCCGTCCCCGTGTGGCCCTGATTTTAGGGTCGGGCCTGGGAGACCTCGCTCAGAAGCTCGAGGGTGCGGTGCGCTTTGGCTACGCCGAGCTGCCCGGTTTTCCGCCGGGGGGCGTGCAGGGCCACGCGGGCGAACTGGTGCTGGGCACGCTGGCCGGACAAGCGGTGGCCTGTATGCGTGGGCGCGGACACTTCTACGAGGGGCACGGCATGGGCATCATGACCAGCGCCATTCGCACCCTGCGGCTGCTGGGCTGTGAGCTGCTGTTCATCACCAACGCGGCGGGGTCGCTGCGGCCCGAGGTCGGACCGGGGCGCTTGGTGGCGCTCTCGGACCATATCAACACCATGCCCTCGACGCCGATGGTCGGACCCAACGACGACCGCTTCGGGGAGCGCTTCTTCAGCGTGGCCAACCTGTACGACTTTGAGCTGCGCGCCCTGCTCGAGCGCTGCGCTCAGGCCGAGGCGCTCGAGCTGTCCAGCGGCGTGTTCGTGAGCTACCCCGGCCCCAACTTTGAAACCCCCGCCGAGATTCGGATGATGCAGATTATCGGCGGGCATGTGGTGGGCATGTCGGTGGTGCCCGAGGCGCTGTCGGCGCGGCACTGCGGACTTAAGGTGGTGGCGGTGTCGCTCATCACCAACCTGGCCGAAGGTTTATCCAACGTGCCGCTGTCGCACGAGCAGACCCTCAAGTCTGCCGCCCTCGGCGCGGGCGACCTGACCCGGCTAATTATGCGCTTCCTGGCCGAGTACCCTGTCCCCGCACACTGACCGCACAGCTTCGCTCGAGGGATGTTCTGGCTCTTCGCCTTCACCCCTGTCAGTGACACAATCCCCTCGACTACCCTGTGGTGTCCCGCAGGTCTTGAAGCGTTCAGGGCGAACGAGTGACGCGCCTTGTGCAACTTGGTCGGGTTGCCGAGCGTCACGCCAGGAGTGAGTTTTCAAACGCCCACGGGCTGACCCGCACGAATCTCGAGCGGCCTGTTTTCCCGCGCACTTTCATACGCCGCCAGCACCAGGCGCACGCTCTCGAGGCCGTCTTGTCCGGTACAAACCACCGGCGCTCCCTCGCGCACGCTCCTGATGAAGTTTTGTACTGCCAGCGGGTGTCCACCTTCGTCGAACAGGTCGTGCAGGGTCACGTCCACGTCGGCCCAGCCGCCCCCGCTCGAGCGGTGAACGTGCCTCAAGGTGCGCTTGCCTAACCTGTTGGTACACTCGAGCGCCCCGTCGGTGCCGTAAATCCAAAACCCTTCTTCCCAGCCCACCGCGTTCCACGACGCTTCCACACTGCCGATGGCCCCATTTTGGAACTCGAGCGAGACCACGCCCACATCTTCCACTTCGATGTCGGGCCGCAGCCGTCCGGTCCGGGCGTACAGGCTACCCACCTCGCCGCAAAAGTAGCGGGCGAGGTCCATCATGTGACAGCCGTTGTCGAGCAGGGTTCCACCGCCGGAGTTCTCGAGCAATCCAAACGAGGGGCGCACCGACTTGCTGCCGCCCCAGTCGTGGGCCTGACGCAGCCGCACGAAACTCACCTGCCCAATGGCCCCGGACTCAATGAGTTCCTTTGCTTTTTGCACCAGCAGATTGGAGCGCAGGTGGTGGTTGGTTTGCAGCACTACTCCGGCCTCAGCGCAGACCCGAATCATTTCACTGCACTCCTCGAGCGACATGCTCAGCGGTTTCTCGCACAGGATATGTTTTCCGGCCTTCGCGGCCTTGATGGTGCTCTCGAAGTGAAAGGCGTTGGGGGTGCAGACCGAGACCGCCTCGAGTTGAGCGTTTACGAGCATCTCGTCGAGCGAGGTAAAACCCTTCACGCACCACTCTTTTTCGCGCAGGATTCGGGTGGACTCGAAGGGTTCGGCAAAACCCATCACCAGCGCGTGCGCGGCAATGTAGCCCTTGTAGTGTGTGGTGGCGATGCCGCCCGCGCCGACCAGACCGACGCGAAACGGGGATGAAGTAGGGTTGGAATTGGGCATGGGGACAAACCTCGAGAGAATGGAATGGTTTCCAGAGTAGCGCACAGCAACGGGATTGGCGAGATGTGTCTCAATCTGCTCGAGCGGAGACGGGTTAAGCTTTAGGTCTCACTCGAGGACCAAAATGAAAAAATTGCGCTTGAATCCAACTTCCTTGCTGCTGGCTCTCACCCTGCTCGCCTCCGCTCCCGTTTCCGCTCAGGTGACTTCCGTGACCCCATCCACCCCGCTGGCAAGCCGCCCAGACGCTCCCCCGCTGGCCGTGCGCGGCCCCTTCAAGGTCGGGGTCAAGACGCTCAAACTCAGCGACCCCGCCCGCAAACGCGACCTCACGCTCGAGGTGTGGTATCCGGCCCAGCTCAGTGCCGGTCAGCTCGAGGCCACGGTGTACAGCGCCAGGGCGGGCGCGCTCGACATCAAGCTCCCCGGTGGGGCGCTGCGCGACGCGATTCCCTCGAGCGGCAAATTTCCACTCATCATCGTGTCGCACGGCCAACCCGGCTCGAGGTACGCGCTGAGCTACCTCACCGAGGCGCTGGCCGCACGGGGCTTTGTGGTAGCCGCCCTTGACCACACCGGCTCCACCTACGCCGACCTCACCCAAGCAGCTTACGTCTCGAGCATCGTAGACCGTCCACTGGACGTGCTTTACGCGCTCGAGCAGGTTCCCAAACTAATCCCGAGCGCCGATGGTCAGAACGTGGGCCTGCTGGGTTACTCCTACGGCGGTTACACCATGCTGAATAGCGCGGGGGTGGCCCTCAGCAAAGCCGACCTCGAGAGTTACTGCAAGGCCAGCAACAACGAGGGACCCTGCTTCACACTACCCTTTTTTGACCCGCTCGAGGCCGCTCGAGGCTCTAATGTGAGGCCGGACCCCCGCATCAAGGCGGTGATGGTGCTGGCCCCTTACGGCGCGCCGTGGCTCTCCAAATCCGCGCTCGAGGCCATGACGGTGCCGCTGTTTATCGGGGGAGGTAGCGCCGACGACGTGGCGGTTTACGCCAGGGACGCCAAGACCATTTTTGGGCGCTCGGGGAGCAAGCCCAAGTTTTTGCTCACGCTCGAGGGGGCGCTTCACAACCCCTGGGTCAACCCGCCGCCCCCGGAGTCCTACGCCGATTTTAAGGAGTTTGAACGCTGGTCGGAACCGGTGTGGGACAAGCAGAGGACTGGCGATATCGTCAAGCACTTTGCCAGCGCCTTCTTCGGGGCTTACCTTCAGGGCAACAAAGACGCTGGAGCTTTTCTCTCGAGCAAGCTGCCGGGCTTTTTGCCGCGCACTACGGTGGGAGTAACGCTGGAGGAGAAAAAGTAGGGGTTCGCTTGAAGTGAAGGTAAGTTCGGGTGAATGTGAAAGGACCTCCGCACGGGAGGTCCTTTTTTAGTTTGCACGAAAGTGAAGTTGGCTGCTCGAGTTCAATCCGCGCTCGAGCGAACCTCTCCTACCTCTTGCGACCCTGGAGCTTGCTTGATTCCCAGGTTGCCCTCGCGCATTCCCTCGAGCCAGCGCTCAATGCCCCTGGTGTTGTTTTCCCACACCAGCAAAGTCGCCATCGCGCCGTAAATCGGCAGGTGCCCCACTAGTTCCACCCAGTTGAACTGGGTCAGGGTCAGGTTGAAGGGCAGCCACGCTATGACAATGACTTCTCGGGGAAAGATGCCCAGCATCAGCCACAGACCTACCAACAGCTCGACGCTGCCCGCGCACAGCACGAACACCTCGTCGCTGAGCGGGATGCCCAGCGCCCCGGTGAAGTTGAGCGGGTACTTCTGCAAGAACGCGAGTGCCAGCGGAATGTTGGCGAACTTCTCGGTGAAAGCTAGTACGGCGAAGTTGAGGCCCAAGATGATGCGTAGCGTGGGAACGGCGCGTTTCATGCGCTCGGCGGCAGGCTCGAGGCGAGGAAAAATCAGGCGGTCAATGGCCAGTGGGCCGCGCCCGTTGAGGTAGAAAAACGCAGCGAAGCCCAGAAAATGGAGGTTCTCGAGCGTGGCGGTCAGGCCGACCAAGGGAATCCCCGCCAGCCACAGCAGCGCTAGCACCCCGGCTGCGATGCGGGTGAAGCCGCCGTAGGCAAAGGAAAGCGCCACGAAGGTGAGCATCAAGCCGAAGATGCTGCCCGGACCCTTCTCGAGCGGGTTGTTGACGCTGAAATAATCGGACTGCACCGCTGCTACGAGCAGCGGAACCGCCACATGGATGCCTAGAATCAGCGGAATCAGGCGCATGAGCAGACGGTGACGCTCCGGGGACGCGCCCAGCCGCTCCACGTCGGGGAGCAGGTCACGTCCCGCCCTAGCCCGCCACAGCCACGCGCCCACCCCGGTGGCCAGCAGCACCGCCCCGAACAAGGCCAGCGGCAACGGCTGAAAAAACAAATCCCAGCGCAGCGGGTACGGGGTGGCGTCGTAAAACCAGCGCTCGTGTGCGCCCGCGCTCGAGCCTAAAAGTACGGCCAGGAGAGGAAAGCAGCGAACCAACATTCGTAAAAGGGTGTTCATGGGGACCTCGAGCAGAGAAGTGGGTTCTGCCCTCCCATCATGACAGCTCGAGCGGGTGCGGCTGTCCTGGATTCCGAACCGGCGTGTTAAGCGCTTCTTACAACTCCCAACAGGTTGGTTTCACTCAGCGTCAGCTCAAGTGCGCTTCAGGCTACGGTGTCAAACTCGAGCCACTTGAGTTACAAGGAGCGCACATGAACAACTCGCTGAAAAATTTATGGCCCTGGGCGCTGACCGTCGCAACCCTGGCGCTTTTATATACCCGGCGCGACGAAACTCGGCAGGGGCTGCACAAAGCCGCCGACCTGCTGGGAGACACCCTGGAAAACGTTTCGGACAGCGTGGACCCCTGGCTCGAGAACGCCGGAAAGGTAGCCAACCAAGCCGTGGGAACCGCCCAGAAGGTGGCGCTTCCGGCAGCCCGCCAAGCCTTCTCGAGCGCGTCGGATAGCGTGCAAGAAGCTCTGACCCCGCTGGCCAAAAAAGCCGGAAGCTTGGCCGAAGACGCGCTCGAGTGGGGCAGCCACGCGCTCGAGGACTTCGGCGACTGGCGCGAAGATGCGATGAAAACTGCTGGTAAAGTCGCTGCCGAGACCACGCGGGGCGCGCTGGCCAGAGGCCAAGAACTAGCTCGAGATGCAGGGCGCTGGGAAGGTGAGGCGCTCGAGCAGGGAAGTAAACTGGCGGCTCGAGCCGGTAGGCAGAGTAAGCAGGCACTCAAAATGGGTTCGGTAGCAGCGGCAGGATTGCTCGAGGGCGGCAAAGCGCTCGGCAAATTGGAGTTGGGCAAAATAGCGTCTCAGAAGCAAAAGGCGGTGGACCTCATGGAAGCAAAAATGGTTAAAGAACTGGCGATGGCCCTCAAAGGACAGGAAAAAGCGATTCACGACCTCGGCACTCGGGTGGACGTTCTGGCCCGCTCGAGCCGCCGCAGCGGGGGCGGGTTTCCCTGGGGTCTGTTGCTGCTGGGTGCGGGTGCGTATTACCTGTACAAAAACCCCAAGCTGCTGAACTCGGGCCTGGAACTCATCGGTCAGGCCAGCCCCAGCGCCAAAGAGCACCTCGAGAAAGCAGGTCAAACCATCAGTGAAGGCGTGAACCGGGTGCAGCGCGGCGAGAACCTCACCGATGTGGTCAAAGACGCTGCTCAGGGTGTGGGCAAAGAAGTGAGCGAGGCCGCCAAAGACGCGGGTTCCGAGGCCAAGCAGGCGGTGGACGGAGCCAAAGACGCTGCTGGCGACGCGGCCAGGGATGCCAAGCAAGCCGCGCAGGGCGTGGCTGACAAAGCCAAAGATGCGTACCAGGGCGTAGCGGGTCAGGCCAAAGACGCCGCCAGAGACGTAGGCGACAAGGCCAAAGATGCCGCGCACGATGTGGCCGGGCAAGCTAAAGACACCGCTCGGGACGTGGCGGACAAAGCCCGAGAAGCGGCTCGGGAAGTCGCGGGCCAGCCCAAGAACGGCTCGACCATTCGCTGAACCAGAATAAAGGGAGCATCTCGGGCCTGCGCTCGAGATGCTTTTCGCTTTCCGTCCCTTGTTTAACTTTCTCTCGGGGAGTTGTCCATCATGCACAACCGAAGTTCCTGAACTCGACTCGTTTCCACCGCACCCTATGACCGACCTACCCAGCGCGAACAATCCAGCCTTTAATCAAATTGTGCTCGAGTCGGAGCCGCTTTTGCTTTCCAGCAACGTGGAGGGTCTGGGCCAGTGGGACTGGAACCTCCAGGCGGGAGACGTGCGCTGGAACCTGGAGGAGTACCGCCTCTTCGACCTCGAGCCGAACAGCTTTGGTGGCACCTTGCAGGCGTGGTTCAAGCTGATTCATCCCGATGACCTCGAGCGGGTGCAAGCGCGGGTGCGTCAGTCACTCGAAGGTGAGGTGCCCTACCACGACGAGTTTCGGGTATGTCCCCCTCGAGGCGGGGTGCGCTGGGTGATGGGCCGGGGCAGCCTCGAGCGCGACGAGCGCGGGCGGGTGGTGCGGATGGTGGGAATCCATATGAACATCACCGAACGAAAAGAAGCCGAGCGCGCCTTGCTCGAGCGCGAGGCCACGTTGCGCGAGGTGCTCGAGCAGCAGCGCCGCTTCGTGGCCGACGCCAGCCACGAACTGCGCGCGCCCTTGACCGCCATTCAGGGCAACCTCGAGCTGCTCAGGCGCTATCCGGCCATGCCCCCCAGTGACCGCCGCGAAGCGCTGGAAGACACCGAGCGCGAGGCTAGGCGGCTGGGTCGGCTGGTCTCGGACCTGCTGGCCCTGGCCCGCTTCGAGGCCGGTCAGAGTTCCAAACGCGACGGGGTGTCACTCGAGGAAATTCTCGAGGAAAGCGCCCTCGAGCACGGGTCGCAGGCAAAACTACACACCCTCAAGCTGAGCCTGCCAGGGTCGAGCACGCTAGAGTCGAGCGCGTCACAACCAAGTGTGCCGCAACCGAGTGGGGCAGAGCGCCGGACAGTGGTGCAGGGAGACCGTGAACGCCTCAAGCAACTGGTCGGTATTTTGCTGGACAACGCGCTCAAGTACACCCCGGTGGGTGGGCGCATCACCCTCGAGCTGCTCAGAGACCCCTCCGGGGTGCGGCTCGAGGTGAAGGACAACGGCATCGGCATCTCGGAGCGCGACCTGCCGCACGTCTTCGAGCGCTTTTACCGAGCCGACCAGGCTCGAGTGCGCGGCGTGGACCCTGGCGGCACGGGTCTAGGACTGAGCATCGCCCGGTGGATTACCGAGCAGCACGGCGGTCAGATTGCGCTCGAGAGCCAGTTGGGGGTGGGCACGACCGCTCGAGTGACCCTGCCTATTGATGGGGCCACTGAGTAGTGTGGGGTGGTGCGGATTTGGGGGGCAGGGCAGCGTCGTAACAGCCGCTGCCCCTTTTTCGCTCGAGTTTTTGACCTACTGAGCGCTTCTCGCTGCTCGAGGGTCTTGAGGGTTGACCGCAAAAACCTCGCCCCAGGGCTTGTACACCGACTTCAAGTTATCTTTGCGAACTTCGCCCGCCGCCAGTTTCACCCGGCGAGTGATGTTCACGGTGACACCGCGCTCGGCTACGTCAATTCTCCTCGAGCGGCCCAGGCGCACGCTGAGGTCGGCGCTGTAGCTTGGCTCGGCGGCCTTTTGATAGTTGCTCAGGGCAGGCTTGGAGACTGTCACCTTGCGGTCCGGCTTCACCCCGAACAAATCGAAGCGCAGGGTCTGCTTCTTGGCGTCGTAATCAGCCTGAATGAACAGCGCTTTGGCGGTGTCGTTCTTGAATTTGAAGTTCTTTTCTGGCGTGTACACCGTGGCCTCGAGACCGATGGGGTCGTAGTAATGCACCACATGCGAGTGCTCATGGCGCTCGGTGATGGGCAGGCCCGACAGGTAGGCGGCCCGAAAAATGGTGGTGCTCACCTGACAGATGCCGCCGCCGTCCTCGAGCGCTAAAGTTCCGCCGCTGATGATGAGGCCCTTCACGAAGCCGTTTTTCTTGTCGATGTCGCCTACATATGCGCCGAAATCGAACTCGTCACCCGCCTCGACGTAGCGCTGGTCAATCTTGTTCGCGCCCACCAGAATGTTCTTGACCCGAAACTCGGGGCTTCCGGCAAAGCTCGACTGACCGCCGCCGAAGTGATACACGATGCCGCGCTCCGAAAAATCTTTGACGCTGCGCTTGGGTGGGGTCAGCTCGAGCACGATTTTGGCTTCCGAGTCGCCCTTTTTAAGCGCCTCGAGCAGATTTTCGCGGGTCTTTTTGGCGTCCACCTTCCAGCCGGTTTGCTGCTGGCCAATCCAGTTACCCTTCACATTGGAAAAGTACGCACTGCGCGGCTCCCGCTTGCTCAGACGGGCAAATAACTTCTCAAGTTTCGGCTCGAGCGCGCTTGAGATTTTGCTGTACTTGCGGCTGCGAAGCACCGCGTTTTTGGGCAGCGGGTAGCTTGCCGCCAGGGTTAGGGACTCGAGCTTACCGCCCTTAATACGCTGCTCGGAGGTGAGGAGCTTGAGGGTCAGAATTTGCGGCTTCGAGTCCGGCTTCACTGCCTCTTTCGTGGCCTGACTCGCTTTACCTTTTGCTTGGCTCGAGGCGGGTTTGGGGGCTGGATTCTGAGCCGTAGCCAGCACAGAGACCGATAATAAGGCGGAAATTAGAATTAGATGTTTCATCCGCTCGAGTGTAGAGAAGGCAGTTGAGCGCGGGCTGAACGAAGAAAACTCTAAACACAGAATCAGGTAGCTGACTCGAGTTCTCATCTATAGGGAAGGGTCTTTATAAGCTACACACTTGAGCTGCTCGAAATGGGCGGACGGTTCCGTCTGAATTCTCAACCTGTCGATGGCTCATCCATCCCGCTTCATGCCCCGCGTGGTCGCCCTTGTGGGCGGCGCGTTCCAGGGGTCCTCGGGCCAGGGGTGGCGCGGATAGTCGCCGCGCAGCTCCTTACGAACCTGGGGATAGCCGCTGTTCCAGAAACTCTTTAAGTCCTGCGTCACCTGCACCGGACGGCGGGCGGGCGAGAGCAGGTGCAGCAGCACAGGCACGCGTCCACCGCCCACCGTAGGTGTCTCGGCTTGCCCGAACATCTCCTGAAGCTTGACCGCCAGCACCGGAGCGCCCCCGTCGAGCGCGTACCCGAGCTTGACTTTGTGGCCGCTGGGCACGGTGAGATGAGTAGGGGCCAGTTCCTCGAGCAGGGAGGTCAGCTTCCACGGCAACAGACTCTTGAGCAGCGCGTAAACATCGAGCTTTGCGAAATCGTCGCGCTTGCGAACCCCCTCTAGCGCCGAACCCAACCATCCCTCGAGCGAAGCCAGCAGTCCCGCGTCGGAAAAGTCGGGCCAGCCGTCCCCTGGCCCCCAGACGCGAAGACTTTCCACTCGAGCGCGCAGTTCCTGGGCTGCGTCGGTCCAGTGCAGCAGCCCCAGACCCTCCTGACGCACCGCGCCCAGCAAGGCTCGGGTGCGCGCCTCGGGTGAAATCTCGCGCAGGGGGCGGCTGTCCAGGGTCAGCTCGAGGTATTTGAGGTCTTCACGAGCATTCAGGGTCCCGGTGCTTTTATCCCAGCGCAAAACCTCTTCCCAGTGAATTTCGAGCACACTTTTCTCAAGCGGCGCGGCTAGAAAAATCCGCCCCTCTTCAACCCCGAAATCCACTTGGGCCACCGCCAAATACTCACTTCCGGCCAGCGGGTCGTCCTCGAGCAACCTCACCCCTTTGCCGGAGGCCAGACGGTAGCGGTAAAGCTCGTTTGCGCGCCGCTGAGCCACCCGCTCGGGGTAGGCCAGCGCCACCAGACGGCCCACCGACTCGGCCTGCACCCTCGAGTTGTCTGGCGAAATCCCCAGTAATCTGCGCCACTGACCCGCCAGTCGTTCGATGCGCTCGAGCGACCCAATCGCCCGCCCCGCTCGAAACTGCCGGAGCAAATCCACTCGAGCGGTCAAATCCGCGCCGGAACCGCGCTCACTGGGGTCGCGCTCCTCGAGCAAAGCGGCCACGTCGCAGGCCAGCGCGCCCAATCCTGCATTTAAACCTTCGAGCAGCAGGTGAGAAATACGCGGATGGGTGGGCAGCTCGAGCATCCGGCGGCCTCGAGCGGTGATTTTGCCGTCCTTCAGCGCGTCCAGACTCTCGAGCAGGTTCTGCGCGGTGTTCATGGCCCGCACGGGCGGCGGGTCGGGCCACTCGAGTTCACCGGGTTGCGCGCCCCATCCGGCCAGTTCCAGGCACAGCGGCGCGAGGTCGGCCTCCAGAATCTCGGGCAAGCGGCGCAAGGGGAGCAGGCCGTGGGTGCGTTCGCTCCACAGCCGGTAGCACACGCCTTTGTCCTCACGGCCTGCGCGTCCGGCCCGCTGGGTGGCGGCGTCCCGCGACACCCGCACCGTCACCAGGCGGCTCAGGCCCGAGGTCGGGTCGAACTGCGACACCCTCGAGTAGCCCGAATCCACCACGGTTCGCACGCCGCTTAAAGTCACGCTGGTTTCGGCAATCGAGGTGGACAGCACCACGCGGCGCGCTCCGTCGGGGTCGGGCAGCAGCGCCTCACGCTGGCGCTCGAGCGGTAAATCTCCGTACAGCGGCAGGATTTTAACCTTGAGGTCTCGAGCCTCGAGTGCACGCTGCGCCCGCAGAATCTCGCTCACACCCGGCAAAAAAGCTAGCACGTCGCCTGCGTGGTTTTCCAGGACCAGTTCCACCGCTCGAGCCACGGTTTCGGGAAGGGCTTTCTCGAGCGGGTCAGCGCTGGCGTAGCGCACCTCCACCGGGAAGGGGCGGCCCTCGGAGCGCACCAGCGGGGCTTTGAGCTTCTCGAGGAGTTCCGGTTCCAGCGTGGCCGACATGATGAGCAGGCGCAAATCTTCGCGCAGCGCGCCCTGCACCTCGCGGCACAGCGCATAGGCCAAATCGGCGTTGAGCGAACGCTCGTGAAACTCGTCCAGGACGACCAGTCCTATCCCCTCGAGCGAAGGGTCGCTTTGCAGCCGCCGGGTTAAAATGCCCTCGGTGACGACCTCGATACGGGTTGTCCGGTTCACGCTCGAGTCGAAGCGCACCCGGTAGCCCACCGTTTCTCCCACCCGTTCGCCCAGAGAGTCGGCCATGCGCGAAGCCACCGCTCGAGCGGCCACCCGGCGCGGCTGCAGCACGATGGTTTTCTGACCCGCCAGCCAGCTTTCGTTCAACAGCTCGAGCGGCAGTACCGTGCTCTTACCCGCTCCGGGCGGGGCCTCGAGCAGCACCACGCTGTTTTGTTCGAGAGAGCGCTTGAGTTCAGGAAGAGCCGCGTAGATGGGAAGCACGAATTTAGTGTAGCGACCCCGACGTGCTAAAAGAGTTCCTCGAGCGAGTCGTCACCCTTGTTTTATCGAGTGGCTCGAGTTTGGTCGGATTCCGAACCCTTACCCAACACGGGGCATCAGAGTCTATGAACCCGGCACCGCCTCAGAACACGGTGTAGCCGCCGTCCATCACCAGGATGGAGCCGGTCATAAAACTCGAAGCCTCACTCGCTAGAAACACAATCGCAGGTCCCAACTCCTCGGGCAATCCGTAGCGCTGCTGCGGCGCGTCCTCGAGCCAGAAGCGCGCAAACTGGGGGTCGTCCACCGGGGACATGTCGGTTTTGATGTAGCCCGGTGCCAGCGCGTTAATTCGTACCCCGTGGGGTGCCCACTCGGCGGCCAGGCTTTTGGTGAGGTGATGCACCGCCGCTTTGGAGGCGTTGTAAGCAGGTTGCCACTGCGGGCGATTGACGATTTGCGCCGACATCGAGCCGATGTTGACGATGCTGCCCTGGCCCCTCTCGGTCATGTGCCGCCCGAACACCTGACAGGCCACCCACAGCGCGTCCAGGTTGACGCCCATCACGTTCCGCCACTCCGCGTCCGTGACCTCGAGCGCGGGACGATGCACGCAGGCTCCGGCGTTGTTGACCAGAACGTCCACTGCGCCAAAATGCTCCACGGACTCAGACAGCAGGCGCTCGACCTCGAGCCTAACGGTGAGGTCGGCCAGCACGGTCAAACTCTGCACCCCAAGACCTGCAAGTTCCGCCTCGACTTCGCCAGCGGCTCGAGCGTCCCGACCCGTAATCACCACGTTGGCCCCCGCCTCGCCCAGCGCGCAGGCGAAGGCGCGGCCCAATCCCCGTGTGGACCCGGTGACGACGGCGGTTTTGCCGCTGAGGTCGAACTTGGCCATCACGCTCATAAGCCATTCCTGAATGCGCTCGAGCCATCCCGAAAAGTCCACCGCACAGGGTACCGGTTTGAGTTTTGCATGGCTCAACTGTAGTACAAAGCTCGAGCGTTAAGGTGCTGGATGCTGTGGTACGCGTGCCAGAAGTACCCGGTGTATCGGGAGTCACAGTGTGAGTCACTAAATCACAGCGATACACAGCGAAGATTTGGAATTCCCGTCTCGAGCTGACAGTCCGCTCACAAATCCAGAGGACACTACATTGTTTGTCTAACACAGTTAGAAGCTTTACCAGAAGCTTCGAGTGATTAAGGAGATGTCATGAGCTATAGTCGCAGCGCCCTGCAAGTTCTCGTCCTGGCCGTTTTGTCCGCCACCCTCACCGCCCAGGCCCAAAGCATGACCGGCCCCACCGTGCCCGCCGCGCTGGTCGCCGCCGCCAAGAAAGGCGGTCAACTCAACACCATCGCGCTGCCCCCGGACTGGGCCAACTACGGCGAAATCCTGGCCCGCTTTCAGGAGCTGTACGGCATCAAAATCACCAACGCCTCGCCCGACATCTCGAGCGCCGAGGAGCTTCAGGCCCTGCGTTCGCTCAAAGGTCAGACCCGCTCGCCGGACGTGGTGGACGTGGGTCCGGCTTTCGCCATTCAGGGCGCTACCGAGAAGCTGTTTTCTACCTACAAACCCCGCACCTGGGCCAGCGTGCCCTCGAGCGCCAAAGACCCTAAGGGCCTGTGGGTCGGTAATTACTACGGCGTGGTGTCTTTTGGCGTGAACAAGACCATCGTCAAAAACCCGCCCAAGAGCTGGGCCGACCTGAAAAAGCCCGAGTACAAGGGTCAGGTTGCGCTCAATGGCAGCCCGGTTTCGGCCCAGGCGGCTTTTTCGGCGGTGTGGGCGGCGGCGCTGGCTAACGGTGGGTCGATCGACAACATCCAGCCCGGCATCGACTACTTTGTCGAACTCAAGAAACTGGGCAACTACATCCCGGTGGACGCCACCCCGGCCACGGTGCAGACCGGGCAAACCCCCATCACCATCGACTGGGACTACCTGAACCTGGGCTACACCAAGCAGTTTGCGGGCAAGGTGGACTGGACCACCCTGGTCCCCTCCGACGGCGTGTACGGCAGCCACTACGCCGTGGCCATCAGCGCGAGCGCACCTAACCCCGCCGCTGCCAAGCTGTGGGTCGAGTTCATACTCTCGGACGAAGGTCAGATGCTGTTCCTCAAAGGTTTTGCTCACCCGATTCGCTTCAACGACATGGTGAGCCGCAACGTGATTCCCAAAGCCATGCTCGACGCCCTGCCCGACGCGGCGGTGTATAAAAACGTCAAGTTCGCCACCCCCGAGCAGGTCAAGAAAGCGCAGGACGTGCTCAAAGCGCAGTGGGCCAGCAAGATTGCTCAGTGATTTGAGTTATGAGTTATGAGTTTTGAGTCATGAGCTTTAATTTTATGTAAGCGATTGGAAGCTAGCGATTGGATTGTTGCAGGCTTTAACTCGAGCGTTTATTTAGACTGAACTTTATTGGCTAGTTACAGCTCACTACTCACCACTCATGACTCATTACTTTTCCCCTCGCCCATCCACACCGGGCGGGGGTTTGCCCTTCCCCGCTCGAGGAGGTTACGTGGACCGCAGTCAGCAAGATGAACCCGCTCGAGTCGCCACCGCACCGCTCAAACCCGCCTCCAACCTGCTCGAGCGCTTCACCGGGGCGCTGTTCGTGGGTCCACTGCTCATTTACACCCTGGCCTTCCTCATTCTGCCCGCCGCTGCCGTGCTGGTCGGAGCCTTTCAAAGTGAAAAGGGCGGCCTCACCTTTGAAAACCTGCGGACCCTGCTCGAGCCGCAGTACATGCTGGGCCTGAAAAACAGCGTGACCCTGAGCGCCACGTCTGCGCTGCTGGGCACGGTGGTGGGCTTTTTGCTGGCCTACGCGGTGCTGGGTGAGCGCGGCCCGGCGTGGCTACGCTCCCCGCTGATGGCCTTTTCCGGGGTAGCGGCCAACTTCGCGGGCGTGCCGCTGGCGCTGGCGTTCGTGGCCACACTGGGCACCACCGGTATGGTCACCAAGCTGCTCTCGAGTATCGGGCTTAACCTGTACCAGACGGGCTTCAACCTGTTTTCCTTCTCGGGGCTGGTGGTAGTGTACCTCTACTTTCAGATTCCGCTGATGGTGATTTTGATTGCGCCCGCGCTAGAGGGCCTGCGCCGCGAGTGGCGTGAAGCCGCCGAGAACCTGGGTGCCTCTCGAGTGCAGTTCTGGCGCATGGTCGGCCTTCCGGTGCTGGCCCCCTCGCTGCTGGCCAGCGCGGTGCTGCTGTTCGGCAACGCCTTCGCGGCCTACGCCACGCCCTACGCGCTGACCTCCGGGGTGCTGCCGCTGCTGCCGCTGCAAATCGGCGCGGTGCTCTCGGGCAACGTGCTCTCCGACCCGCACCTGGGGCAAGCCCTGGCCTTGCTGGTCATCGCGGTAATGACTCTGACCATGATTGTGTACACCCAGCTCGAGCGCCTGGGTTCGCGCTGGCGCAAGTGAAGAAGTGGTTTTCAGTTCTCGGTCTCGAGGGAGTTTGACTATGGTTCAAACGCATCAAAGACGTGAAAAGGCGTGTGAGGGGAATTTTGGCGCTCGAGCGAACCTGGGCTTTGAGGAACAACTCGAGCACCTAAAAAACTCAAAACTCACTACTCACCACTCAAGACCGCCCCGCTCAGGGGCACAATGACCGCCCTCGAGACCCAAAATCCGCCGCCTGCTGCACCTCGTCGCTCACGAGTGCAGAGACCTAGTTTGTGGCGCTTTGGCGCGGTGTTTCTGGCCGCGCTTTACTTTCTAGTGCCGCTGCTGGCGATGGCTATCTTCAGCCTGTGGGCCGGAGGCACCTCCTACGACTTCTCGGCTTACGCCCAGATTCTGAACGACCCCCAGTTCCGTGAAACCTTCGGACTGTCCCTACAACTGGCCCTCGAGACGGTTTTACTGAGTCTCGGATTGGTGGTTCCCGCCGTGTTCTGGGTCAATTTGCGCGCTCCAGGGCTACGAAATCTGTTCAACATCCTCTCGACGCTCTCCTTCGTGGTGCCGCCGATTGTGCTGGTCGGCGGTCTGACCGCCTTTTATAAGGGTCCGGCGTGGCTCATCGGCACGCCGCAGTTTCTGGTGGTGGGTTACGTGGTGCTGGCGCTGCCCTACACCTACCGCACCCTGGACACCGGAATGCGGGCCATTGACCTGAGCACGCTCAGCGAGGCGGCGCAAAGTCTGGGCGCGAGCTGGGGCACCGTTTTATGGCGCGTTGTCTTGCCCAACATCCGCAGCGCCCTCTTAGGCGCGACCCTGCTCACCCTGGCCATCGTGCTTGGCGAGTTCACGCTGGCCAACGTGCTGCTGTTCAACACCTTCGCGGTGTACATCAACCACATCGGTCAAACCCAGGGCACACCCGCCGCTGCGCTTTCCCTGCTCAGTCTGGCCATCACCTGGGTAGCGATGCTGGGCCTGCTGCGCTTTGGTCAGGGCCGAATTCAGGCCGCGAGCAAATAGGAGGCGTTGTGCAAGCACAAGGACAAACATGACTTACCTCGAACTTCAAAACGTCACCAAAACCTACGGCGCGACCCGCGCGCTCGAGCCACTGAACCTGTCGCTCGAGCGCGGCGAACTGGTCACCCTGCTCGGTCCCTCGGGCTGCGGCAAAACCACCCTGCTCCGCATCGTGGCGGGCTTTGCCGCGCCCTCGAGCGGACGGGTGATGCTCGAGGGCGCGGACCTCACCCACCTGCCGCCCAGCCGCCGCGAGATGGGCATGGTGTTTCAGGCGTACAGCCTCTTTCCCAACCTCAGCGCCGAGGACAACGTGCGCTTCGGCCTGCGGGTGCGCGGCGTGGCGGCGCTCGAGATGGCCAAGCGGGTGGACGCACTCTTTGAACTCATTGGCCTGAGCGAGGCTAGAGCGCGCTACCCGCACCAGCTTTCCGGTGGACAGCAGCAGCGCGTCGCCCTGGCTCGAGCGCTCGCGCCGCAACCGCGCGTGTTGCTGCTCGACGAGCCGCTTTCGGCGCTCGACGCTCGGGTGAGGGTCGGCCTGCGCGACGAAATTAGGCGGGTGCAGCGCGAAACCCGCACCACCGCGCTGTTCGTGACCCACGACCAGGAGGAAGCGCTGGCCATCTCGGACCGGGTGGTGGTGATGAACGCGGGCAAAATCGAGCAAATCGGCACCCCCGAGGACATCTACCGACGCCCTGCCACACCCTTTGTGGCCGAGTTCGTGGGCACGGTGAGCCGACTCGAGGGCCGCGTTCTCGAATCCAAGCGCGGCCTGGTCGAGATTGCCGGACAGCCGCTCGAGGTGCTGGGCGCAGTCGGGCGCGCGGTGGGTGAGCGGGTGCAGCTTTACCTGCGCCCCGAAGCGCTGAGTTTGTTCGCGCCTTCAGAGCGTCTCGGCGCAAATCTGCTCGAGGGCCGGGTCACGGAGCGCAGCTTTCTGGGGTCCATCACCCGGCTCACCCTCACGCTGGGCAGCGGCGACACGCTCACTGCCGACCTTCAGGGTGCCCAGGCCGAGGTCTTCGTACTGGGGTCCAGCGCCGGGGTCGAAATCAACCCCGAGGCTCCCCAGGTGGTCGGAATTCGGGGTTGATTCAGCCGCTCGAATGACGGGTGAGCGCTGCCCTCGAGCCGAAAAATACTCCCACGCTGAAAAAGTAACCCCACCCTGGAGAACCCATGAACGAAACCGCGCCACCCGTCACCTCGCTCCCTGTCGTCGGCGCAGCCCTGCCCATCTCCGCCCTGCTCGAGCACCGCGAGTGGCTGCTCGAGCACGGGGGGCGCGACCTCGAGATTCAGGACGCTTACCGCAGCGAGGTCATAGACGGAGACTACAAACCCCTGCTCGAGCAGGCCAGGAACGCGCTCGAGGGCCACGCGGGCCGGGTGGGCATTCACGGCCCCTACGACGGTTTGTACATCGCGTCCTGGGACCCACCCGTGCGCGAGTTCGTGGCCTCGCGCTACCTCAAAGCGCTCGATTTTCTCGAGGCACTGTGTGAAACGCTTGGCTCGAGCGCGCCCCACATGGTCATTCACAGCCCCTTTTTGTTTTTCGGACATGCCCAGGTAGCGCACACCCCGGCCACCGGGCTGGACAAGCAGATGGGGTGGGCACAACAAACCCTGGAAAAAGTGTTGCACCGGGCGCAGGGTCTGGGTTGCACCCTGGTGCTCGAGAACATCTTCGACCGCAATCCACAGCCTTTGAAAGCTCTGGTCGAGTCCTTCGATTCACCCTTCGTGCGAATCAGTCTGGACGCGGGGCACGCGAACCTGATGCGCGAAAGCGGCGCTCCTCCCGCCGAGCAGTGGGCGCTCGAGGCCGCTGCGCTGCTGGGACACGTTCACCTTCAGGACAACGATGGTTTCTATGACCGCCACTGGCCACCGGGTCAAGGGTCCACCCGCTGGTGGGCGCTGATGCAAGCCATTGCCGCGCTCAAAACCGAACACCCCACCCTGAATCCTCGTTTGCTGCTCGAGGTGCGCTCTGATGAGATAAAATCGGCGGCTAACTGGATGGCAGCGCAAGGTTTGGTCCGTCGATAAGGATTTCTGAACCATTCGGGACCGACTCGAGGATATTTCAGCGGAACGGTTTGACGTGAGGACGTACCGTTCTCGCCAAGATGTTGAAGCGGAGAAGTCGAAATGTTAGCGGACAACGCTATATTTCAGCCCTTCCAAACTTGCCAATCCTCGAGCGTTTCCTCGAGAAAGTGGGCCGCGCCCTCGAGCAGCCACCCTTTGGCCCGCACCTGCAAATCGGCCTGAGTGGCGCTCACACCGCCCGGTGTACCCAAGTGGATGTTGGCGGTTTCAAAGCCCATAGCCTCGAGCAACTGGGCCTCGTCGCACCCGCGCGGTAAATCGAGCAGATTCAGGCGACGGCTGCTGGGCGAGAGCCGCCGCACCACGTAACTCTGCCCGGCTTGTCCCACAATCTGCACGGTGGGGTCCGCGCTGCGAACCGCTCGAGCGAGCAAATCCGCGTAGCACAGCGGGCCAGCGTTCTCGAGTCCCGCTGCCCACACCGCAGCCGATGGGGCCAGCGCTTTGGCCTCGCGGGCCAGCCAGCCGCCCTGCCACTCGGTCATGGCCACCACCCGCACCCGTCCCAGGCTGCCCAGTCCAGCGACCCGGTGGGCGAAACGCGCTTTGGCTCCAGCGGGGAGCACTTCTCGTAAAAGGGCCTCGAGCGAAGCGTCCAGGGGGCGCTCGAGCGGGGTCAGCGCAATCAGCTTAGCCCAGAAACGCGCCGGGTCTTTAGATTTTCCGGTGAGTTCGCGCAGCCAGGAGTGCTGCTCCTCGAGCACGAAGGGCAATCCACCCGCGCTCAGTCCGGCCTGATAGCCGCTCAAAACTGCCTCAGCCGCGTCCTCGAGCGAAATCTTCAAGACGCCTTCACGCCGCGCCGCGCCCGCGCTGACCACCAGGCGCAGCAAATCCACGGTGTAGGGCAGTGGGTAAGCCTCGTCGAAGTCGTTCACGCCCCATACCAGCCGCCCCTCGGCGTCGCGCCAGGTGCCAAAATTTTCCAGGTGCAGGTCGCCCACGGCGAGTACCAGGGGCGCTCGAGCCAAATCACCTGCGCCTGAAAACCAAAGTTGCATGAAGCGGTAGAAGCTGGCCCGCAGAAAGGCGGACACGCTCTGCGCCATCTGCTGGTGTTTGAGTTGGAGGTCCGGTTCGAGCAGGGTGAGGTGCTGTCCCAGCCAGGTCTCATAGCTGTGGGTGGCTGCTTGGATGTCGTTGGGGGGCGTGGCTCTGGGCATAGCTCTGGGTATGGCTCCCGCAATATACGTCGCTCGAGTGCGATTCTTACTTGACCCGTTGGGTCTCGGTGGCGACAATAGGATAAATGCCTTTGAACAGCGCTAAAAATGGTTTTCCCTCGAGCGCGCCGTGAATGCGCCGCTCGAGCGCCCCATCCGGGTGCTGGTGGTAGACGATTCTCGAGTGCAGCGCGAAATGCTGATTCAAGCACTTTCGCAAGACCGTCAGCTCGAGGTGGTGGGTTCGGCGGGCAGCGGTGTGGAGGCCATCGCGCAGTTTAGGCGGCTGAATCCAGACGTGGTAACGATGGACCTGCGGATGCCGCACATGGACGGTTTGGAAACGAGTGCGGCCCTGCTCAAGTTGCGCGCGGTGCCTATTCTGATGGTCACAGGCAGCGTGAGCCGCTTTGACCAGAAACTGGTTTCCAAAGCGCTCGAGCTGGGCATTTTGGCGGTGACGCACAAGCCGGGTTCGCTCGAAGAGTTTGGCGCTCTACGGCAACTGGTGGTCGGACTCTCGCAGGTGCGCTTGGTGCGCCGCACCCGTGAAACCCGCCCGGAGGCGACGCTGGAGCGCCCCCACTTCGCTCGAGCGCTGGATGTGCGGCGCATCGAAATCGTGGGTTTGGTGGCCAGCACCGGGGGTCCGCAGGTGCTCGAGCGAATCTTGCGCGGCCTGCCCGCTCACTTTCCGCTGCCCATTTTGGTGGTGCAGCACATCGCCTCGGGCTTTGCCCAGAGCATGGTGGACTGGCTGGGTCCGCTTTGCAGGGTTCCGGTACGGATGGCCCAGCGCGGCCACCGTCTCGAGGCCGGGGTGTGGTTTGCCAGCGAGAGCCACCTCACGGTGCAGGGCGGCAGCCCACAGGGCACACTGGGCAGTCTGGTAGGCACCATGAGCACCAGCCTGGAGATGCCGGTGGACGGACACCGCCCTTCGGGCACCGTGCTGCTGCGCTCTCTGGCCCGCGAATACGGCCCTCGAGCGCTGGGCGCGGTGCTCACCGGGATGGGCGAGGACGGTGCCTCGGGCCTGCGCGAATTGCGCTCGAGCGGGGGTCTGGGCGTGGCTCAGGACCCCGAGACCGCCTCTATCGGCAGTATGCCCCGCGCGGCCATTGCGGGCGGCGTGGACGCGGTGCTGGGTCCAAGCGAGCTGCTGGCCCTGCTCGAGCGGCTGGACCCTGGTGTGCCTGGACCCGTACCTGAGTCGGGGAAACCACTTTGAAGCTTTGCCCTCGAGTGGGCGGGTTTTTTCGGTTTCAGGTGGTGGATAGCTTGTGAGCGCTGAATTTCTATTCACTCCTAAGCACCCTCAACCTGCCCACACGCGGCGGTCTGAAAGTTCTCAACAGCATCTATCTCATACTCAACGGCGGGTAGTGGTCTAAACAAGGGTGTTATAGTAAGCTCAATCATGATTGCTTACACCTGTCGAAAATGCCGCTCCACCGACCTGAAGAAAAATGGACACACCCGTTCAGGTCGGCAAAAAATGTACTGCAAAGCCTGTCACTTCTCCAGTTCTTTAGAGCTACAAGACCTCGAGCGCCGCCTCAAAGAAGAGCAGGTTGAAAAACTGAGTCTGGAGCGCATGTCTCAGAGAGCGATTGCGCGTACCACCGGGGTGAGTCGTATGACCATTGCCAAGCTCCAAAAAAAACTACCGTCCCCATCGCCCAAACCATAACTCCACTTAGGAGCCGTCCCACCCTTGAACTCGATGAGTTGTGGTCCTTCGTGAACGACAAAGGTCAAAAAGTATGGGTTTGGATAGTTTTAGAGCGAGAAACGGGACGGATTGTGGGATTGGCTTTTGGGGACCGCTCGAGTGAAACCTGTGTGGAATTGTGGAAATCTCTGCCTGCGGACTATCGCAAAAGAGCAGTGCTATACGCGGGCAGGCCCCACGGGGTGCCGTTCTGCCTAAGACAAGTGATTTTTGGTTAGCCTATACGGAAGTCTTACCCAGAGGGCGGCATCGAGCAGTGGGAAAAGAAACCGGCCAAACGGCACATATTGAGCGGTTTAACAACACCTTAAGGCAGCGATGCCCGAACTTGGTACGTAAAACCCTATCGTTCAGCAAATGTAAAGAGCGACATCAAGCTCGTATTCGCACCTTCGTGGATTACCACAATCGTCCGCTAGAAGCTGCCTACTTGAGAAGTCTCCGTTAGACCACTACCCAACGGCGTACAGGGATGAGCGGTACTGTATCGGCACTGTGTTGGCACTCTATTGGCATAGTGTCAGAATATCAGACCCTTTCTCCGGCGCTCGGCGTTGAACCCGACCTCGAGCATCGGATAGAGTAAGTTAAGTTTTTAATTGCTCTACAACCGCTTTAACCCTTCCTATGACCCCAGAAACCACCACCGCACGCGAACACGGAGAACGTTTGGGCCTCAAGCGGGTGCTGACGGTGGACGACTCGAGCCTCATTCGCTCGGCGCTGCGCGGCATTTTTCAGGACGCTGACATCGCGCTCGAGGAAGCCAGGGGTGGCCTGGAGGCGCTCGAGAAGCTCGAGGAAATCGGCAAGTATGACCTGATTTTGCTCGATGTGTTGATGCCTGACCTCTCGGGTCTGGAAGTGCTCGAGCAGGTCCGGGCCAAGTCCAACGAGTTGGTCGTCGTGATGCTGACCAGTTCCGACGACCTCGGTACCGCTATCCGGGCCATTCGGCAGGGCGCGGATGGCTACCTGCAAAAAAATGATTTGCTGATGCGCTCGGACCACACTGACTTCTTTTACGCGCTCGAGCAGGCCATGAACTACCGGGGTGGCCTCATCGCTCAGCAACAGCTCGAGCAGCTCAAGAAGGATTTGTACAGCATGGTCACACACGACCTTCGCAACCCGGCCAACGTCATCAGCATGACCCTGGAGCTGCTGCTCGAGGGTGTGGTGGGGCCAATGAGCGACATTCAGCGCGAACAACTGTTGTTAGCTGACGAAGCCGCGCAGAAGCTGGTGCGCCTGGTCAGTGATTACTTGGACTACGCCAAGATTGACGAGGGTTATTTCACGCTCGAGCCAGCAAAAGTCAATCTGGTCGAGGTGATTGGGTCGTGTGTGCGTCAGGCCAGTGTATTGGCCCAGGCCCGAGGGCAGACCCTGACCTCGAGTCTGCCCGAGTCGCTCGTGCTGTCCGCTGACTTGGCCCGCATCAAGCAAACTCTGGACAACCTGCTCTCCAACGCGGTCAAGTACACCCCCGAGGGAGGTGAAATCGAGGTGCGCCTCAGCAGCGAGGGCCACTACGCCAGGGTATGCGTGCAGGACAATGGCCAAGGCATCTCGAGCGAGGGTCTCAAAACCTTGTTCGGCAAGTTTCAGCGCCTCCCCGGTGAAGGGCGGCGCACCCAGGGCACCGGGCTGGGCTTACTCATTTGCAAAACCATCGTCGAAGCGCACGGCGGCAAAATCTGGGCCGAAAGCCGGGGCGTGCCGGGAGAGGGCAGCAGCTTTATCTTCGAGCTGCCGCTGCCCTAGAGCTGAGGAGGGTTTGCGCTCGAGTCGTGTGACCCCCCTTCTCTCGAGCGCTTCGCTTTCGAGAATATCCCCCCTATTTTATAGGGGGGAACTAAAAAATGTTGTGCCAAAGAGAAAAAAATCCGTGGTTCTCCCCTGCTTTGTAGGGGGGAAACTCTTTTGACGCGTAGCGCAAAAGAGCAGGGGGGTCGCACCCACCCTAGACCCGATAAAACCGCCACAGCACGCTCGAAAAGTCTTTGAGTTCGAGCGAGATTCCCACGTTCATCAGCGCCGTCCCACTGAGCGGCCCCTCGAGTCCGTCCATTTGGTAAAGCGCTTCCCGCTCGAGGCCCGCCAGACGCAGCGGGGGCAGCACCACGGGTTCGGATAGGTGGGTGCGGAAGGCGAACAGCACGCCTTCGGTCCGGTCCGGGCTGAGGTACTCGAGCGCGGAGAAAGCGCCCTTAATCGGGCTTTTCAGTCGAAAAAGCTCCCCATTTTGCACGATGGGCTGGATGGCCTTGTACTGCTCAATGAGCGCTCGAGCTTGTTCACGCTCAGACTCGTCCCAGTGCAGTAAGTTGGCCCCGATGCCCAGAACCCCGCACATGCTGGCGTGGAATCTGAACTCGAGCGGCATCTTTCCGCGTCTCAGCGCGCTTTCTCCCCGTCCAAACGGCGGCATCCGCTCGGATTCCATGTCCGTGACCCACGCCTCGAGCGCGCAGGCGGGCAGCACGTAGGAGGCCCCGTGCTGAATCTCCAGCCGCGTGGTCGGTTCGGTGTTGTCCGAGGGCCACACCTGGTCGGCCCGCGTGAGCATGGCCAAATCGGCCCGTCCGCCGCCGCCGGAGCAGCTTTGGAAGGTCACGTTCGGGTGACGCTGGCGCAGGGTGTCCCACACCCGGTACACGCCCTCCACGTAGCGCACCCACAGCGCTCGAGGCTCTTGAGCGCCATCCCAGCCGGGTTCGGAGGCGTTGCGGTTCATATCCCACTTGATGAACTTGATATTCAAGCTCGAGAGCAAACCGTCTATCCGCGCGATTAAGTGGTCCTGAACCTCGAGCTTGGCCAGATTGAGAATCAGTTGGTTTCGCATCTCGGTGCGCGCCCGTGTGGGAAAGTGGATGGCCCAGTCGGGGTGGGCGCGGTAGAGGTCGGACTCTATACTGACCATCTCCGGCTCGAGCCACAAGCCAAAGTCCATGCCGTGCGCGTTCACCCGTGAAATCAGCGGCTCGAGGCCGTGCGGAAACTTGCGCTCGTCCGGCCACCAGTCGCCTAAGCCCGCCGCGTCCGAGTTGCGCCCGTGAAACCAGCCGTCGTCCATCACGAAGAGTTCCACGCCCAGCGAGGCCGCAATCTCGGCCAACTCCATCTGGCCCGCTTCATTGACCTCGAAGCCGGTGGCTTCCCAGGAGTTGTAGAGCACTTTGTGCGGCGCGTCCCCGTGTGGCAAACTCGAGCGCACCCTTCGGTGCAGCGCGCGGCTGGCCCCGCCAAACCCCGTGCTCGAGTAACCCGCCACGCTTTTGGGCGCAACGAAACTCTCGCCCTCACCCAGGAGCAAGGCAAAGTCCCAGTCGTTCAGGCCGATGCCCACCCGCGTGCTGCCAAACTCGGTGCGCTCGAAGGTGGCTTTCCAGTTGCCGCTCCACTCCAATACGCCGAACCACAGCTCACCCCGCTCCTCGAGCGCGGGCGCGTCCGCTCGGTCCAGCGCGAACCAGGGGTAGTTCTGATGCCCCGAGGTGATGCGGCGGCTCTCGAGCACTTTGACCCCATGCGTGAGCGGCTCTTGCACGAGTTGAAATTCCTCGAGCCAGCGGCCCCCCAGGTGGCTCAGGCGGTAGTCCTCGAGGATTGAAAGGTGCCACTGAGCGCTGAATATGCGCTCGAGCCGGATAGGGTCTGGGCCAAAGTTATGCACCGTGACCCAGCGCTCGAGCAAATCGAACGCCTCGAGCGCGCGGTAGTGCAGGGTCACTCCGAGCGGATAGAAGGCGTCCTCGAGCACGATTTGGAGTTCGTCGCCCTGAACTTCAGAGCTGCGAAACTCGAGCACCGTGTCGCGCACCCTGTCCGCAAAGGTCGCTTTGAAACAGGGTTCGCGGTAGCTGGCCCCGCCGTAGGCCGGATACTCCTCGAGGTTGATTTCCGAGCGACCATAAAAGCTGGACCACTCGCCAAAGTCTCGAGCGGGTGGGTAGTCCGCGGGGTAGGGGAGACGCGGCCCCCAGTAGCGGTGAACCAGTGCGCCGCTGGCGTTGATGCCCAGCGCGTAGGCGGTGCTGTGGGTCTCGAGAACCCAGGCGTTGGGCGAGGCGTGAATTGGCATGGGGTCGAGAATAGCACTCGAGGGTGGACGGAATAATCCAGACCTCAGACCTCAGACCTCAGACCTCAGACCTCAGACCTCAGACCTCAGACTTCAGAGAAAGAGTGTTCAGCCGTTTATCCTCTCGAGCGCTCCATCAAGCTATTGTATCGGCGTGCTCTAGGACCAAACTCTCGCTCGAGGCGGCGACCACGCGGTTGCGGCCCTGCGACTTGGCCCGGTAGAGCGCCTCGTCTGCTCGAGTGAGTGTGGCGCGGTAGGGTTCGCTGCCGTTCCAGGCGGCAACGCCAAAGCTGGCGGTGATGGGTTCGCTCTCGGCTTGCGCTCTATGCTCGAACCGCGTCCGCAGTCGTTCGGCCAGAGCGACACCCTTGAGTTCGCCACACCGGGGAAGGACCACCAGAAACTCCTCGCCACCCCAGCGCGAGACCAAACCCTGCTGCCCCACCACCGCCTCACTCAGCCGCGCCAGTTCGGTCAGCGCGCTGTCCCCGGCGACGTGTCCGAAGCGGTCGTTGAAGCGCTTGAAGTAATCCACATCGAATAAAATCACCGCGTGAGAGGTCTCTGTCTGGGTCAGGCGCTCGAGTTCGGCCACGGCGGGGCGGCGGTTAAGTACCCCGGTCAGCGCGTCGGTGGTGGACACGATGCGCTCGAGCAAGAGTTGCTCACGGTACGCCCCGAACACGCCTACCAACACCGACGCGCTGGCGGCGATAAAGGCAAAGATGACAAATGACGTGAGCGGCTCGGGGTCTCCGGCGGTGCGGGTGGGCCACACCCGCACCAACACGATGGCCGCAAACGCCGCACTGTACAAGTAGGGACCCGCAGCGCGCCACCCCCCGGACTTGGACCACAACAGGTGCATCATGATGAGGTTGTAAAAATACAGCGAGTACCCGGTGCCCAGGACTGGGTGCCACTGGGACAGGTCGGTCATGAACCAGGTGCTGCTCAGGAAAGCCAGGGTGGAAAACAACGAAAGAGGTATAAATATCCGCTCAATCCTTTGCGTGGGGTGCCGCGCTAGCACCATGTAGACGCAAGCCAGATTGCACATCAGCATGAAGATTCCCACGGGTCGCACAACGCTTGAACCCATCGAAACGCCGTACAAAACGGCTGGAATAGCACACAAGGAGGCCCACAGGTAAAACTGCCTCAACCGCAGATTCAGGGGCGATTCCTGCGCCCGAACCGCTCGAGCGCGGGGGGAAGTTCTCGAGGATGTACTCTTCATGTGAAGCCATTCTAGCAAGCACCCTCTTTCTCAAAGCGAGTATTTATAACAAGTATGACAAAGCTCTAAAGTGCTGGCCTACAAACTCTCACACAAAGCAGCTCAAAAATTCGCTCGAGCGTCCTCCCCTAGCAAGCCAAATTCACCAGGGCGCGGGCCAGCACCTCCACGCCCCGCGCAATATCCTCGCTCGAGGAAAACTCGTCTGGGCGGTGGCTGTATCCCTTCAGGCACGGAATAAAAATCATCGCCACCGGGCACAGCCTCGCCATGAACAGGCTGTCGTGGTAGGCGCGCGACACCATCTCGCGGGGTGAAATGCCCAACTCGCTACAAGCGGCTCGAGCCGCGCTCAGCACCCGTTCGCTCGAGGGGGCGGGGGGGTCTTGATTGAGCCACTGAACCTCGAGCGCCACCCGCCGCCGCACACAGACTGCGTGTGCGGCCTCGAGCACCCGAGCCACCATCTTGTCGCGTCTGAGCGCGTCAATATCACGGAGGTCGAGGCCCAGTTCCACGCTCGAGGGCACCGCGTTGATGTTGTTGGGGTGGTTCAGAATGCGGCCCACCGTGGCCACGCTGTCCTCGCTTCCGGTCTCGAGCGCGGCCCGCTCCACCTCGAGCACGATTTCAGCCGCCGCCGTGAGCGCGTCACGGCGCACGGGCATCAGCATGGCCCCGGCGTGTCCGCCCTCGCCGGTCAGTTTGAGAATCAAGCTGGCGGGCGCGGCGATGGCCGTCACCAGTCCGATGTGTTGACCCTCGGCCTCGAGAATCGGTCCCTGTTCTATGTGCAGCTCCACGAACGCGTGATAAAACTCCTCCGGCAGCGCTATATTCTCGAGCGACCCCGTGTACCCGGCAGTGCCCCTGGCATCGTTCAAACTCACGCCGCTTCCGTCTACCAGCGCCTCGAGCTGAGTCACGCTCAGAGTGCCGGACATGGCCCTCGAGCCGAGACAGCCCACCCCGAAGCGGGTCGGCTCCTCGGCGGTGAACAGAATTAGCTCGAGCGAACGCTGCAACTTGATGCCTGAATTCTGAATGGCCCGCAGCGCTTCGAGTCCGCCCAGCACGCCCACCGTGCCGTCGAAGCGCCCGGAGTGGGGAATGGCGTCTATGTGCGAACCCGTCGCCACCGCGCTGAGTGTCGCGTCCGACCCCTCGAGCCGAATAAAAGTGTTGCCCAGCGCGTCCTCACGCCACTCAAATCCCTCGGCGTCGGACAGGGTTTTGAGGTACGCTCGAGCGCTCAGGTCGCTGGGCGTCCACAAAATGCGGGTGACAGCGGGCGCGGGCGCGTCGGAGAAGCTGGACAGGTGCTCGAGTTCGGCGCTGAGGCGGTTCTGGTCAATCTGGATTTGCATTCAAGCTCCAATGTGGAATTCCACCCGTGTCACTCGAGCGGGTGACGGTTCCAGTCCTTGTAAATCAGGTAGCGGCTCGGCACCTTACCCAGCGCACCGAACCACTGCGGACAGTACGGGGCCATGTAAATCACGTCACCTTTCGTCACCGGATACCATGCGTCGCTCAGGCGGTAGATGCCCTCGCCCTCGAGCATGGTCAGGCCGTGTTCCATCACATGAATCTCGACCAGGTGCAGCGACGCACCCGGTTGAAAGGTCATCAGGTTGACCGCCGAGTCGTAGGCGGGACCGTCCGGCAGCAGCGGACTCACCTGAATTCCCTCGTTTCCGGCCAGCGGACTGGAATTCACCTCGAGCGCCTTGCCCACCACGAATTCGGGGTCGTTCACATCTTCCAAAGGCTGATAAACCTTTTCAATCACCATCGCTCGAGCCGTGCCCATCGAGTTTAAAGTGTGTTCCATCTCCGGGGGAATATAAGCGTAGCCGTTCGCCTCGAGCGTGTGACTCTGGCCCTCGAGTGTGAGCGTGAGATGGCCCTCGAGCACGTAAACGAAGCGCGAGGTGGCCGAGGGCGCGGGGCCGAACTGTCCGCCGTCCTCGAGTTCGGCGCTGTACTGCACGAACCCGGCCCCCAGTTGAGGCGCAATGTGTAGAACACAGGTCGCGTTCACGAACCCCGGCAGCGGGGCGCGAATGAAGGTGTCCGGCGTGAGCAGCGCGTGGTCGGCTTTGACGCTCGAGCGGGTGAATCCGAGGTGGTGCATGGTTGTCCTTTGAAGGGTGCTCGAGTGAGTTTCCACTGCATAGGCTTGACGTTGGCTGTATATAATGCTATTCTTCCGTTTATCAGCGGCCAAGAGCCGCATTTTTTGTGCCTTTTTCAGCTCGAGCGCTGAACCCACTCTCCTCGAGCATCCTCCAAAACCCCCACCCCTTCCTGGTAAATCGTGCGTCCTCGAGCCAGGGTACGCACCACCTTACCCCGAAAAGTGCGCCCCAGATACGGGCTTTGCTTGTGGCGGTACAGCAAATCTGCACGCTCGAGGGTCCACTCGCGGCCTAAATCCACCAGCGCGAAGTCGGCCTGAAACCCCGGCTCGAGTTGGCCTCGCCCTTGCAAATTAAAACGCCGTGCAGGGCCAGTCGCAAGCAGGTGGGCGATTCGCTCAAGCGGAACACCCCGAGCGTGATGCCCCTCGGTGAGCAGCGACTCGAGCGTGCTCTGAACCCCCGAAATTCCGCCCCAAATGGCAAAAAAGTCACTCGAGACCTTCATGTCCGGCGGTGCGGGCGAGTGGTCCGAGCCGACCATATCCAGATGCTCGAGACCCACCCACAGCAACTCTTGCTCAGCCAGAGGGCGCACCGGGGGCGCACATTTGAGAGATGCGCCCAACCGCTCCAAATCTTCGTCGGTAAAGGTCAGGTAGTGCGGACAGGTCTCGAGCGAAACGTTCGCGCCCAGCCGTCTATACTCGGCGGCCAGGGCCACGGCGCGCCCGCTCGAGAGGTGAACCAGATGCAGTTTGCAGCCGGTTTCGAGCGCGAACAGGCAGGCCCTAGAGACCGCCTCGAGTTCGGCCAGCACGGGGCGTGACTCGAGGTAGGCCCGGACGGAGGCTTTGCCCTCAGCCCGCGCCCTGGCGCTCAGGGCCGAGGTTAAAGGGTCGCTCTCGGCGTGAACCGCCACGGGCAAACCTAGCCTTGCGGCGGTCCGCATCCCTTGGAGCAACGTGAGGTCATCCACATGGTCGAACTCGGGCAGGCCGGAGTTGGACATGAACGCCTTGAAGCCGATAGCCCCACACCCGGCCAATTCCTCGAGATTGTCCAGGTTTTGCGGGGTCAGACCGCCCCACAGCGCAAAATCGGTGGCGCTCTTTTGGCGCATCAGCTCGAGCTTGGCTTCAAAACTAGCCTGGTCCACCGTGACCGGACTCGAGTTGAGCGGCATGTCGAAAAACAGCGTTCCACCGCCTGCCGCAAGTGCCCTCGAACCCGTGGAAATCCCTTCCCAGTCGGCATGGCCCGGTTCGTTGAAGTGAACGTGGACGTCAATCACCCCTGGAAAGAGGTGCAGCCCTCGAGCGTCGAGTTCGGTAGCAGTGCTCGAGCGAATCTTAGACGAAATCTCAACGATTTTACCGTTTAGCACGCCTATATCCGAAACGATGACGCCGCTCGAGCGCACCACCGCACCACCTCTCACAATCAAATCTAAATCAGGCACTGTGGTCTCCCAGAACGTCCAGAACAAAGGTACACCCCACCTCGAGCGCGTCCTCGACGTCACTTTCAAAAACGGCCTCGAGCGGATTGTGGCTGACGCCCCCCGGTGAGCGCACGAAGAGCATACTCACCGGGCAGTGCGGCGCAAAAATCATGGCGTCGTGGCCCGCGCCGCTGGTCAGGCGCTGTACCGAGAGGCCGCCGTGCAGCACAGCGCCCACCAGCCGACTGGTCAGCGCCGGGTCACAGGGAACCGCGCTCTGCTCGAGGTTTTGCGTGATACCGCACCTGAGACCCCGCAGTTCGGCCAATTGACGGGCCAGCTCGAGCAGCTTGTTGGTGGAAAGCAGCCGCACCACGTCGGAAGCGTGCCGCACGTCCAGGCTGAGCCTCACCGCGCCGGGAATCACGTTTCCCGCCCCTGACAGGGTCTCGAGCCGCCCCACCGTGGCGGTGAGGCCGTCGGTGGCGCGGGCCAGCTTTTCCACCTCGAGCACGAACTCACACGCTCCGGTGAGCGCGTCGCGCCGCAGGTTCATCGGCGTGGTTCCGGCGTGCGCGGCAAGGCCCCCGAACTCGAGCGTGAGGCGGCTCTGACCCACGAGTCCGGTCACGACCCCCAGCGGTGAGTCCAGATGCTCGAGAATCGGCCCCTGTTCGATGTGGATTTCAAAGTAGCCCAGCAGCGCGTCCAAATCGAGCTTGGCATTGGGAATCTCGAGCGGGTTGAGGCCGAAGTTTCGCAAACTTTCCTCGAGCGTGATGCCACCCGCGTCGGTTCGGGTCAGCCACGCCGGGTCGAAGCTGCCGCAGACCGCGCTCGAGCCGATGAAGGGAAAGCCGAAGCGCACCCCCTCCTCCTCGGAAAAAGCGATGACCTCGAGCGAGTGATAAACCTCCATCTTTGAGGCAACCCGCGCGATTTCGATGCCGAGTAATACCCCGAGGATGCCGTCGAACTTGCCCGCGTCGGGTACGGTGTCCACATGAGACCCCACTATGAGGGTGCTCGAGCGCAGTCCCTCGAGCCTGCCGCGCACGTTGCCCACCGCGTCGAGGTGCGCGGTCAGTCCTGCTTCACGCATCCACTCGAGCAGCAAACTCTGCACGTCGTGCATGGGTAGCGATAAAAAAGTGCGGGTCAGGTTGTCGGGCGTTTCGGACAGCGCGCCTAGAATTGTGCAGCGCTCGAGCACGCGCTGTGTGGCGGCGGTGGCGTCCCAGCGGGCCATCAACTGCCCCGGTAGGTGCTGTATCCGAACGGCGAAACCAGCAGCGGAACGTGGTAGTGCGCGAGCGGGTCGGACACCCCGAAGCGCACCGGAACGACCTCGAGAAAGCGCGGGTCGGCACTCTCGATGCCCAGAGCCGCAAAGTAGTGCCCCACATGGAACTCGAGTTCGTACATGCCCGCCTCGAGTTCCACCCCCTCGAGCAGCGGTCCGTCCACCCGCCCATCCATGTTGGTCTGCACGATTTTGAGCAGCACCCGCTCAATGCCCTCGAGCCGGAACAAGTCTACCTGCATTCCCCCGGCGGGCCTGCCGTGCGCGGTGTCCAGCACATGTGTGGTCAGTCTGCCCATGAGTTCAGGCCCTCCCGGTTCTGAGCTGCTCGGCCTCGCGG